>OGHK01000016.1_pt1 | contig 157284 bp, 121 predicted proteins | sample 1571411 | NCBI WGS metagenome assembly OGHK01 (sample SAMEA2582043, study PRJEB24529) | metagenome | biome: Human gut stool | place: China | collected 2011 | reverse complement strand
TTTATTATTCATATACCATTTTGCTAATTTGTCTATAGATACTTCTATATTTTCTATTTCAAAATCTGTTATTTCATTTAATATTCTATTATTATTTGCTGTATATTCAGCAAAATATCCATCTTTTGCCACATATATAGGAACATCTGTATGCATAACATGATTAACTGTCTCAGCTAGTTCATATAAACTATATACTTTTCCTGATACAGCATTATAATCATGAAATTTTGGTGTATTATTTATTGCCCATTCAACAATTTTGCATAAATCATCAATATACAAATAGTCCATATATCTATCCTGTCGTATCGTTATAGGATACCCATTCATAGCCTTACATATAGCATTTGATATAAATCGCTGATTCCACAACTCATATTTTCCAAATATTCCAAATAATCTGAAATTATATATATTTTCACTTTTTCTGGCACATTCATTCATCTGCTGTAGACAGAAACCATATGTGTCACTTGGAATGACTCTGTTTATTTTATTTTCTTCTATGCTGCATACAGGTAATTCTCTCCCATACTCTGCACCTGAACCAAAATAAATCATCTTCCCGTACAAGTCACTATGTATTGCCAGATTTTGAAACATTCTAAGACGATTTTCAAAATAACTATTTTCTTTTCCATTTCTATCCAATGCGTTTATCACAACATCATACTGCCCATTTTTCAGAACATCTATGACTCCTTTTTCATCTAATACATCCATTAATTTATGATTTGGAGCATAAACATTATAGCCCCTTTCTATCAGATATTCCAAAATGTTTTTTCCGATAAATCCTGTACTTCCAAGTATTAATATATTCATTCGTTTTCTTTTCCTCTGATTCTTTTAATTCTGAAATTCCAGCAATTTTCTAATTACCTTCGCCATCCCCGGCGTTAATATTGAAATACACTCCACTATTATGTATGGTAAACATATTACTTTATTTACAATCTTTTTATTTTGTCTACACATTTTAAAATCAAATTGTTGTTCTTCACGCTGTTTTAATAACTCATACATTGAAAAAAAATTCATTCTTTTATCCATTGCACAAAACAAATCATCTTTAACATTATCATATGCTTTAGGAATACTATTTATCATATTGTACCATTGAATAACCCATACCTCCCACATCATACTTTCTGATGCACTCCTAGTCTTATATTTAGACAGTATTCTTAAATCTTTCAGATGTAATGTTGCACCACGAAAATCTTTTTTAGTTGCAATTTCAATATAACTTCTCATTCTTGCAAATGCCGGATAGCTGTTATTATATCTATCTATAACTTCCTCACTTAGTAATTCTTTTTTAATTATTACAGCCCCAAAATGGGTGAATGGCACTATTGAATACTTCACATATTCTACAGAATTATTGGAATACTTTGTACCATTTAATCCACAATCATACATTGTTATAATATCATAATCTCTATCTATATGCTCTAAAATAGTGTCATAATTAATAGGATTTATAATAAACTTATCTCCACAAAACCAAATGTATTTTGCATCAGGTTTTAATATTGCATCATTGATTCTTTCATGAATAGCATCTTCTTCATAGTGAAAATATAATACATGATTATATCCTTTATTTATAAAACCATCTACAATATGCTCTGTTGCCCTATTTGTACTTCCATCATATATGTATATATCTATATTTTTTTCCTGTGTTGGCTTAATAATGTAGTTTAAATACTCCTGTATATGTTTTGGACGATTATATGTAATAATACTTATTGCTAATTTTTTTGACATTTTTAACCTCTTATCCTAAATATTTCTCTTCTATAAATTTCTCAGGTTGATAAAACAATTCTATATTGTTCTCTATCTCTTTTATACTCCAATCCCACCATTTTATTTTAAGAAATTTGTCAATCATTTCATCCGAAAAACGCTTTTTTATTTGTTTTGCCGGCACTCCACCTACAATCGTATATGGTTCTACATCTTTATTAACAACCGCTCCTGCTGCCAATATTGCTCCATCTCCTATAACAACTCCGGGCAGTATAACTACATTTGCTCCAATCCAAACATCATTTCCTATTGTGACTGGTCTGTTGTTTCTTAACTTACTATCTTCATATTTAGCATTTTCAAAATATTTTCCGTATTTCCTAATATATTCTTCTCTTTCTTCCTGCTTATCCCATGCATAAAACATTCTATAATCCAACATAGGATGTGTTGAAACATAGTCTGTAGGATGATTATTCCAAATTTTTGCAGAACGATTAATAGAACAATATCTGCCTATTGACGATGCTATTGGATAATATTGTAGCAATTCTTTGTATCCATATGTATATCTTCCTATTTTACATCCTTTATAATATATATCCTCCTTATTATATCCCTCATTGTCAAAAATATAAAAATAATCTGTATGTTCAAAATTCTTCTTCTTTAATAATTCTTCAATGTCATATACAAATGACATAATTGCAATTATTACATAGTTTTTTTCCTTTTCCACAATTTCAGGATTATTTACCTCTAAACCAAGAAATTCGTCTTTTTCTTTGTATTTACTATCTACAAAACATTCTGCTTTAATCCCTTTTAGTTCCAAATATTCCTTTGCAATCTCACCACCTCTCGACGCTCCCCATATTACTAGCTTTCTTTCTCCAATATCTTTTATAGCATTAGGCAATTTCTGCTCACACATTCTTCTAAACTTATCGTATTTATCCATAAACATATTCTCCTACTACATAGAACTCAAAACATCATCTACAGAACATATTTCTGCATTTGATTTTATTTCTAATTCTTTTTTTATTTTCTCATAAACATGCACAGGTGTAACTACTATACAATCCACATCATCAAATCTTTCACACTCATCTAAACCAATAATATCTATCTCCGCAAAGGCAGAGCAAACATTCTTATCAATTCCATATTTTACATCTATATCAGAATCATCAAGTTCCTCTAATAATCTATTTGCTAACTCTCCCATACCGTAAATAGCAATTTTTTTATAATTTTTGTCTTCAAAAAATGTTTTCAATTTATATCCATCATTTTTCAATTTAAGCCATTGATTACACAATTCATAATATCGCCTAAACTTCTTTTCTCTTGGACTTTCATTTTGAATTACGGTATCAGTAATCTTCTCATTTAAATATATGTCGCTATATTGCATATTCACTGCATTTTTTACAGCTTCTAAATAAGCATACCCATATTTTTTATCTGGTTCTAAATAATTTCCCTCTCCCCATTCATTCCATGCATTTATAAATATAAATTCATTTTCTTCCTGAATACTCTTTTTTATTGTAGCCTGCAAATATTCTCCAAACTTTTGTGGCATTGAACCTTTATATACAATCCCCCTATCATGTCTTCTAGCCGTATCATCATAATCGACAAACATACAACGCCATTCATTTTTTTTATGTTCTTCTAATAACATTCTTCTACATGATTCGTCATAATCCTGTAAGTTTAATCTTTCTTCCTCTAACAATTTTTTTCTTTTTGATTTTCCGGGTTCAAAATCAACACTCGCTGATACTCTTTTATTTCTAGCTATCTTTCCATCCGATGTCAACATATCAACTATATATATGCCATCATACCCTTCTCTTTGAATTAACTTTTCCCAATAGTCCACCATCTTATTAAAACATCCAATTTTATTGATCTGATAAATTAACAAAACCGGTTTATTTTCAATCTTTATATATCTTTTATCATTAAAAAATTTCAACAAATACTCAAAATGCTCTTTCCATTGTTCTTCTTTGCCATATCTTTGTTCTATCAAGACTTCATGTTCACCATCTGCTCCATGCCATGTTTTCGTCCATGGTTCATTTGCCCATGAAAAGCAAAATTGAATGTCAACCTCTTTGTGCCCTAATAAAAGTTCTGCCGGCTTTTCAAGAACATGCTTCCCATCACGAAACCAATAATGATAAAAGCAAAAACCATATATCCCATATTTCTTTGCCAAATTAACCTGCCATTGTATTGTATCTATATCTAAAAGATTATAATAATTATCATTGAGAGGTTCTCTAGGCTGATTATGCCCCTCAAATAACGGAACAGCCTTTTTTACATTGTCCCATTCTGTAAAGCCTTTTCCCCATGCTCTATTATTTTCCTCTATCTCATGAAATTGTGGTAAATAATAAGCTATAATTTTTGTATTATTTTCCACCATTAAATCATTTTCTTTTTTCTCTTCACTCACCTATGTTTCTCCTTTTTACCATTACATATTAAAAATTGAAGTTCAATATTTATACACCATAAACAACATCTTCAATTGAAATTATATTACAATCCAAAAGCTCTGATAAACTCTTTTTAATATCGTCAAATGCGAATGTTGCAGTCACAACTATAACATCAATGTCATCTGCAGCCAAATCTGTATATTCCTCTAAGCTTAATACCTCTAACTCAGAATAAGTTTCTGATGCATTATTATCAATTCCATATTTTACTTCTATTTCTGAACTATTTTTTAGTTCTTCATAAAGTCTATTTCCAATTTCTCCCATCCCATATATTGAAACAGTTTTGTATTTATTCTCTATAAAATATTTTTCTAATGAATTTTCTTCCTGTTTTAATATTAACCACTGATTTAATATATTGTAATACTCCTTAAATTTATCTACTTTTTTCTGAACATTATTTAATTTATTTAAATCTAAATAACTGCAACACGCAAAACCCGCTGCCGCTCCTACTATTAAGCTAATCACCGAAAACAATCTTTTCTTCATTTCAATCACCTCATTTTTTATTTTTTCTAACTATTTAAATAACCATTATAATCTATCTCATACATTCCTCAATTGCCATATCAAACAATAAATACAAATCCAAATTGATAACTTTTATCATAGAATTTGTTTTTTTAACCTCTAATTTAATTCCAGGATAATGATTTTTATTCGATACAATAACATATTCAACTTCCTGTAAGCCTGCTTCAGGTCTAAGAACCCGATGTCCTGTTTCTAATTTAGTATTCTGTATCTTCTCATTTTTATCAATAACACAATCTATATTCTCTGAATTTTTACAACTTATTAAAAAATCTCGTCCTTTTTTTCCGGCTCCCCATAATGCACATTTTTTTAATGACATATATCTCATTAAATTATCTAATTTTGTTTGAATAACAGGTTGAAAATAAAACAATTTATAATCACATTCTTTGCTTTTCAACTCCTGAGCAAGATAATAATCATTTTCCAACATTTTACTAATTAATCTTGGTTCAATATTTCCATAAAAATATGGGTTGCAATAATATTTTGGATATATCTTATGAATTTCCTCTACAAGATTTCTAATAAACCGTTTGGGAGGAACAGAATATTTTCCAAAAAAACAGGCATTTATCCCCCATGCATAATAATACTTAGTAAAAACTGCCTCTAATTCGACGGGCATTTCTAAATTGATTTTACGTTTTTCACACTCATTATATAAATGCAAGATCGCCTTTGCTTCATCTTCTTGAAAATCAGCATCTACATCATGCACGACAGAGTTTTCTCTTTGATAATAATAATAATATGTATCTTCAACATAGTCCATCCTCTTTGCATATTGTGCAAATAATGGACAAATTGCCATATCTTCATACAACATCTGTTCTGGAAACAATAAATTATTTTCTACCAATATTTCTTTTTTTATTATACACCAACATGGACCAGTTCCTGTCATCAAAAAACTCATTTTTCTTTTTGAAAGAGTCTGATTTCCTATTTGCTGCTCATAAAAGTCTGTCCTAATATCTTCTCTTCCAGAATCATCCACCAATTTATAATTACAATAAACAATATCTGAATTAGTATTACATGCTTTATTATATAATTTATCTATATAATCACTATCTACCCAATCATCACTATCTACAAAACAAATAAACTTACCTTTTGCAATCTTAAGTCCTCTGTTCCTTGCACCACCCTGTCTTACATTTTTAGTCAAATAAATACACTTAATAATATCCGGATATTTCTTTTCATATTCTTTCATAATGGCTATAGAATTATCAGGAGATGCATCATTCACTAAAATAATCTCAATATTTTTATATGTCTGATTTAATAGTGACTCAACACAACGATTCAAATATTTTTCGACATTATAGACTGGCACAATGATACTAACTTCTATACACATATATAGCCCTCCATCTAATCTCTAATAAGAACACTGTATTGAAATATGTAGTTATCTTATTACAACTTAATAAATATATTAACTAGGATACTGTATTTCTCACTGTCCAAAAATCAGGAAAACCTGTATCATAATTTTCTTCTACATATTTTATGAAATTCTTTCCTTCATCTGTCGATGAAATATCAGAATAAATATCTTTTAAATCATATACTTCTTGTTTTCCCGTTGCGGTTTTAGCATATAAATATTTCTTTGAAACAAAACATCTAATTCCCTCTGTATAATCCATAAGTCCACGCTTCATAGCCAATTCTCGTAAACGCCTATTCTGCACATTATAAAACTGATATTCTATAATCTCTCTTTCTGGAATATCTATACATTTTTCAAAATATGCCTGTTCCATAACCTTATTAAAATCTAACATACTAAATAATCGACTATTAACTCCTGCTTTCAATTCATTGGATATAATAATAAAAGTTACATGTGCTACTCTGTCTTTATCATTATAAAACATGAAGAATGGATCATTACGTTTTTTATCATATATAGGCTGTGAGTGGTCTGCCATAATAACCGTCATCGCATCTTCGCTGAAAAAATCCTTGTAATACGCAAATTGACAATCTACATATTTCAAACAATCTTGCAACTGATCCTCAATAAAATCACTCATATCCTCTAATCCCACATCCGCAAACATTTTGATTTGTGGTTTTCTTCTCATATATCCACACAGCATAGGAAAGTGCAACTCCCAAGGATAATATAAAAAATTAAATACCGGTCCGTCCGTAACTGCCATATCACAAGCAGCACTCCACAATTTTTCAGGCATATGCAGCTGTTCTTTCATATAAATGTCATCACTTTTATTCATTATATAATAATCTTTTGAATTATAAAATCTGATTGGCATGTTTTGTTTTTTTATGCGTTTTAAAAAAGCAAATTCATCAATATCAAACATAAAATTATTATTTTCATAAACATTTTCATCATATGAATATTTCTGTTTTATTGTTCCTATCATGCTTTCATATGTAGACGGTCCTGTTGAATAAGCTTCAGAGAAAATCACTGCATTCTTTTCATATTCCTTAAATAAAGAAAGTTTCACTTTTCCGTCAGCACTTCTTTCATAAACATCCATAGCTCTTGCCGAATCAATCAAATGTATTATAATATCACCCTTTCGCCCACTATTTTTTTCTTTAACTTCATTTATTAACTGCTGAATCTTTTTCCACATTTCTTTTACAAACTTCCAGTCTTTATATTGATTTTCACAATATTCAGTTATGTACTTTTCAGCATAATAAAAGTCTCTTATTTTTAAATATAATGATATCAACTTTTTAAGATCATCTTCATTATTTTCTTTTTGTTCATAGTTACTTTTCGTCTTATATAATTCTGTATAAATATTTTGTTCACTAAAAAAGTTGTAGTCAATTTTCAAGCCTTCTTTTTCTAATTCCTCATAAATATCAAAATATTCACAATCAGGTTTTAATGCCTTAATGTTATCTCTTATAGAAAACCTGCTTCCTTTAGACGCAATAATAACAATGTCTACATCTTTATGAACCAATTCTTCAGGTGAAATCACAGGATATCCCATAAATTGATTTCCCTGCAAATCAATATCTGAATCAATCAACCACTGTAATCCTGGTAAATTTAATACATATCTCTTTATGATAACAGCACAATGTCCATTCACTGCATTCTTTTTTCCTACTCCCCATATCGCAACTTTTTTGCCTGCACATCTTTTTGTAATTGCATTTAGAACAATACTGTTAATTAACGTACTGTCTGCAATATCTGGTGCAACAAATTCATATTTTTTTATAATATCATCAAGTTTTTTGTCGTAGTAATTTTCCATTTTACATCTCCTAACTTAATTTATATTGCTCTCTATATCTAATCAGCTCTTTTTAAATTTAACCGTTAAATATATTCTTTACTTAAATAATCATTACGATATTTCTCAATGATTTCACTTATCATCTTTGATATCTCAATATTTAACAACCTCTTATTCTCATTTGTTCTTAACTCTCTCATAAACTCTGCAATCTGATATCTTTCTCCTGTCCCATTTATCTTATAAAAATATCTTTTATTATCATTAAAATTCTCAAATCTAACCTCAAAATATTCTGTTTTCCACCATGGTGATGGCACATATATATATCCCTTAGTACCCGATATAATCAAAACTCCCTCAGATTTAACCCCATAACCAACTTTTAAATTAGCTATTCCTTTTTTGTATAATAAACTAATCTGTGTAAAAGTATCTATTCCTTTTTTATCATCAATATCTGTTACAAAACTACACTTCTTATAGTCCAAGCCAAAAATTTTAAATACAGGTAATAGTACAAACGGTCCCCAATCTGTAAGACTCCCTCCCGCATTTTCTTTATTGTAAAACCATTCATTTGATGGCTGCATAGAAGTACATGTAGCATCTATCGCTTTTATGTCTCCTATAATTCCTCCTTTTAAAAGAACTATCAGTCTGTTAAATGCTTTCAGGTAAGCAGTTTTTAAAGCTTCAAACAAAACGAGTTCATGTTGTTTAGCATAATTATATAGGTTTTCTGTACTAGTTTTTTTTAATGATATTGGTGATTCACACATTACATGACATCCATTTTCCAGTGCCTTTTTTACATAATCTCCCCTTGATGCCGGACCTGTCATTATATAAACAGCATCTGAGTTTTTTAACATTACCTCTATCTTTTTTTCTTTTATTTTTTTTGTATCATTATTATCTTGCGATAATACTGGTTTACATATATCACCTATGGTAACTCCACTTACAAATTTAGATTCTGATTTAAATTTTTCTACCATTAAACCTTTTCCTATAATTCCTATCGTTACTGATTGCTGTTGTTCCCTCAATTCAGAACTAGAAACCCCTTTTGTTCTCTCTAGATAAACAACCTTACAGTATTCTTTAAGATAATCAAAATTTCCAAGCCAATCTGAGCCTATAGCAAAAATATCTACATTATATTTTTGTATATCATCTATCTTTTGTCCCTCATACTCTTCGACAATTATTTCGTCCGCATACCCTGACTCTTTTACATTCTTAATTCTTTCCATCAATGACTGTTGAACATTCAGCTTCCCTCTATTTATATCAAAATCTTCTGATGTAACACCAACTATAAGATAATCTCCTAGTTCTTTTGCTCTTTTTAAAAGATTTTGATGTCCAAAATGAAACAAATCAAATGTTCCATAAGTAATCACCTTTTTCATTGATATTCCCTCTTTCTTTTATTCCCAAGACATTAACATTATCTTTCAAGAATAAAATAGTAATCTACCGTTTCTTTTCTGTTCTGCAATGCTGTATCAAACAATGTACCATCTTCTTTTATTTTAAAATTACTTTCCAAAAATATATTTAGCATTTCTTTATACTCATCTATACTTCTATAAATTGCTGTATAATTTTGTGTAAGACTATCAGAATATATATCATTTAAAGTAAGTCTTTTATCGAATGCCATACTTTCTTTAAAATATAATTCACAATGTTCTTTACAGACAGTATTAATCTGTTTTAAACCATTCTTTAAATCTATATCATTAATATACATCATTACTCCATTAACAAATATCATATCAAATTTACTATCAATTTCATTCTCACAAAGCACTTCATGAAAATTTTGAAAACTTCCATGTAAAAGTTTAAAATTTTCACCATAATCCTTTAAATTCTCATTTGCTATTTTTAACAACTTTGAACTGTAGTCTATTCCAATGTATTCTAATCCCATTTTCAAAATATATTCGCCCCATCGACCTATTCCACAGCCAATGTCCAAAACTCTTTTGCCTTTATCCCATGATAACTTTTCACTTATTTTCTTCTTCTCCTCATTATCTCTTGCTATTGCAATACTTGGAGAATCATCCTGAAACAATACATAATTATATTTTGTATTTAATTCTTTATTATTACCTCTGTTTTCAAAAAAATCCAATGTTTTATCATAATCAATCTTTATCTTGTCACCATATATTCTATCACTCATATCTTTACTCCTATAATCATTCAATTTAATATTTCTAAATTAAAATCAACATATCATTCAACTGTGCATTTCAACAATTTCTCTTAATGCACTAACCAATCTGTCATAATCCCTTTTGTCTACATTTCCTATATGACCAACTCTAAAAATTTTTTCTCCTAACTCTCCACCATTAGGACATATCCAAATATTGTATTTTCTATCCAAAATTTCAAAAAATGTATGTGGACTTATCCCACACGTTGGCTCTAAAGCTGTAACAGCATTTGAAGGTGATTGTGAAAATATATCAAATGGCATATTTTCAATTTCTTTTCGGAAATACTGTGCCATTTCCGAAACATGCTCTATTTCCGTTTTTACTCCCTTTTTCTTTATGTTTGTTAATCTTTTATTTAATTGTAATATAACACTTACCGCTGGTGTAAATGGTGTCTGACCTCTTTCCCCATTTTTCAAATATATCTTCATATCAAAATATAACGTTTTCGGATTTTTACTATTAATCTTATCAACTGCTTTTTTATTTAAAACAATAAAACTAAGTCCTGGAGGTAATGCCAAAGCTTTTTGCGAAGATGTTATCAGCATATCTATTGCATAATCAACAATACTTATTTTATCAGCTAAAAAAGAACTTATAGCATCTACAATCAAAAATACATTATTTTTTTCACAAAACTCCGAAACAATTTCCATATCATATAATGTTCCCGTTGATGTCTCATGCATATTTATAAGCATTCCTGTAAAATTTTTATTATCATATTTACTTAATATTTCTTTTGTCAATTTCTCACCCGGTGCTAATTTAATATCATCATGTGGAATATTATATATATCACATATATCTGCAAATCTCTGTCCAAATCCACCACCATTTACTACCAATATTTTATCATATGAATCAAACGAATTTATAACAGCCATTTCCATAGCTGCTGTACCTGAAGCAGTCAATGTAATTAATCTGCTAGCACTCGATGAATCAACTAATTCTATAAATATTTTTTCATTTTCTTTCATTATATTTGAAAAAGTTTCTGTTCTAAAATATGGTATCTGCTCTTTTCCAATTTGTAATATATCATCAGGCATCATTACAGGTCCAACTGAAAAATTCAACCTCTTTTCCATAATCTTTCCTTTCTATAATGTAAAATTTCTCTTAAAAAATTTAAATTTATTTATAATTCGTATTTCATTACAAATACATTTCAGAGATGACATTTTCTCATCAAAAACTTTCTCCCTTATCTTTCTTCTAGAATCTGAATATTCGTCTCGATTTTCATTGTCCAAATTTACACATCTTAATATGCTTTTTTTTAATTCATGATAATTGTTTATCTTCTCCCCTGGTGTAAACTCATCATAATCAAAATACATTTCCCTCGAATCATTCAAATATTCTTCTAAATCATATGCAAAAAATATTATTGGTCTGTCAAGCAACAGATAATCAAAATATATTGACGAATAATCTGTGATAAGCACATCTGCAAATTTCAGGAACACATACGGATCTGCATCTTTATTTATAACCATTATATTTTCACTTTGAATATTATCAAATTCTTTATTCAGCTTTGACTTTGGATGAAGCTTTATACAAAATAAAATATTATTTTCTTTTAAAAAAATCTGAAAATCTTCTTTGTCAAAATTGTCAAAAAAAAGAGTTTCACTCTGCCTAAATGTCGGCATGTAAAATATCATCATTTTATTTTGATTATCTGAGCTATCATCTAAAAATTCAACAATCTTTTTTCTATCCTTTTTTTCTTCTTCTGAATATATATTCTTTATTTCATCTGAAATAAGAACTTCATTTCTAGGATATCCTGCCACGAGAACATTTTCTGTTTTAAAAGCTGACGAAAAAATCGGCTTTAAATTTTCTGATGTCGTAAGCACATAATGGTTTGGCTTTTCATCCGATATATTTCTTGGAAAATTCCTGAGTTTTTCCCATATATTTTTAGAATGTCTGAATTTATCAAAAACATTGTCATGCTGAATCTTCTTAAGCGGTATTCCATGCCAAAGGTTTACTTTCATCGCACCGCCACTCTGCCAAAAGTTTATATCTTTTGAATAATTATCAAACAAATAGACTTTTCCACACAAAGCATACCAGATTCCTTTCAAGCTATGATACATATATGCCTCATAACCTTCCGCATTCAACATCCTGACAACATCTTTATTATGCGAAATCCAAATTGGTCTAATCGACAATTCTTCTTTGTGCTGACTTACATACAAGTACAGATATCTGGGATTATCTGCAAATCTTCTTCCAAATGTACTCCCAAAAAGCCATATCTTTTTATTTCGTGGCACTAAAAAAGATAACCAATAGACCGGCAACAGTAATAACTGTCCCCAATATTTTAGTCTATCAGTTATCTTGATAATCATTACTATTTCCTCCATGAAATGTTCATTTGTCTTTTTACAGCTTCCCTGCTGCTCTGTTTAATATATATATCGACATTTTTTTCATTATGTTTAATCCCATATGCAAACTAATTTTTTCCAGTTCTCCTACATCTTTTTTTATATATGCCGATATAAATATTGGTATATATACACATATATAACCAAATAATTGTGTTATACTCGACATGGAGGTTGAAATGCTTGACAATTTAAATATTAAATGTACACTCTGCGGATGCGCTGAAGTTGAACTACAAGATTATAAAATACGAAATATCACTGATGATTCATGTAAAATGTATAAATGCAAAAATTGTGAAACACATTTTATGTATCCGCTCCCTTCTCAAGATTTATCAGAATATTACGATGGCACTTTCAGAGAAGAAGTGCATACTGCTGATTATTACGACTATACCGAACTTGATAAAGTATTCAATAATTTCTTATCCGAAGCAAAACTCAGAACCGAACGAGTTAAAAATGACTTATCGGTCAATGATACAATTCTTGAAATAGGTTCTTCTGTCGGATATTTTACTGCCACTATATCTGATTATGTAAAAGATATATATGCTACCGAATGGGACAGTAAAGCCAGAGCTTATATAAAAGACAGACTTGCAAAATACAATATTCATGTAGCCAAAAATCCTGAAGACTTTGAAACCAAATTTGATAAAATTTTTATGTTCCATGTATTAGAACATATCGAGAAACCAATTGATTTTCTCAAAAACTTAAAACAATTATTAAATGAAAACGGAAAGATTTATATAGAGGTTCCTAATGTTGACGATGTAATGTTAAAAACATTCCGATGCCGTCCATTTATAGAACACTATTATAAAAAAGCACACATTTTTAATTATAATGAAAAAGGACTTGAATATATTTTTGACAATTGCAATTTTTCAAATTACAAAATAAGACAGATACAGCGGTACAATCTTTCTAATAACTTATACTGGTTATCTGACGGCAGACCAAGCGGTCGCCTAAGTTCTGTATATAAAACTTTGATAACAGATGCTTTAAATAAAGAATATATAGATTCTTTAATAAAAAATAAGCAAGCTGATACTTTATTCGCTGTTGTAGAAAAATAACTTACTATATTAAAAACGGTAGGCTATACAAAAAATTTTATATAGCTTACCGTTTTTATATTATTACATTTATTATCTCATCGTCACTTGACAATACACTCAAAAATTTATCTATAATTCCTTTCCTCTATATTTTACTATAATTTTTACTTTTAAATTTCCTTATATCCAATCCAATTCACTCCACCTTTTTATTACCACTTACGCAATATTGTCTTTCTATCCATAGGGTCAAGTTTACTTATTTTAGGATCATCATAATATGAATCATTTCGTATATGTGTTGTTGAAATTTCTTCAAATATTGCACCATTTCTTGATGTAAATGCATGTTTCTGTCCTCGAAGAACCGTCTGAACATCACCAGCCTTAAGCTCCTTTTCTTCTCCATCGAGCACAATTTCAAGGTCTCCATATAAAAGCTGGAATGTTTCCTCTTTTATCTTATGCATATGCATAGGATGTTTCTGCCCCGGAAGCACTATAAGTATTTTTTTACAATATTCTCTGTTTATAACACTTACTATGATAGCACCTGTCTGTCTGAAATTCTTCATCCCATAATGATGTGACAGTTCTATCTCTATGTCATCTCCAAGTACAATTCCAGCCTCATACAACATACCTTTAGCATCATGTATAACACTTCTTGCAAGCTTTGTCGATGTAATATGTCTTGTCTCAAAAAGTGCCTCATTAGCTGCATAATTTCTGGATACTTCTATACCATCGTTAAACTCTCCACTATTCATCTGTTTTTCCTGACATGGCATGGCAAAAAATACATCATCAATGCCTATTGTATCTCCTGCTTTTACATCATGTTTAAGATATACTCCACGCATAAGAGAATTAAGAGAATCAATCTCTGCCTGGCTTACATATTTGTCATTTTCTTTCTTTGTGGCACATATAGTTCTTGCTTTTATTACTGCTTCAACCCATTTATCTGCCTGAGCAGGTGTCATTGAATACGCATTTATTGAATATTTTTCTGTCGGCAGTGCAACATGTCTTTCAAGTATCTTTGCCCCCTTTGCAACAGCAAGCATTGCAACCGTATTATCATAAGGATCTTCATGGCCGGAATATCCTATCGTAACATCTCTATATCTTTTATTCATGCGGTCAATAAAATCAAGCTGCAGATGGTCTGCCGGTGCCGGATATTCAGCAATACAATGTAAAAATGCAAAATCACATTTTCTGTGTGAAAAGAAATTATAAAGCTTATCTATATCTGATAATGTTTTTCCACCTGTAGATATAATAAGCGGTTTACCCGTTGCTGCTGCCTTTTCGAGTAGTGGCCAGTCGAGTGAACTGCAGCTTGCAATCTTTATGATATCTATTCCCTGTTCCATACACCAGTCTACACTACCCTCATCAAATGGGGTACTAATGGCTATCATTTCCTCTTCCTTGATAGCATCAACAAGTTCAGTAAATTGATCATATGTAAGTCTTGTGCTCATAAATCTTGGCACATGTGGTACATCGGTTCTGTTTACATAATCAGGATGTATAAAATTATCAAGATTTCTATATTGTAGTTTTACTGCTGCATTTATATTGTACTTTCTTGCAATCTTTCCCATTTCATGGATGATGTCTTTTCCATGTTCTACATCTCCCTGATGACTGTTTGCCATCTCAAAAATAAATAAATCATTAAATAATCTGCTCATTTTATTATTCTCCACTTCTCTTATATACTCTCCAATGCCTCCTGTAAGATTGGCATTGCGTAATCTACCGTCTCTATCGCTGCATTAAATGCTTCCTTTGATAACTCACATGAAAACTTTGCATTTTCTGTTCTATCATCACCGAGCATATTTATTTTTAATGCACTTTTAATTTTTGTTTCCATATAATCATTTATTATTTCATAAACCAGTTGTTCTTCAATAAATTTCATGTTTTTCTTGACAATCTCCGCTTTTTCTCCTAGCTTTATGTCTGCTTGCTGAGTTTCTAGTCTGTCAAGTAATAAAAGCATATCATCCGCAGCTTTAATACCCTCCTCTGAACAACTATATATATCACTCAGCTCCTTTTTCATATTGTACAGATCCTCTCTTAATTTTTCATACATATCTTCCGAAAATGTGGGCTGCATCTGATTTAATACTTCCTGAAAGTCAAATTTCTTCTTACAATACAGTTCTATAGCTTCTGAAAGCTTCATTATTCTCGTTCCCTGTATCTTAGCACCACCTTCCGTTGCATCAATAACATCTATATCATCCCTGACTTTTGCAATTTCTGCTTCAAACCAGTGAATCATATCTACCCAATCACCTCTCGCCTTTACTTTATCCCCATAAATTCCTTCTATCTCATAAATTCCGTTTATATTATCATAACTATGATTTGCTACACTTCCTGCGTGTGAATACTCTCCAGCATATGCAAGATCCTGCCCTATCAAAATTATTCTCTTGACACCTATGAGCTCAGCCATCGTAAATGCATCTGTTGCTACTGACATTCCCAGCATACACGATGTGTATTTTAATCCATATTTGGCATACAGCCTGCACATAAAATTAGATGTGTTGTTCCATATCTTATGCCCTTTGTTTTCTTCCAATATACTATTTTTAGAACATATATCTGCTATCATAGGATGATCATGACATCTTTCATCCTTTAGATGTATAGCACTTTTCTTTACATCTTTTGTTATTATAACATCATAAGGAACATCATGTGCTATCAGTGTTTTAACAGCTGTATCCGTAGCAACAATAAAAGCTTTTTTCTCTGCTTTTTTTAAATCATCTACATTTTTATCAAGTGATGGTCCTGCTGATACTATAATAACAGGAACCTCATCAGGTATCTTTCCTATAAATTCCGTCAAATAATTACTTCCTTTAATAAAATGCAGATTTTTGAAAGTATTATATACTGTTTTCTCATAGACATTATAAAAATCTATTCCAAGTGATAACTGCACACCATAGCAATTCTTAATAATCTCCATGAAATTCTGAGCTTTATCACCATAAATCCTATCCATTTCCGGATATGTACAGACAATTTGATTAGGAAGCATAACTTCTGTAATCGTATTTAAAAAAGAAAAATAAATATCTTCATAATTTATGGTATCAACAAAAAAATGTACCCTTGCATCTGATATTATATCACGCATATCAAAATTTTTAAGACAATAGACAAATAACGATAAATCCGGTTCCACAAGAAAAAAGACAGCATCCTTTTTCAATTTGTCAAGTATTGCTCTTGCAAAAACACCATTTGCGATACCGAACATCACTACTGATGTATTTATGTTGTTAAATTTATATTTATCAGCCCACCTTTCCGCTTCTTTTTTAGGACTATAGAGGCTATTCAATCTATGCCTTTCATTTCCTACTGCAATTTCTATTGTTTTATCTCCATCTCTTGTTGTGAGAATATTAAACCTATCATACTTCAAATCTCCTTTTTGCATAATATCAATAAGTTTTTCATAAAAATATTTACGGTATTTTCTTAATTTTTCAAGATTTTTTTCTAAATATTCCATTATTAAAGTCCCCTTTTGATACTTTCACTTGCTCTAATGAAATCTTCTTCAGTATCTATATCATAGTTCTCATTCATCTGATAACCAGCTATAACATCTCCCGTCATAGAATCTTTCTCCGTAACGACAGTGGTTCTAAATACATCTATACAGGCATTTTGATAATATACTTTTGGCAACTGTTGTCTCGGCATATTGTAACACTCAGGAATGTCTTTCATAATTGGTTCTAATAATCCATCCTGATCCATAAACCACATCTTATACGGTATTTCTTTTGCCGGTGCCACACATCTGACTGAATCAACATCCGGATGTTCTATTAGATATTTTATCATATTTTCAATATCCTGTATATCTCTTATAGGATAAGTTGGTCTAAGCTGAACTACTATATCCGGCACATAATTTTCTTCTTCTTTAAGGTATGACAATGCATGTTTAAATACATCTATATCAAGTGCAGTATCCGTAGCATATTCATCTGGACGCAAAAACGGAACTTCCGCTCCATATTCTTTTGATATATTTGCATATACTTCACTATCCGTACTTACTATAACTCTGTTTATACTAGGACTTTTTAATGCATGTTCTATCGAATAGGCTATCATAGGTTTTCCGGCAATCAGTCTTATATTTTTGTCTTTAACACTCTTAGAACCGCTTCTTGCTGGTATTACCGCCAAAACTTCATATTTTTTTCTAAATATATCTTTTATACTTTTTTCTTCCATTCCATTTATCCTCGCACCATGTGATGCATTTATCATGTTTATATTTTTCTCATTTAAAACCCTTTTTTCTATCCATTTTCTATATAAATCCAAGTTCTTGTTTGTATAAATAACCTCTCCTCCAACAGCCTCAACTTTCTTCAGCCTGTTTTTATCAACAATTTTCTTTCCGACACCTAATGCGTGGGAACTTTCGCCTGCGTACCCCAAATCAAGACCTACACATATAAGACTTTTACACTTAAACCTTATTGCAACATCTATGACAAATGTTGCTACTGAACCTCCGGTATCAAATAATGTATTTTTTTTTATTTCTGCCATTTTTTCAGCCTTTTCAAAACCGTTTTGGTAAGCAATATATCTCTTTCCTGTATATGAACTTACAACATTTGATGCTGCTGTGGAAAGATACAACAATGGAATTCCGCAATCTTCAATGCCAGATATCTGCCATCTTGTACTATCTTTTGCATCAGTAACAGCTATGTAATCAGGCTTAATTTTATTTTCCAACAACTTCCTGCTAATCTTTCCAACACAGATAACGCATATGTTTTGTCTTTCGTTTGATTCTAAAACAGCCTTTAGAGACACAAGTTCATTTTCAAGAGATGGTCCCGCAGCAATCAATATTACATTTTTTCCGATAACATTTTTTCTTATATCATCTATATTATCATCATTTAATGATATATTGTTATCAAAATTCCGTATAAGATCATTTTTAAAATACTCCATCGAAAAAAAAGAAATCTTATACTGTTCTAACAGTTCTTTTAATTCATTATTTTCTATTGCCTTAACTGATGGCATCCACATTTTACAATCAATTATATATCCGTCATATTTTTGAGTAATTCTTTCCAAATTTTCGGCATACTCTAATATTTCATTGCAATATATAATATGGATTCTTCTATTTGCCAATATATCTGTCATATTTCTATAATTTATTGCTGTTCTTATCTGCTCAATATCATTCTCTAGCACATATATCTCCATATTGGGACACATTGCCGCCATTTCCTGGATATGATACCCCAGCCCAAAGCCAAATATTATACACACATCCGCATTGTCATTTATACTATGTGCATAAAGCAATGCCTCTTGCCACGGATTTCCAAAAGAACAAATATTAATCTTTTCTCTTTTTTCTTTTTCAATTATCATCGAAATATCAAATATTCTATTCCAGTCTATTTGGTATTTTCTTTCTTCACTGCTGCATGATAATCTGCTATCAATAACATATTCATACAATTTTTTATCTGTTTTAAATAATAAATCCAGATTTTTACCGCAATACAAAGATGCATCTGTTTTATACTTACTCAATATATATTCTTTTATCTTACATACAATCTTTAAAAATTCACCGCCATATACATCGTTTTTTTTCATAAGTTCCATAAACTGCTGTTGTAATTTTTCGTCATTTATTTCTTTAAAAAAAACAACCAGCTTTTGTAATTCTTCAGAAACATATTCGCAAATTCTGTCTGTTTTATCAAACAATTTATTTTTTTTATAATATATATTTTCAGATACTGCTCTTATTATGTTGTCCAAATATTGTATGCTTTTTTTCATATTTTAGATTCCTCTGCTGCCTAAAGATGCTTTATTGTATCTTCTAAAACAGGTAACAATTCATTTGCTGCTTTTTCTAAAGCATTAAACAAAACTTTAGAATTTATACTTTTTTCCAATAATTCATCCTTGACATTATCATAATGCTCACCAACCGTACTTAATCTTTCTTCTATATCTGCTGATATATATTCATCAAGAAGAATATATATATCCTGATTTTGAATCTGTTTCTGCGATTGAACCATTATTTCCTGATTTCGGTTTAACTTATCTGGTAAATATTTTTTATTCTTAAGCATATCTATATTATCTCTCGCTGACATACTTCCTTTTTTTGCTGCCTTAGATATTTCCGCAAGTCCATTTTTTATACCGGATATATCATTGCATAATTTTGTATATACTCTTTCATCAAATGTAACAGGCAGTTCTTTTAAAATCTCCGAGAATTTAAATTCTTTGTTACAATATCTTTCTATGGCATCACGCAACGGCATAATTAATGTTCCTGCAATTTTAGCTCCACCTTCGGTAGCATCTATAACATCTGTTTTTCCCTTTACCCTCTCAACTGCATTTTCAAACCAATTAATGAAGTTTAACCAATCGGCTCTTGTCTTCACTCTGCCTCCGTTTAAACCTTCAACATATATTTCCTGTGAATCTTTCCACTCTGCATTTTGTTTTATTTTTCCTGCATGAGCCATTTCACCGTCATATGAAAGATCTTGCCCTACAAGAATTATCTTTTTCACTCCCAAAATTTCTGATATCCAAAATGCTGCCGTTGCAACAGAACCTCCAGAAATATATTTTGGAAATTTTAAATTATACTTTTCATATAAAACCTGTAAATAACCAGTTCCATTTATCCATATTTTTCTTGAATGATTTTTTTCAAGTACATCACTCTTTGCATCCGGTACCGTAAATAATGGATATTCATAGCATCTTTCATCCTCAAAATGTTTCAGACTCTTTCTTCCGTCTACAGTAACTATAGCATCAAATTTTATATCATTTGTAAGCAAATATTTAACGGCTGTATCAACCGCTAATATAAAGGCTTTTCCTTCTGCCTTTCTTAAAATATTTATATTTTTATCAAGCGATGGTCCTGCTGACACAATTATCACAGGAACATCTTTATCCATTCTTCCCTTTAATTCACTTATATAATTGCTTTCTTTTATAAACCTTAGATTTTTTAATGCATTTACAGTAAATTTTTTTGCATATAGCAGTGATGTGTTTTTTCTGGCAATCATAATGTTTCTAAATTCTTCAAGTTCATACTCAAATTTAAAATACTTCTCTTTGTAAAGCTTATCATATGCCGGATGAAAACACTCAAGCTGCGTTGACAACATTGCCCAATTTATTTTTTCTGACATATCTTCCAAAAATTTGTCATCATTTATACCATCTACATACAAAAAAACTTTGTTATCACATAATATCTCCGACAAATCAAAATTAGCTAAACAAAAAATAAATAACTTAACATCCGGTTCATATAAAAATATATCTGCGTGTAAATTTAACTTTTCTTTCAACGCATTATAAAATACTCCGTTTCCGATACCAAACATAGCCACGGATGTATAATTTGATATATTATTAAAATTTATTACCCATTTTTGTGCTTCTCTCTCAGGATTATACATACTGTTCAGTCTTATTTTATTATGACCACTTAAACATTCTATTGTTTTACTGCCATTTTTTGTTTCAATCACAAAAAATTTGTTTGATATTTCGTCATATATTCTTTGATCAGCTAAAATTGTGTTTATATAATCATACAGATACTCATTTTTACTTTTTAATTTTTCCAGATTATAATCAAGCAATTTCATAATTATTTCGATTCCTTTGCTCTTTTATTTTATTCCATTTTTTCTACAAGACTTTCAATATATTCTATAAAATCATACTGTAATATATCTGCCAAAAGCACCTTGTCATCCGATTCAAGGGCTTCCATAGCATTGCTTAATATACTAAATATTTTTTTATCATCCATTACAAATCCTGGATTAGTATTTTTATATATTGCAAGATTGTCAATAGCTTTTGTCATATCTTCTAATACAATCAAAAATTTATCAAAGGCATCTTTATCGTTTTGCTGATAAAATAAATCTACAACTTCCTGTACTTCATTAATAGTATTTTTAATCTGCTCTTTTTCACTACTCATAATTAACCTCTTTTCTATTTAATATTTCTTTTCAAAAAAAAGGAGCCGGCTTTACGCCAGCTCCTTTCAGAGTAACTGTTATAATCATAATATGAAAACACAACACCCTGTCTGGTCTCTTACGCATATAAGTATGCTTAACAAAACATTCTTTAATTACTGGAGTAATGAAAGAACACCCTGTGTAGCCTGGTTTGCATGAGAAAGCATTGACTGACCAGCCTGCTGAAGGATACTCATGCTTGAGTAAGATACCATCTCTGATGCGATGTTTACATCACGGATCTTGCTCTCTGAAGACTGGAGATTCTCAGCCATGTTATCAGCATTTGCGATTGTATGATCAAGTCTGTTTGAAATAGCACCAAGATCAGATCTTGCTGTTGATACCTTTGTGATAGCATCATCAATTGTTGTGAGCTGAGTACCGATATCTGCTCCCTTAGCTTTTCTAATAGCAGATGCAATCTTATCAACCTTAAGAGCCTTAGCTGACATTGTATTGATGCTGAATGAGATAACCTGTCCATCATTTGCACCAACCTGAAGCTGTTTGCTCTGGAATGATCCGTTAAGAAGGTTCATCTTATTGAACTGTGTCTGAGTAGCAATTCTTGTGATTTCTGACTGAAGCTGTTTCATCTCTGTCTGAATCTTTGCACGATCTTCTGATAAATATGTATCGTTCTTTGCCTGAACTGTAAGTTCTCTCATTCTCTGAAGAACTGAGTGAATCTCGTTCATAGCACCTTCTGCTGTCTGGATAAGTGACTGACCATCCTGAGCGTTTGTAGATGCCTGCTTAAGACCTCTGATCTGTCCACGCATCTTCTCTGAAATAGAAAGTCCTGCTGCATCATCTGATGCACGGTTGATTCTGTAACCTGAAGAAAGTTTCTCCGTGCTTCTTGCAAGGTTTGTGTTTGTGATACCTAACTGTCTGTTAGCGTTTAACGCTGTCATATTATGCTGTACTATCATAATGTTTTCCTCCTTGAATTTGCAATGGCTTCCATGCCATTGAGATAATAATTAATAGTCTGCTTTTTCTATCTGTCCGTACACATATAGTTAAAAGCCTATGTTTACCGGAACTAAAATTCTGATAAACTTATAAGTATTAACTTACTCAATATATATATCGGTTGATTGATACATGATTTTAGTACTTTTTGAATTTTTTTTAGTTTTTCCCAAAAAAATCATTTCTTCTGGTCTAGAAAATGTGACTGCCATTCTCTGTGCTGATTTGACATATTTTGATAATATGATGTTGCTACTCTGTTTGACTGCTTAAAGTCATTTATAGCATGTCTCTTATTTCTTATAAATGTATTGAATTTTGTCTTGTTCTGCTGTTCAAGACTTTCAAGCTGTACTCTGGTATCAGTGATACTTCTTATAAGATTCTGCATTTTGAGAATCTCTGATTTATATTCTTCTTTGTTTTCTGAAAGAAATCTGCCCACTTTTGAGTAAACAGTATCAAAGCCTTTATCAAGCTCCTGCATCTGACCGATAAGCTTCTCTTTTTTATCTACTGCTGTATCAAAACTATATACATCAAATTTGTCAATGTCTTTCTCGCTTAATATCATATTCTGCTCTTTTGTCACTGAAAGAAGCTTTTTCAGTACATCAAGCTTCTTTTCTAATGAGTCAGACAGTATCGTTATATACACTCTTTTATTTTCCATATTAATCACCATTCCGCAAATGTTTTAGATTGAAAAATCTATAAGCCACATTTCAGATTAAGCTCTGTGATAAATCATAATCATAAACATCTGTGGCACAAAATAATCATACAAAATGTATAATAAAATCACTTATACTACGCTTTACCTTCATTATTAAGCCGAACCACTTCTTTCCATGTATCACGCATAGTATGTATATGTGTAAGTGTGTCTTTAATTATCTCTACATCTTTTTTCATATTTCCTTCTACAAGTCGTCTATAAATATAATCATATACCTTTTCAAACTCACCTGCCACTGGATACTTAAAATCAAGTCCCATCCTAAGTTCCATTATACAATCCTGTGCTTTTTTTAGATTTTTATTTATCTCTTCAAAATTGTTTGGTTCATTTTCCATAAGTTCTATACTTTTGTCTGTAAATCTAACTGCTGCATCATAAAGCATGCTTGTTAGTTTTGCCGGCGATGCTGTCTTTATTGCATTAAGCTTATATGCCTGTGCTGCATTTCTCTTGTTTGGTATCATATTTTCTCCTCATTTCTCGATTAATTTTAATTTACATACATATATCCAGCTTTTTTATTATACTAAATTTCAATAATATTATAAAGATAAAATTTGCTCTTTTTAACATAATTTTAAAAGTAGCAACAATTGATATAACCTCTGCTGCTACTTTTAAAATGTATTATGTAAAATATATAATTAATCAACTGCCAAGATAATTTGCAAGTGAATTCTGCTGACTCTGGAGTTTTGCGAGTGCAGTTTCCATCGCACTAAATTGTGAATAATATCTTTCTTCCATATCACTAAGTTTTGATTCCCAATCTGATATTTGTTTCTTATAATCTGAAAGCTGGGATGCCATCTCTTTATCATTATAAAATGTAAGAGCACTACTAAGTGTAGATGTTCCCATCTTTTTATTTAAGCTGTCATAAAGATTTGACGCAAGTCCTGACAATACTTCCTTGACCGTATCAGGATCTTCTTCAAGCATCTGCTTAAGCGTATTTGTCGAATCTGCAAATTCATCATCATCTTCATCGCCTTTTATATGAAGAAGTCCGCCCTCATTATAATTCTTTGAAGAAGTCGTAATACCAAGGTTAGCAAGCGAATATGTCTTACCGTTTGATGCAGTCACTGTCCCCATCATATCTGTCTTCAATGTCGAAATAAGGCTATTAAGGGTACTATCTCTGCGGAGAAGTGAATCTTTAATCTTTGTATTCCACTTATCTACTTCGTCGTCAGACATAGCTTTTTTCTGGTCATCAGTAAGTACTTCATAACTGCTTGCTGATGCCGCATCATAATATGTATTCATGGTTTTAAGAATACTGTTGTACTCTGTAATGAATTCTTTTATTGTATCATAAACAGCTGATGTATCATTGCTGACTGTTACATTGACAGTTTCACCAGCCGCTGTCGTACCTAAAAGATTTAACGTCACCCCAGCTACATCTATACTTGTGTTTGCACTTTTAAGTGTGGCACCATTATAAACGACTTCCGTGTCCTCTGCTTTTGTAAGAACCATGCCTGATTTATTTCCTGCACTGTCAGTTTTTTCGCTGAAAACAGTCTTCCCGTCAAATTTTTCAAGTCCAAGTTTTTCCAACACTGAACTGTTGTCATCTGTAATACCTTTGTCTATAGCAGTATTGTAATTTCCTACAGCCGTCTCCACAGCACCCTCTGCTATATTTTTTCTCTCATCGGCACTTTCAAATTCATACTTTGATGCATCTGCTGCGTCAAGTCCTGCTGCCATGACGTCGCTTTCTTTAATTCCATTTGTAACTTTTTCTGCTATTTTTGCTTTGTAATCATCTGTTGCAAGCTGTGCCTCTATGTCACTCTTTTTCTTTTCAGCTTTTGCTTCCTCAATTTTTTTGCTCTTTTCATCTGCATCCGTGACATCTTTATATTTTTTTTCGATAGCATCAATATCAGTCTGTGAAAAAGTATATGTTTTCTCAAGTGATGCTCTGTAGAGTTCAGTAGCTTTGCTTTTTGCCTCCGCATCTGCTGAGCTTACAGCAAGTGTCTTTAACTTTGCTTTATCATCATCTGAAATTTTGCTGCCTGATGCTAAGTCACTATAAACTATGGAATCATATGTACTTTTCTGTTCTGATGTAAGATTTGAAATTCCTACTGCATCATTAAGATTGTTTATGGCTGTCTGTCCATTTATCGTATATTTGCCTGCTGAAAGTTCAAATGAATTTTCTGAACCACTGTTTTTTGAACTTATGAAAAATCTCTGCTGTTTTGTATCAAAAGTCGCATTCAATCCTGCATTGCTACAGAATTTTGTAAAATCCTCTATAGTTGTACTATCGCCAATTTCCAGCGCACTTGACTTGTTTCCAACTTTTAAGTTCAAAACAGTACCCGATGCCATTCCAAGGTCTGTAAGCTTTGTTTTGGTATCTGCTGTCTTTCCATCTTTTGTAGTACCAAGCTTGGCACTTGTAACATACTGCGCTGATGCAATGGACTTGATTTCAACCTTATAAGAACCTGCAGCTGCATTTGTACCTGCCGTAGCGGTAAGCTTTGTCGAATCACTTACTGCTGCCTTCTTAGTCGCATAATTTGAGCTGTATTTCATCTTTGAAAGCGAATCTTTATAAAATCCGTAAATTTTTGTATTGAGTCCCTTCCAGATTTCCTGCTTCCACTCAAGTTTCTGTTTTTTATTTTCAACTTTAGTCTGCTTTGTACGCTGTGCCGACATCAGGGCATTTACAATAGATTCCGTATCAAGTCCTGATGTGAGTCCTGTCATTCTTATTGGCATACTAAATCCCTCCTTTTATCCTTATAGCTTCTTATCAACTATAATACCTGCTATTTCCCATATTTTCTTGATTGCTTCAAGTGTTTCTTCCGGCGGTATCTCTCGTATAACCTTGTCTGTGTCCTGATCAATGACTTTGATAGATATACGCTGAGTATCTTCATCTATTGAATACTGAAGCTGGGTATTCGACATTTTTATCTTTGAGTTGATGTCTGACATAGTACTGTCAATAGTACTTTGAGCCACCTTCTTGCTTTCTAAAACTGCCTCCGCTTCAGGATTCTGACCACCGGTTTGTCTATCAGCTGCCATGTTTGATGCCATGACCGGTTTGTCTTGTGTTTTAACTGCTTTCACCGTATTGCCGGATGAACTCTCCGATACTGATGCAATACTTGCATTGACGCTCTGGTTTCCCACCTGATTTAATGATTCTATTTCCATAATAATACACCTCCATGTGATTTCCTTTTTCAACTGCATATTGATAAAATGCTGCTATCTTTAAAGTGTTTCAAAATCCATTTATGACATTCTAAAGAAACTATTTGCTTTATCCTTTATATCGGCAAAAAAGCATATTTTTTTAGGCTTTGCCGGAAAATAACTTATTTAAAGTTTCTACATCTACCTCTCCCTCTGAGGCTTTCTTGTTTTCATCCTGTATCTGTACATATATTTCCTTCCTATATATTGGTACAGATTTTGGTGCATTTATTCCTATCTTCACCTGATCGCCTTTTATTTCAAGCAATGTTATCTCAATATCATTGCCAATCATAATAGACTGGTTTGTTTTTCTGGCTAACGCTAACATATTACCTCCTATTTTGATGTTTCTTTACCAATGTCTTCTATAATTTTATGTTTTATACTGTAATTGCCTTTTTCAAGAATTACCTGTATAGCTTTTCCGTTTGCTGCATTTACTATAACAGGGGCTTTCATATTAACTGATGTTTCCTTTATATCCTTTGGTATTGTTGCAAATACAAGAAGGACTATATCCTCATCTTTAAGTTCGCCAAGCGGTTCAAGAAGTGCTTCTTCCACTACGGGATTGTAGTCTTTTATCACATTTAAAGGATTGACAACCGGAAAAGCAAGCCATTTCTCAGTCACGCACTGAAGCCATGAAAAAAACGGCTTTTTCTCTGCTTCACTGTCATAAAGAATAGTAAAATCCTTGTATTCCTCAAACCCCATAATACCGCTTTCAAAGTGGATTATCTTTTCATCACCAATCTCTATTTCACCGAAATATTTTGTATCTATTTTCATACAAACCTCCGTTCTGAATTTAGAATACCGGAAGCAATGAACTTCTATTCATCACATCCGGCATCCTTTCCATCTGTTATGATCTATTTAAATATAATTAAGAAGTGAATTTCCAAGTATCTTAGCTGTCGCAGACAATGATGCCTGATAAAGGTTGTCTGCCTGTGTAAGATTTATGTACACATCGGTAAGGCTTACGTCCTCATTTTCTGAAAGCTTGTCTTCTGAATCTGTCTGTTCATCGAGAAGCTTATTGTATGTAAGCTGAGCTCTGTTGTATTTTGCTCCAAGTTCCGATGTCGCAACACTGACTTTCTGACCTGCTTCGTCTATCATTGTGAGTCCCATTCCAAAAGCATCTGTCATTACCTTAGAACGAAGGTCTCTTTCTGTCTCAAGCGAAGTTTTAAGACTGTTTAATGTAGCAAGTTTATCTTTATCAGTTGTATTTGATATCATCTTGTCAACTTCATCAATCTTAGTTTCTACTTCATCGACATATTTAACTGTTTTTGCTATATAATCAACCATTCTGTAGATGTCTGTACTTATTGCATCTTTTGCCTGTGTATTTACGATTATATTCTGGCTGTAGTTTATCTCGTACTCTATTTCCTGATTACTTGGGTCTGCATAATCAGTTGTTTTATTGTTTACTGAGTCATATGCTATACATTTAAAATACATCTCAGGTCTTATATCATTTTTCTCAAAATCATTTTTTACATATGTCACACTGAAATCAGCCTGTTTTGTCTGAATATCAGCATATTTTGTTTTACCGACAAGAACTTCTCCTGTATCATAAAGATAAACGATTTCATTGTCACCTACTTCGTATGCATTTGTATCTGTTGATGAACGTGTAATGATATTTCCTTTTGCCGCCGGTGTCCCATTGTATCCTGCCGCTGCATAAACTTCTGTCGTATCTTTACCTGTAGTCTGATCTTTATATGTGAACGATATGGCTATGCTTGTACCATTGGTGCCTGCCTGTGCGAATGCATCTTTTGAGCAGTTATCATATGCAAGTCTTAACTGATATACTTCATTTTTCTTTGCTGTTTTATCTGTATATTGCTGACCGTTTGCTATAGTAGAGTCATAATTCGCTCCACCTGTTATTACTGTGATGTTGTCAAATGAGTCATATGAAAAGTTCTCTTTTATCTGATATGAAAGTTTGTCTGTATTCTCAGGGAATAAAAGTGATGTATCCGTACGATAACCTGTAAATACATATCTTCCTGAATAGTCTGTATTTGCCTCATCCTCAAAAATAGAATTTACATACTGCTGAAGTGTTGTTAATACTGACTTTCTGTCATCTGCTTTAAGATAATCATTTGCTCCCTGGTTCAGATATGATTTCATATTATCAAATTTCTTTGATATATTTGAAAGTGCTGTTTCTGTTGTGTTCATCCAGCTCATTGCATCTTTTACATTCTTCTCGGCATACTGTGTAAGCTGAGAATATGTAGTACGAAGTTTCAGCGAACGTACTGCAACAGTAGGATCATCTGAAGGCCTCTGTATCTTTTTCTGTGTCGTATACTGCTCAGAATATTTCAAAAGACTGTTTTTTGCATTTGTAATGTGTGCCGAAGCACTATTTGAAATCATGGAATTCGTTACTCTCATGTCAATCCCCCTTCTATAAACTATCAAGCCCTGTATTATTATGGTAATTCAAAAAATTTTCTTCGTCTTTTTTTGCCAGATATTTTTGAAAAAGGCTGTCTTTGTTTTTTATTATATACGTTCTTGAAAAGGCTGTCTTTGCCTTTTTTTAATATCAAAGCTTGCTTTGATGATTTATACACCTGTCTGATTTATAAGTTTGTCAAGCACTTCATTCATTACTGAAATCACTCTGTACTGCGCATTTAACAAATTCTGCGTAATTATAAGGTTCTGTCCTTCCTCATCTTCGTCTACTCCCATTACTGAAAGTCTTCTGTTCTCAATCGCTTTTTGTATATTTTCAGAGTTTGTTGTTGCTGCCACTATCTTATTTGAATCTACTCCGACTGTTGCTGTCATTATCTGAAGGAATGCTGTCGGTGTTCCCTGCTTAAATATATTCTGGTCATTCTGCAATGCTACAAGTTTATCAAGATTTCCTGATTCGGATATACCTGTCTTGTCCTGTGAATACTTAGCTGCTGCTATAAGTCTTCCATCCTTTACAACATCCTTATTTGCCTGAAAACGTGCTGCGGTAACATTATAATAAGAAGAATAAATGTTACCATCCGTACTTTCTTTTGTTGATGAACTGAAAGTAAGTACATTTTTAGAGTCATCCGGTACAAATATCGTTTCTGCTTCTTCTCCATTTTTATCTAAGAGTGTATATTTCTTTCCATTTATACCATTTGCACTGACTGCTGTTTCAGATTTTCCTTTTATTGTATATTCATTGTTTGTAAGATATGATTCAAGGTCTGAGCCGGCTGCTGCCTTCGGAGCATCTGTTGTTCCTCCTGTAACTTTTCCTGAAAATACCTTGCTTCCATTCAAATAATAATATCCGTCTTTTGTGTTTCTGATAAGCTCAATCATGTTCATCTGCTTATCTGTCTGACTATCAAGTCCGACAAACAAATCTACACCTTTATTATTATCCATGTCATAACCTGCATTCTGAAGCTGGTTTACATTTGCTGAGAATGTTCTGATAAACTCATTTAACTGTGACATATAATAAGGTATTCCTCTAAAGTCTACCGAATCTCCTATCGATGCAGACTCGCTATTATCGAATGCTGTCTTTATGTTTTTCTTATCTGCTTCTTCCAGCGGTTCCGATAATGTAAATGTGTATGTATATGTTCCGTCAATTCCTACTGTTACTTCAAATGAATCATATTTATAATCTTTTCCGGCTATAGTAAGGCACGCATTCGCTTCCGGTATGCTTAATTTTGCTAAATCGCAGTTGTTTGCTCCGCTTACTGATTTTGCTGATAATGTGATTGTTGATTTGTTATTTTTTGTTCCTATACATGACTTATTACCATTGTCTGTAAGCTTTGCCGTAAAGTTTTCTCCATTATTTCCATCTCTGAGTTCAAACAATGCCTGAAGTTTTCCGCCAAGTACTGTATTTCTTATATTAAATGACTGTCCGTCACTCCATTTAAGTCCGTAAAGTCCCTGATTATCGCACTGATTATCCTTTGTCTTAGATGCTTCTACTGATATTGTTTTGTAATTGTAAGTATCTACAAGTATATTTCCGCCAAGTGCAACTATGTACTGATGAAGTCCGCTTCCTGTTTCAGGATTTTTTTCTGTCACTTCAACATCTGCAAGCTGTGACAACTCATCCAATATTCTCGCTCTCTGGTCACGAAGGTCATTTGCCTGGTTTCCATATACCTCAAGTGAGTTTATCTGCTTTGTAAGTGCTGCAAGCTGTTCTGCATACGCATTTATCTGTTTGACTGTTGAACTTATCTCAGTGTTTATGTCATTCTGGAGTGTCTGAAGATTTGTTGACATTTTTCTTGCATATTCTCCAAGTGCATCTGCATAACCTGCTGTTTCAGCTCTCTTTGTGGTGTCTGTCGAATCTGTTGTCATATTTATGAGTGATTTGAAGAATGAATCTAAAGATGTTGAAAGTCCACCGCTCTTTTCATCTTTTACATAAAGATAATCTTCAATACTGCTCATATAATATTTAGCTGTATCATAATATCCGAGTGTTGTTGTACTCTTTCTGTACTTATAATCATAATATGAATCTCTTGTATTTACTATTTCGGTAACTTCTACACCTGTTCCCTGCATTCCAAAAGATGTTTTAAGGGATAATGCTTTCTTAGCCTGCTGATTTACTACCTGCTTTGAATATCCGGCTGTTTTTGTATTTGATATATTGTGTGCTGTTGTGTTGAGCACGGCATTATATGTATTCATTCCGGATACAGCTATATTTAGTCCAAAAAATGTTGATGCCATATTCTACCTCCAATGAATTTTTCGTTTTTATCCGAGTCTCTCTATCAAGTGTTCAAGCATCTGGTTTACTACGTTTATGTATCTTGATGCTGCATTGTATGCATGCTGATATGTCAGAAGACTTGTAAGCTCTTCATCTGTCGATACTCCTGACACCTGTTGTCTCTTACCCTCAACCTCCTGGGCAAGTTTTTCCTGATTATCTACTACAGTCTGCCATACTTTTCCCTTTGATCCGAAATTTCCTATCATCTCATTGTAATACTCATCATATGTGTATGATGTCTTAGTATTAGGGTCGAGTACCGCAAAATCTGACTTCCAGGCTGTAAGTATCTCTTTGTATATTTCCTGTGCATATGCTCCCGAATCACCGCCTGCTGAATTTGCTTTTATAGGTAAAAGTGAATAGTCAGCAAGTATATCCGGATTTATCTGAAGATTCGTGATTGTATACATTGAAGTCTTTTCAGTATAATCATCACCATGTTCAACATATGTATATTTGCCATCTGTACCTTTCTCAATGGTAACATTTTCTTCATTGTAGACATAAAGTGTAAATGTTCCGTCTCCATTGTCTTTTGCAAGTCCGATTTGATTTCCATCCTCATCTGTATAATTGTCTGCGTATACCTGACCGGTAAGTGTAATTTTGGTATATCTTGATGAACCTGTTCTTGTAAAAAGCTCTGTTCCTATTGTTTCATCATCATCTGCTCCCACAGGTGTGTTCTTCACATCAAGTATCTTATATTTCTTTGTCGCATCAAGCTTAAATGTGATATCGTTTCCGACTTCATCTTTCGTAGTTCCCTCCACAGCTGTGTTGAACTGTATTTTGCTGCTTCCGCTTTTGTCCTTAACATTCGGGCAAAATACATCATTGAGCATAGTGACAACTCCATGTATAAGTAAATCAAACTGTGCCTCTGCCTGTGTGAGGATTGAATTTCCTGTAGTATTGTTGTAGAGTTCTACTTTATCCTTATATTTGCCGTAATCTTCATCATATAAATCCTGATTGAAAGAGCCATCTGTTTTCTGATACTTCGTGTCATTTGGATCAGGCTGCTGTGGTATATCACTATATACGGCGTTCTTCTTTCCTCTCGCCGTAAGTATACCGAGGAGCGAACCTGTATCTGTCTTTTTGGCTGTCGAATACGCTTCGTCTGTATTGTAAACCTCTCCAAATCCACTGTCTTCCCATACTACATTGTACATGCCTGTCTGTGTGGCACTTTCTGTTTTCATATGGAATGATTTTGTCTCAATAACAAGTGGTGCATCATCTATATATATCTGTACTTTTCCGTCTACATCTTCGTTGTATGTATAATATGTATAACCGGCAAGTTTATCCATAAGAAGATTTCTCTGGTCTCTGTAGTCATTTGCATTTTCTATGCCTGAGGCTTCCTTTTCAGCTATGACTTTGTTCAGCTCTGCAATCTGATCTGCTATGCTGTTTATCTCTTTTACCTGCTTTGCAACCTCATTGTTCAGACCCGTCTGGTACTTAGTAATTGCATTGTAGGCATTTTTAGCCGTCTCTATAAACGACTCACACTGTGCTATAAAAAGCTGTCTGTTTACAACACTCTCAGGATTTGTTGAAAGGTTCTGGACTGCCTCCCATATGCTTTCCATCGAATTTCTGAATTCTACGCCTTCCGTTTCACCAAATATATCTTCTACTTCCTGCTCACATTCAACCTGTTTCTCATAAAAACTCTGTCTGCTGACCTGAAGTCTGTACTCTTTATCAAGGAACATGTCTCTTATCTGACGTACATCCGCCACATACGTTCCCATACCGACTTTCATAGTTGCATTGTTTGTAACTTTGAATGTCTGATAATACATATCTTTCTGAATGTTCTGCTGTCTCGTATATCCCGCCGTTTTGGTGTTGGCAAGGTTGTGCGAAGTCGTGTTAAGCCCCGCCGACGCAGCATTCAGACCTGAAACCCCATTTTGTAAACTTGTAAATAAGCTCATCTTTTTTCCTCCATATTTTATGAACTCTGTCAAATCACATATAAATGATGATGCCACAGATTGCTATCTGTTTTTGACTCTTGCATCACATAAATCAAAAAAAGAATGTACACCGTATAACCATAATCTTTCCTGACGCTTATGACTATACGCTATACATTCTTTGTTTAATGTATAACATATAATCACTGTTTTGCATCAAATCCGCCTCTGTCTGAATCTGTGTAACTCGTAGCGGCGTTACGATTATAATTGTTATTTCCCGGCGACATCCTTGTGCTTTTAATATAGTTCATATTGAACTCTATCATTCCTAGGGAATTTTCTATAAGTTCTTTATTTTGTTCATTTGCAACGACAAGCCTGTTCATAACTTTCTTCAATGAATCATGAAGCTGATTCAGTTTTTTTCTTTCCTCAGGCTGCTTGCACAGTATAGTTCCGAGTGTTGCCAAATCCAATTCCTTTGGATCTTTATTTAAAACCACACTGATATTCTTTATAACCTTTTCTCTTTTCCTGTCAATGATACTCACCTTATCAACAAGAAGCTGCTCCTCGTCCGTTATCCTTTTGAGTTCTTCAAGGTCTTCTTTTATAAGTACCTTTGTCTTTCTCTCTGATATCGGCGCAAGCTGTTCATAAATATCTCTTTCCTCGCTCAATGCTTCGAGGAGTTCATCCATTAAACTAGCCAAATCTTTTTCCTCTTTTTTCACGCCCAGACATCTAATGCCCCCGGCTTATTTAAAAAATTGAATCAAAATATCTGCTTACCATCTTATCGGCAATCTCTGCTGCTGATACATTGTAAGTACCACTCGCTACAGCTTCTTTAAGTTCAGCCACCTTTTCTTCTCTTATGTCAGATGATTCGCTGACTGCTGCTTTTGCCACCTGATAATCCTTTGCTGACTGTGATATTTCAAACTTATCTGCTGTATCGTTCTCTTTGCCTTTTGAAACCTTTTTAGGTTTGTTTGCCTGATACAACTGGCTTACCTGATTTAATGCATCAATTCTCATATAATCACCACCTGTTTAAATCTTATAAATGCTTTTTCATATTATTTATCGGTCTTTCGTAAAGAAAACTTTACCTGAAAACGGCTATAAAACAAAAAAGACACCGACAAATTTTATCGGTGTCTCTCTTTGTTTTTATGCAATTTGAACAATTTTTATCATTTACTGTTTCTGGTACAATTAATAATTGATATAATTTTCGCTGTATTAGTATTTAACATCTTTAAGTATATCGCAGAAGTCAAATGTTGCAAAATAATCCTTAGGTGTCTCTGCTCTTCTTATCATCTGAACACTTCCGTCCTCTTTGAGAAGAAGCTCTGCTGACTTTAACTTGCCGTTGTAGTTGTAACCCATGGCAAATCCGTGTGCTCCTGTATCATGAATAAAAAGATAGTCTCCCATGTCAATCTTTGGAAGCATACGGTCAATTGCAAATTTGTCATTGTTTTCACAAAGTGAACCTGTTACATCATATTTGTGGTCACACGGCTCATTTTCCTTGCCGAGTACGGTAATGTGATGATATGCTCCGTACATTGCCGGACGCATAAGGTTTACTGCACACGCATCCACTCCTATATACTCTTTATAGATATGTTTCTCATGAATTGCTTTTGTTACAAGTCCTCCGTATGGTGCAAGCATGAAACGTCCAAGTTCTGTAAATATTGCTACATCTCCCATTCCTGCCGGAACCATAATCTCATCGAACTTCTTGTGTACACCCTCACCGATAACTGCTATATCGTTCGGCTCTTTGTCCTCTGTATACGGAATTCCTACTCCGCCTGAGAGATTGATAAATTTAATCTTAACACCTGTCTTTTCTTTGAGCTCTACTGCAAGTTCAAAGAGGATGCCTGCAAGTGTAGGATAATATTCATTGCTTACTGTATTGCTTGCGAGGAATGAATGGATTCCAAAATATTTGGCTCCCATTGTTTTGAGTCTCTTAAACGCCTCTATCATCTGCTCTTTTGTCATACCGTATTTGGCATCTCCCGGGTTGTCCATAATGTCTGTTCCCATCTTGAATACTCCGCCCGGATTGTAACGACAGCAGATTGTTTCTGGTATTCCTGCTACTTCATCAAGAAAATCTATATGTGTAATATCATCAAGATTTATATATGCACCGAGCTCTTTTGCTTTCTTATATTCAGCTGCCGGTGTAACATTTGAAGAGAACATGATATCATTATTGCTGAATCCACATGCCTCTGACATCATAAGCTCTGTAAGTGATGAGCAGTCCACTCCGCATCCTTCCTCCTGAAGAAGTTTAAGTATAAAAGGATTTGGTGTTGCCTTTACGGCAAAATACTCACGATAGCCTTTGTTCCATGAGAATGCTTTTTTAAGTCTGCGTGCATTTTCTCTGATTCCCTTCTCATCATATATATGAAAAGGTGTCGGATATGTCTTTGCAATTTCTTCAATCTGTTCTTTTGTTACAAATGGTGTCTTTTTCATGTTGTGTCGTCCTTTCTTAAAGCAGTCTCCCTGTAAATCAGACGATTCCATTCGTGTCTGCTTTTGTATATTCAAGGTCATTTTTGTTTTAACCTGATACAATTTTTATTTTTTATAAAAGTTATACCTCACTTATGTTATCAAAAATAAAATAAGGTTTCAATACCCTAACCGGAGAATTTTTAAAACATATCACATAAACACTCTTGACAGTACCACAAGATTTTAAATAAACCAACAGTTAATTTTCCTCCCCCAAAAAAACTTACATCCTTATCTTAGTTTTTGTCGCTTTATCGTTTCGCTTGCGTGTCTTTATCTTCTTAACCATAAATCTCTTTCCGTCGTGTTCAATTGTCTCCGTTTCTTTTGATACTGCTTCTGCACACCATGCATAATCCTCTGCTGCCATGGTTATTCCCTTTACTCCCTTGCTGGCTTTTTTGAGTTCATTTACCTGAGAGAGTGGGAAACGCAGTGATGCTTCTTTATGTGTTATGATGACCACACTGCTGTCTTCTGATATTGATTCTTCATCGGTGAGTGGGCGTACTTTTATGAGTTCATCCCCATCGTCAAGTTTTGTTGAATTTATCATTGAACGGTTTGTTTCAAATTCTACGCCTGATACAAGTTTCACAAGACCGTTTTTTGTCACAAACAAAAGCTGTGAATTAAATAAATCTTCAAATGCTATATATGTGAGTGCCTCATCGTCACCCAGTTTACACAGTGATTGTATAAGTACACCTTTATCTCTGTTTCGCCCTTTCGGTATCGCATTCATTTTTATTTGATGCATAAATCCGTTTCTGGTAAATACACATAACTTGTCTGTATTCCTTATCTGTATTTTATGTGTATATTCATTTAACGATTCTTCGGATATTCTCGAATAACTTGACTCGTCTACTGACTTGCAATAACCAAATCTGTCAATAAGCACATAAAGATTTTCTTCTTTTACTTCCTCGACATACTTTCCTGCATCAAGATTTGTAAGCAGTGTGCGTCTTCCTCTGCCAAACTGTTTTTTATAATTTTTAAGTCTTGCCTTTATAACTTTGTGAAGTTCATTTATATTTCCAAGTATTCCATTGTACTCTTCTATATTTGCAAGCAGCGAATCGTTTTCCTGATGAAGTTTTAAAAGTTCCAGTCCTATCAATTTGCTGAGCGGCATTGCGAGTATCGCATCTGCCTGATTTTTTGTAAAATCAAGTTTTGCTGCCGCATTCTTAGACTTCTGTGACTTGAATTTAATATCCGTTGTCACTCCGTTTATGAGACAGTTCTTAGCCTGTTTTACCGAATCACTTCCTCGAAGTATTTCTATAATAAGATCAATTACATCTGTCGCTTTTATAAGTCCTGCTACTATCTCAAGTCTTGCTTTCGCTTTTTCCAAAAGATGCTCGTACTCTTTTGTGTAGAGTTCCTCCTGAAACTCCACAAATTCCTGTACAAGCCCTTTGAGTGTAAATGTAATCGGCTGCTTATCTTTTACGGCAAGCATATTTACGCCGTATGTATCTTCAAGTGATGTTTTTTGATAGAGTCCGTTCAAAAGATTTTCTGCGTTTCTGTCTTTTTTTACTTCTACTACTATTCTTATTCCTTCCTTCGATGATTCGTCACGCACATCATATATCTCATCAAACACTTTATCCTTTGATAATGATACAAGATTTTCAAGCAGTTTTGTTTTGTTTCCTGCTACTGTATATGGAATTTCCGTTACCACGATATTTTTTCTTCCGTTTGTGCCCGCTTCTATCTCTGCTTTTGCACGCAGCTTTATTTTTCCCTCACCTGTATCATAAATTTCAAACAAATCATCTGAATTTGTCACTGAAGCACCCGTCGGAAAATCAGGTCCCTTTATATATTTCATAAGTCCTTTTGTAGAAATCTCAGGATTATCCATATATGCAATAACTCCGTCTATCACTTCTCCCGGATTGTGCGGCGGCATATTTGTCGCCATTCCTACCGCAATTCCTGTTGTTCCGTTTATAATGAGATTTGGAAGTGTTGCCGGAAGTACAAGCGGCTCCTTTTCACTTTCATCAAAGTTTGGTCCAAATGGCACAAGCCCCTTATCAAGATTTTCAAGCATTGTCATTGCCGGTTTTGAAAGTCTTGCCTCCGTATAACGCATAGCTGCCGCACCGTCACCGTCTATTGAGCCAAAATTTCCATGACCGTCAACAAGCGGCAGTGAAAGTGAATAATCTTCCGTCATATGCACAAGCGCATCATAGATGGAACTGTCACCGTGAGGATGATACTTACCCATAGTATCACCTACTATACGTGCACTTTTTCTGTGTGGTTTATCCGGTGCAAGTCCGAGTTCATCCATAGCATAAAGTATTCTTCTCTGAACAGGCTTTAATCCATCCCTTACATCAGGAAGTGCCCTTGCAATAATAACACTCATTGCATAATCTCTATATGAATTTCTCATTTCCTCGGAGAAATCAAGCTGTATAATCGATTGTTCCTTCGTCTTCATTTTAATCCCCATTCTTTTTAATTCACTATTTACATTTGCAAAACTTGTAAATAAATTGTGTAGATATAACAAATAATCCTATTATATATCCAGATTTGCATACTGTGCTTCTTCCATTATAAACTGGCGTCTCGGAGGCACATTACTGCTCATAAGTGTTGTCGTTACATCGTCTGCATCTACACCGTCACTTATGTTTATCTGTGCAAGCAGTCTGCTCTCCGGGTCAAGTGTCGTCTCCCAGAGCTGTGATGCGTCCATCTCGCCAAGACCTTTATAACGCTGTATGCTTATTATTTTATTGTTCTTATTTTTTCTAAACTTTTCAAGTTCAAAATCATTAAATACATACTCTGATTGTTTCTTTTTCGTTTTTTTGTCAAGTGCTTCATAATCTACTTTGTAAAGTGGCGGAAGTCCTCTGTATATTTTACCTGAATAAATAAGTTCCGGCATAAAACGATAGAAAAATGTGAGCAACAATGTGCTTATGTGTGCCCCATCAACATCGGCATCGGTAAGAATGATAATCTTATCATATCTCAATTTACTTATGTCAAATTCATCACCTATACCACATCCGAACGCAGCAATCATTGATTTTATCTCATTGTTCAATAAAATCTTTTCAAGTGATGCTTTCTCTACATTCAGTATTTTTCCCCTCAGCGGCAGAACAGCCTGTGTTTTTCTGTTTCTTGCTGTCTTTACTGTACCTCCGGCTGAATCTCCCTCGACTATATATACCTCACACTCTTCAGGATTTTTCGATGTACATGCCGCCAGTTTGCTCTTTGTATCTACATCATTTAACTGCTTTAATACCGTATTTCTTGCTTTGTCACTTGCCTTTCTTGCATTGTAGCTTTTCACTGAATTGTCAAGGATTGCCTGAAGCACATTGATATTTTTGTCAAGATAACGCTGTATCTCTGTTGTCACGACCTCATCTACTGCCGTTTTGGCATCGGTATTTCCAAGTTTTGTCTTTGTCTGACCCTCAAACTGCGGGTCTGGATGCTTTATTGAAATAATTGCAACAAGTCCGTTTCTTATATCTTTACCGTCAAAATTTTCATCTTTGTCTTTTAACACTCCGAGTTCTCTTGCATATTGATTCATAACTCTGGTAAGTGCCATCTTGAATCCTGTTACAAGTGTTCCTCCATCTACCACATTTATTCTGTTGCAGTATGGATTTATCTGCTCTGTAAAATTCGTCGTATATTGAAGGGCAACTTCCACTTCTATATCGCCACTTGATCCCTCAAAATAAATCGGCTCTTTATGAAGTACATGTGCATCCCTGTTTATGTAAGATACAAAGCTTTTTATACCATGTTCTTCAAGGTATGTCTGCTCTTCTCCGTCGTTTTCATTTTTAAATATAAGCTTAAGATTTTTATTAAGGTATGCTACCTCTTTAAGTTTTTTCTTTATAACTTCTGCTTTAAAATGTATTGTCTCAAATATCTCGGCATCCGGATAAAATGTAACTTTTGTTCCTGTCGCTGATTTTGCACATTTTCCTACCGGCTCAAGCGCGCCCTTTTTCAGCTCAACTACAGGATGTCCGCCATCTCTGTACTCATCTCTGTATATAAGTCCGCCTCTTTTTACTTCAACTATCATATGCGTTGAGAGTGCATTAACAACCGATGAACCTACACCGTGCAATCCGCCTGATACTTTGTATGCAGAATTTCCAAACTTTCCTCCTGCATGAAGTATCGTATAAACCACACGCACCGTCGATACTTTTTTTGTAGGATGTATATCTACGGGAACACCTCGTCCATTATCCTCTATACATATACCCCCGTCTCCTCGCATTGTAATATGTATCTCATCACAAAATCCGGCAAGGTGTTCATCTATGCTATTGTCAAGTATTTCCCATATCAGATGATGAAGTCCCCTCGAACCTGTAGAACCTATATACATTCCCGGTCTTTTTCTTACCGCTTCAAGCCCCTCAAGTATCACTATCTCTTTTCCTGTATACTCGCTCATTATATCCTGCAACCTCCTATAATTTTATACGAACAAATATTTGCCATTATAACAGAAATCCAAAAAAAATGCAAAAAAATCTGCGTGGCATGATTTATCCACACAGATTTTTTGAATCATATGTCAAAAGACTTTCTTTTATTCATCTGATTTTTCATCATCCTCTGATGCCTTTTCACTGTCATCTGATGTATCTTCACTTTCCATGTCAAGTGTCACATATTCCCTGTCACCTGCTTCATCATCATTTGACGGCTCAGCGTCTTCTGCTTCATCGTCATCTTCGTCTTCATCATCAAAATCATCATCGAAATCGTCATCAAATTCTTCATCGAAGTCATCAAAGTCCTCATCTCTCTTTAAAAGGTCGATTCCACAGAATTTTTTAAGACAGTAAACAGCACCACATGCTGCTCCCGCAATCGCTGCCACACCCGCAGCAAATTTAAAAAGTTTCTTCATAGACAAACTTACCTCCTTCTATTCTATTTGAATTTGTTTATTATCTTGTTGTAAGTTTATGAGTAATATGGAATAAATATGGGTCCAAATCTTTTGACATTGAGAGTGCTTCCTGAATATCAAAATCAACAAATTCTCCCTCTTTATATCCTACAACTCTATTGCTCTTTCCCTCACATAAAAGTTCAACAGCCATAGTACCCATTGCTGATGCAAATACTCTGTCTTTACATGTAGGGTTTCCACCACGCTGAATATGTCCAAGAATTGTCGCTCTTGTCTCAACGCCTGTTGCTACCTCAATAATCTTAGCCATTTCTGCTGAGTTTCCAACTCCCTCGGCATTTACTATAATATGATTTTTCTTGCCGAGTTTTCTTCTGTCCTGAATTTTTGAAATAATTCTCTGAATATCTCCGTGATATTTCTCAGTAGTAAGAATATATTCTGCACCACTCGCAATACCGGTCCAAAGAGCAATGTGACCTGCTGTACGTCCCATAACCTCAACGACACTACAGCGCTCATGGGATTCAGATGTATCTCTAAGTTTGTCAATAGCTTCCATAGCTGTATTTATAGCTGTATCAAATCCTATAGTATACTCTGTACAAGCTATATCAAGGTCAATGGTTCCCGGAACTCCTATCGTGTTTATTCCCTGTTCCGAAAGTCTGCTCGCTCCGTTGAACGAACCGTCACCACCGATAACTACTATACCGTCAATACCATGCTTGCGGCAGATATCTGCTGCCTTCTGCTGATATTCTTTCTTTTTAAATTCAAGACATCTGGCAGTATAAAGGATTGTTCCTCCTGTCTGAATGATATCTGATACAGAAAGATTGTTCATATCAATGATATCTTCCTCTAAAAGACCTGCATATCCTCTTCTGATTCCTTTAACATTAAGTCCGTTTGAAATTCCTGTACGGACAACTGCTCTTATAGCAGCGTTCATTCCCGGTGCATCTCCACCGCTTGTCAGCACACCAATAGTCTTAACAGCATTACTCATAATGTCCTCCTTAAGTATCGTAAAATAAAAACGTTAGTATAAATTTTCCGAAACAATAAGTATAGTACAATAAGTATTTTTACATAAAATTTACTATGACTTATTCTCATTTATCCAATATAATTTTACGGCAAATTTAATTATTTTTCAATACTCTTTTCACGAATTGCAAGCGCCTCTTTCGGCATAAATTTAAAGTTTTCATCCCTAATCAGTCTTCTTGCATCTACACCTCTGCTTCTTGGAAGTCTTTTTATCTGTTTTTCCTTTGCTGCATAGATACATACCATATCTTTTCCGTCATACGGAAGCAGATTTTTATATAATTCCTGCTCTTTTGAAGCAAACTCATCCAAATCCTCAAATCGTATCCACAATTCACACGGTATCATGTCGAAAGGTATTATATCCTGGCATATAAGTTTTGCCGCACCGTTCTCGCTGTTTTGTGCCCTTCCCTTTACAAATACTTTTGCATCATCCTCAAGAAGCGGTTTAAGTCTCTCATAATCTCTAGGAAAAATTGTGACTTCAACTGTTCCATAAAGATCCTCAATCTGAATATATGCCATAAGTTTATTTGTTTTTTTTGTGACTTTCACTTTCTTATCCGAAAGCATGCCACCGATAACAACACTTTCTCCGTCTGCGACTTTTGCCGATGAATTATCCTCGTCTTCCGATACCATAAAATCGAGTGATGACCTTGTGCAGTTTTTATCCATCAGCTCCGTATAATCGTTTAAAGGATGTCCACTTATATATATACCCAGAACTTCCTTTTCAAATCCAAGAAGTTCCTCTTTGCCAAATTCTTCAATGTCCGGATATTTTATCTCATTTGCCTTGTCGAGTTCTTCGTCGCCCATATCAAAGAGTGACATCTGTCCTGCGATTGCATCTTTTTTCTCTCTGTTTACACTGTCAAGCATCGAGTCGTACACCATCATTTTCTGACGGCGGTTTCCCGGCATCGAATCAAGTGCTCCTGCTTTTATAAAATTCTCTATTGTATGTCTGTTTATTTCTTTTGATGTAAGACGTTTCATGAAATCATACATGGATTCAAATTTTCCTCCACGTTTTCTTTCGGCTACTATAGCCTCGATAACCGGTTCGCCTACACCTTTTATTGCCGACATTCCAAATCGTATTGCGCCACCTGCCACATGAAATCTGCTGTATCCCTCATTTACATCAGGTGGAAGAATGTCTATGCCAAGGCTTTTGCTGCTCATAATGTATGATATAACTTTTGTCGTATTGTCTTTTACGGACGTGAGAAGTGCCGCCATAAATTCAACGGGGTAATAACATTTTAAGTATGCTGTCTGATAAGATACTACCGCATACGCCGCCGCATGTGATTTGTTGAAAGCATATTTTGCAAAATCAATCATCTCATCATAGATTTTATTTGCAACAGCTTCATCTATTCCGTTTGCTACGCATCCCTTTACTCCCTCAGCTTCATTTCCATAAACAAAGTTTTTACGCTCTGCCTCCATGACTTTTGTTTTCTTTTTAGCCATGGCACGGCGTACAAGGTCACTTCGTCCAAAACTATATCCGGCAAGGTTTCTTACTATCTGCATTACCTGCTCCTGATATACAATACAGCCATATGTAGGTGCAAGTATCGGTTCAAGCTGCGGGCAGTCGTAAACTATACTGTCTCTGTTGTTCTTTCCTGCTATATATTTGGGAATAAAGTCCATAGGTCCCGGACGGTAGAGTGAAATTCCGGCAATAACATCTTCCATGTTCTGAGGCTTTAATTCTTTCATGAACTGTCTCATGCCGGGACTTTCAAGCTGAAATACTCCCTCTGTCTTTCCTGTTCCTATCATTTCAAACACTTTTTTATCGTCATAATCAATATCCATCATGGTATCATCGGCAAGCCCTGCCATGTGTGCCGCATTCTGTATAACAGTAAGTGTTCTAAGTCCAAGGAAATCCATCTTTAACAGACCAAGTTCCTCAAGTGTTGTCATCGTGTACTGCGTTGTTATCGTTCCGTCAGAAGCTCTCGAAAGCGGCACATATTCATCTACCGCCTCAGGGCTTATCAAAACTCCTGCCGCATGCATTGATGTATGACGCGGAAGTCCTTCGAGACGCATTGACATATCAATAAGATTTTCCGCCTGCTCATCACTGTCATAAAGTGCTTTTAATTCAGGGTTTTCCTTCAATGCCTTTTCTATTGTAATTCCAAGTTCCATAGGAATCGCTTTTGCAACCATATCCACAAAACTGAGCGGCAGATCAAGTGCTCTTCCGACATCTCTTATTGCATTTCTTGCCGCCATCGTTCCGAATGTTACAATCTGAACCACATGATTTCTTCCATATTTATCCATTACATATTTTATGACCTCAGGACGTCTTTCATAACAGAAATCTATATCTATATCAGGCATTGTCACTCGTTCAGGGTTCAAAAATCTTTCAAAGAGAAGGTCATACCTTAACGGGTCTATATTTGTAATCCCAAGCGTATACGACACAACACTTCCGGCTGCTGAACCTCGTCCCGGTCCGACGCTTATGCCATTGTCCCTCGCATATTTAATAAAGTCCCATACAATAAGGAAATAATCAACAAATCCCATGGTATGAATTGTCTCAAGCTCATATTCAAGCCTTTCCTTAAGTGACTTGTCAGGCTTGCCATATCTTCTTATAAGTCCCTCATTACAAAGCTTATTCAGATATTCCCATGCCGTATATCCGTCAGGCACATTATAATGCGGCAGTTTATAGTTGCCAAACTCAATCTCAACATGACATCTGTCTGCAACTTTTTCCGTATTTTCCAATGCTTCCAGTGCATACGGAAAGAGACTTTTCATCTCATCTTCCGATTTGAGATAATACTGACCCCCGTCATATCTCATTCTGTCCTCATCGGTAACTTTTTTCTGTGTCTGGATACAAAGCAAAATATCGTGTGCCTTGGCATCATCAGCCATTATGTAATGTACATCGTTTGTCGCAACAAGTTCAATTCCAGTCTCCTGGCTCATTCTGAGCAGTCCCTGATTTACAGTTGTCTGGTCTGATATTCCGTGATCCTGAAGTTCAAGAAAAAAATTATTTTCTCCGAATATATCTCTTAGTCTGAGAGCTTCTTTTTTTGCTTCGTCATAAAATCCCTGTCTGAGATTCGTTGCCACAATTCCGGCAAGACATGCACTAAGCGCAATAATTCCTTCATGAAACTGCTCAAGTACTTCATAATCTACTCTCGGTTTGTAGTAAAAGCCTTCCGTAAATCCTCTTGAAACAATCTTCATAAGATTTGCGTAACCCTTATCATTTTCCGCAAGCAGAACAAGATGGTTATATTTTCCTTCACCCTTTTCATTTTTCTTATCAAACCTTGACCCCGGCGCCACATACACTTCACAGCCTATTACAGGATTTATATCCGCCGCCTTACATGCTCTATAAAAGTCTATGACACCGTACATATTTCCATGGTCTGTAATCGCAAGATTTTTCATTCCAAGTTCTTTTGCTCTGTTTACAATCTCATTTATCTTGCATGAACCGTCCAACAAAGAATACTGTGTATGGACATGAAGATGCGTAAAACTCATATACACCGGCCTCCTCTTCTTTAAATGCAGCTACATAATAACGAAACTGTTATAATTTATAATTAAATAGTTTTTCAAAAAACAAAAAGCAGACTGCATCATATAATGTAACCGTCTGCTTTCATTTTTTATTTCAGGCAATATCTATCTATGCATTGGCTGTGCTTAAATACTTTACAATGTCATCCATAGCTGTCTGTTCATCATCTCCATTTGCTGAAACTACAACTTCCTCACCTGCTGTAAGTCCAAGTGTCATCATACCCATGATACTTTTTGCGTTTACTTTTCTGTCATCACACTCAACATAGATGCTGCTGTTGTACTGGCTTGCAACCTGAACTAATACTGCTACAGGTCTTGCCTCCAACCCATTCTGAAGCTGAATTTGAATTTTTTTTGTAATCATGTTGTTCCTCCTTTTGTCAGACATCGGATTCAGTCTCTCAACTGATACCCTCTTTTTCCTGTCTGAGCTCATTTGCAATATTGCTTAGTTTTTTCAAACGATGGTTAACACCGGATTTGCTTATGGGATTGTCTAACATTTTCCCAAGCTCCTGCAGTGAACTGTCAGGATACTCAAGTCTTAGTTCGGCAATCTCTCTCAATCCGTCTGATAACGTACCAAACCCCATATTACATTGAATATACTTAATATCTTCTATCTGCCTGGCGGCAGTATTTACTATCTTTGTTATATTTGCTGTCTCACAATTCACCTGTCTGTTTACGGAATTCCGCACTTCTTTGACAATACGGACATTTTCAAATTCCATAAGTGCCATATGCGCCCCTATGACATTTAAAAAATCGACTATCTGCGCTCCTTCTTTTATATAAACAACCTGATATTTTTTTCTCTCAACAATTTTTGCATCAATTTCAAAAGCACTCATTTCCTCTTTTAACTGCTCTGCAAGTTTTGCTGAAAGAACAGCTATTTCAAGATGATATCCCTTTTCAGGATTCGTCACCGAACCAGCTACCATAAATGCTCCTCGAAGGAATGCACGCTTGCAGCACATATTTTGTACTATAAGCTTATTTACCGTTCCAAAATCACCCCATTGATTTTCATCACTCAACAGTTTTATGGTCTTTAACACTTCTATTACAAGTGCGCTGTCTTTTATACATATAAAATAATTTTTTGACTGAACCTGAAGATTATGTGTTCGTATCATTACCTCAGGTGAAGTATCAAACATACACTTTAATAACATATAAGATTTCTTTGCAACTGTCAAGTTCTCTGTTCGCATTTCAATATAATTATCATTTTTAAAATCTTTTTTTATATGTCCCGTAAGTGCAAATATTATCGCAAACTGTGCTATCTGGCAATGCCTTCCCCTGTCTGTCTGTTTTCCTATTTCTTCTTTTACATCACTTGCAAATGACATGTACTACTCTCCCTTTATTTTTGCATCCTTCTCAATATCTCTATGTTCTGTTTTCAGACTGTACGGAAGTTCCTGCATATGTTTTGCCAATGCATTTGCCAATGAAACGGAGCGATGTTTTCCGCCTGTACACCCTATTCCTATGACAAGCTGATTTTTCCCTTCTGTTATATAATTAGGTATAAGGAATTTCACCATATCAAACAACTTTTCGTCAAACTGCTTTGCCTGTTCTGATTTCATGACATAATCAAACACCTCAAAATCATTGCCTGTTTTCTTTTTTAGTTCCGGTATATAGTATGGATTGGGCAGAAATCTTACATCAAACACAAGGTCACAGTCTGCCGGTATTCCGTATTTAAAACCAAATGATAATATCGTGACAAAAAAGTTCTGATACTCTTCATTTTTGAGAAATATTTTATCTATCTCCTGTTTTAATTCGCGTACAAGCATGTGACTTGTGTCCATTATATAATCTGCACGTTTCTTTATAAATTGAAGTTCTTCTCTCTCCGCTTCTATTGCTTTATCAACCCTGCCCTGAAGTGCAAGCGGATGATTTCGTCTCGTCTCCTTGTATCTCTTAACCAAAACATTGCTGTCCGCATCAAGAAAAAGTACTTCATACTTATAACCTTCATTTTTCATCTCGTCGAGAATTTTATCAAGATATGAGAGTCCCTCAAGATTTCTTATGTCTATACCGAGTGCAAGCTTATCAATACTGTCAGTTTCACCTATAAACATTTTTGTAAGTTTTGGTATAAGTTTTACTGGCAGGTTATCAACACAAAAATATCCGATATCTTCAAGCATTTTAAGCACTGAACTTTTTCCGGCTCCTGACATTCCCGTAACTATTACAAAACGCATATCCATCCTCATTTCTCCTGCCTTTTTATCAGGCTTTTAATTCCAACCAAGTTTTCTTACTTCCATTTCAAGAGTAACACCAAATTGTTTCTCAACCTCTTCTCTTACATGGCTTATCACTGCTTTTGCTTCTTCACATGTTCCACCGCCCATATTTACCACAAAGCCACAGTGTTTATCAGATACCATAACATTTCCGACTCTGTAACCACGAAGTCCGGCATCATCTATAAGTTTTCCGGCAAAATATCCCTCAGGTCTTTTAAATGTACTTCCGGCGCTTGCATACTCTAATGGCTGTTTATCACGCCTTCTCTGCGAAAAATCTTTCATTTTGTCGAGTATTTCACTTTTATTTCCTTTTTTCAATGCAAATTCTGCCGACAAAACAATCATTTTTTCTTTCTGTACAATGCTGTTTCTATATGAAAGTTCGAGTTCATCCTTTGTAAGTTTTACAACTGTTCCATCACTCATAAGCACATCCGCACTTACTATGACATCCTTTATCTCCCCTCCGTATGCTCCGGCATTCATAGATACCGCTCCGCCGACTGTCCCTGGAATTCCTCCTGCAAATTCAAAACCTGTAAGTGAACTTTCCGATGCAAGTACAGCTGCCCTTGAAAGCATTACGCCTGCCTCTGCATATATATAAGTTTCGTCACCGTCTTCTCTTTCTATATTTAAATCCTTTAAACTTTCAGTAGATACAACTATACCGTCATATCCTTCATCTGCAACTAAAAGATTACTTCCGTTTCCAAGTATAAAATAATCACATTTTTCATTTTTAAGCAATTCTATCGTTTTTATTATCTTTTCTATATTATCAGGACTGACAAATACTTTTGCCGGACCTCCTATTCTGAATGTAGTATGTCTGCTCATAGGTTCCGACTCTGCTACCTGTTTTTCTCCATTTATATCGATAAGTTTTTTTACAATTTCAGATACGACCATATCGTCCTCCATTCTTTTATTTACCCCATATATTTATATCACAATGGTTATGAATGTTGCAAGCTTTACATTTTGGGGCTGATTTTATGACGCAGGGATTGATATAGTTTTATATAGATTTTTAAAATTTTTTTAAAAAGTACTTGATTTTTTCTTTTAGATAGGTTATAGTATAACTCGTCGGTGCGAAAGCATCACTCAAATATGTGCGCGTAGCTCAGCTGGATAGAGCGTCTGACTACGGATCAGAAGGCCGGGAGTTCGAATCTTCTCGCGCACGTTTGATTATCCTCGTATTATGAATTGTCATGATATGGGGATTTTTGTTTTTATCTTTTTATTTATGGTTTTATTTATGGAATGAGGTTTATATGTTTAAAACTTTGATTAAAGAGCTGTCTACTACTCAGATTATCGCCCTTGGTTTTTTAGGTACAATTTTCATAGGTGCTTTTATTCTATGTCTGCCTTTTTGTTCTTCCAATGGCACTTTTACTCCTTTCACCGATGCGTTATTTACTTCAACTACTTCTGTCTGCGTGACAGGTCTTGTTGTTGTCAATACAGCCTCTCACTGGAGTTTGTTTGGAAAAATCATAATTCTTATACTTATACAGCTTGGCGGTCTTGGTATTGTATCTTTCGTCACCGGTATTATGATGATTGCCGGAAGCCGTATTACTCTAAGTGACCGTCTTCTTTTGGAAGATGCACTGAATCTCAGCACACTTAAAGGATTGGTGCGCTTTTTGAAATTTATTTTTAAAGGAACATTTATAATAGAAATAACCGGCGCAATATGTTACAGTTTTGTTTTTATTCCGGATTATGGGCTGATAAAAGGATTGTGGTTTTCTCTGTTCCATTCGGTGTCTGCTTTTTGTAATGCAGGTATTGACCTGCTTGGCGAAAACAGCCTTGAAATATATGCTTCAAATGTATGGATCAATCTGATTACAATGTTTTTAATTATCTCCGGCGGAATAGGTTTTATAGTATGGAAAGATATTATGGACGGTTTTAAAAATCATTTTATAAAAGGATTTTCTTTTAAAAAATGTTTGCAAAAACTCAGGCTTCATACAAAAATAACACTTATCACTACTGCTATTTTAATTTTTGGCGGTGCATTGCTTATATTTCTTCTTGAATATACAAATTCAGATACAATTGGTAATATGAGTTTTTCAGGTAAGATAATCGCCAGTTTCTTCCAGTCTGTTACACTTAGAACTGCCGGTTTTGCTACTTTTTCACAATCAGGATTGAGACACGGTACCGTCCTTTTATGTTATTTTCTTATGATTATCGGCGGTTCCTCAATAGGTACGGCAGGCGGAATAAAAACAACAACCGCAGCCACCTTATTTTTAAGTACACGGGCAGTTGTAAAAAATAAAAACCACCTTTTTGTATTCAGAAAAAATATACCGCACCAAACTGTCACTAAAGCTCTCGCAATAACAATGGTCAGTATATCTTTTCTGTTGCTGGCATCCTTTAGCCTTTACCAGGCTGAAGGTGGTTCAATGGTCGATGTTGTCTACGAGACAACAAGTGCAATCGGAACTGTTGGACTGACAAGAGATTTCACTCCAAAACTTCATCTTTTAGGAAAACTTATTATAATCATATGTATGTACCTCGGTCGTATAGGCCCGATTTCAATGGTTATCTTCTTTAATAATGACAGCAGGAAAGAACTTGTATCTTTCCCTCACGAAGACATTACTGTTGGCTGATAAATTTAATTCACACAGCTTTTTGTGTTACAAAGAATTTGTGTCTGTGCGCACCTGACTCAAATCTTTTATATTCAGAAAATGTGCGCAGAAATGAGGATTGTATGGATAATTCATTTGCTGTTATAGGACTTGGAAAATTTGGCAGAAGTGTTGCAATAGAACTCACAAATACCGGTGCTGACGTTCTCGCCATTGATATTGATAAGGAACGTGTTCATTCCGTTGCTGATTTTGTAACATGTGCCGTTGCCGTCGATGTAAGAGATACAGAGGCTATGGATACTCTTGGTCTTTCAAATATGGATGCCGTTGTTATAGCTATCACTGGAAAACTTGATATAAGTATTCTCGCCACAATTTATGCTAAAGATGCAGGTGTTGGTACTGTTGTCTGCAAAGCACAGGATGAAACTCACAAAAAAATCCTTGAAAAACTTGGTGCAGACCAGACAATAATGCCTGAACACGAAACCGGAATACGTCTGGCAAGGAAACTTTCTAACAGACGTGTTATAAATTTTATGGAAATATCAGATAAATTAAAAATGGTAGAAATTGATGTAAAAAATAACTGGGTTGACAAGACACTCAGAGAACTTGACCTTCGCAACAAAGAAAACCTGAATGTGATAGCAATCAGAAAAGATACTTCATCAGAATATGAAGTAAATCCCTCTCCCGATATAAAACTCACAAACAATATGACCATGCTTATCACCTGCGATGTTAAAGACCTTGATAAACTTGTGTAATTTTTATTATGAACGAAAAAAAACTGCCACAGAACAACGATAAAATCGTGATACTCTGTGGCAGTTTTTAACAGTGATTATTTTTTATTTTGTATTGTCAGATAAGTGATTCATAAAGCTTTGTAATATCTTCTACACTTGTCTCTTTTGGATTTCCCGGACGGCATGCATCATCATATGCTGACTGTGCAAGGAATGGAATATCCTCTCTCTTTACGATTTCTTTAAGGTCATCAGGTATTCCAACATCTTTTGAAAGCTGTTTTACGGCATCTACTGCTGCCTTTCTGTATTCTTCCTGTGACATGTTTTCTGTTCCTTCAACGCCCATTGCTTTTGCTATATCACGATACTTTTCCCCTGTAGCTTCTGCATTATATTCCATAACCGTAGGAAGTATGATTGCATTTGCAATGCCGTGTGGTGTATCATAAAGTGCTCCAAGAGGATGTGCCATACTATGTACTATACCAAGACCTACATTTGAAAATCCCATACCTGCAACATACTGTCCAAGTGCCATGCCTTCTCTGCCTTCAGGTGTATTGTCAACTGCTCCTCTGAGTGAACGTGAGATTATCTCAATTGCCTTTAAGTGGAACATGTCTGAAAGTTCCCACGCACCTGCCGTAATATAACCTTCTATCGCATGTGTAAGTGCGTCCATACCTGTTGCTGCTGTAAGACCTTTTGGCATAGATGACATCATATCAGGGTCTACAAATGCCACAACCGGAATATCTTTAGGGTCTACACAAACCATTTTTCTGTTTTTCTGCGCATCTGTTATAACGTAATTGATGGTAACCTCTGCTGCCGTTCCTGCTGTCGTAGGTACAGCAAGGATAGGCACTGATTTATTCTTTGTCTCAGCAACTCCCTCAAGACTTACAACATCTGCGAAATCAGGATTGTTGATAATAATTCCTATTGCTTTGGCAGTATCCATAGAAGAACCGCCACCGATTGCTATAAGATAATCTGCTCCTGATTTTTTGAAAGTTTCTACACCTGTCTGAACATTTTCAATAGTAGGATTTGGCTTAATATTTGAATAAAGTTCGTAGTCAAGGCTGTCCTTTTCAAGAACATCCAAAACTTTCTTTGTAACACCAAATTTCACAAGGTCAGGGTCTGAACATACAAAAGCTTTCTTGTAACCTCTCTGTTTAACCTCTGTAGCAATCTCTGCAACAGCTCCTGCTCCGTGATAAGATGTTTCATTTAAGATAAAACGATTTGCCATAATTTATCTACCTCCTATATAATTGTATTTTTGATGCCACGGATTGCTCCATTGCATCATATAATAATATTATTTTTGTACATAACTGCCAATTATTTTTGCATAATCAACATTTTTATATATACATTATACAAATCATATCAGGATAAATCAATATAAATTTATGGTTGTAGTTATAATTTCTTTTAATCGTATTCCTAAATTAAAATACAGTTGCAAAGTACAAGTCCGAATACTGCAGATATGAGAATAAGCACTCCGTTACCTGCCTTAACCTTTAACATAAGAACAAGATTTACTATATAAATAATAAATGTAATTACAAGTGTTATTGCTACTTTGCCGCCTATGGCAAGTCCTGTTGCAATGTTCTGATATATCATTGACACCATTACATTTAATAAAAGTCCGGCTATTATAGGTCTAATCCATCTTCCTATAAGTCTGAATACTGCTATTCCCTCAAATTTTTCATATAAATAATAAATTATACAAAATACAACACCCGATGCAGCCACACTGCACGCAAATCCAGCAAGTGCAACTCCGAAACCTTCAAGTATGCTGTTATTTATATCGTATCCGATGAAATATCCGATTCCGGCAAGTGTTTTACATAAAATCGAACCCGGCAATACATTAACTATTGATACAAGCTGGCTGTAAAACTCACTTTCCTTTATCATTCCAGTACTTACAAACATACCGTCAGCTACAGACAAATATGCATCTCCGCCTCCGAATGATATGATTGATGAAGCAAATCCTCTCAAAAGATAAATCCATGTATCTTTTGTTATTATTACCGCCGGTATCGAAAGGATAAGCAAAAACAAAAACCATGTAACCATTTCTTTTGTGAATTTCGCAGTTGTAAGTTTATTGCCTGATTTTAAAATTTCCTCTTCAGATCTTTTTCCTTTGCTCATACCATATCTTGTACAGATGCAAAGTCCACGGATTGCAAGTACAAACATTAACACCTTTAATCCTGTTTCAAGATACGCATTCTGGATAATCCCTGCTTTTCCCACACAAAGTACATATAATATAATTATTATTCCTGATACTAGCGTATTTTTAATATTAAATCTGCAATGTGTATAAAAAATCCCAAAGAAGGCTATTCCAAGAACCTGAACTGTTGACAGACCAAATATCGGCGAAGCTTTTATACCGAGTATACTGTAAACCGATTTTCCGCATGATAATAAAAATACAGCTATCATTATCACAAATGCACGCTGAAACCTCTTTGTGCTCTCTTTTTTGGCTTCCTGCATGCTTTTTACGGCATACTGTGTAAGAAGGCAGCTTATAAACGCAGTAAGTCCGATAGACAGACATTCTATCTGTACAAAAAGCTGTTCATCAACTTTTGACAATACAGACAGCATAAGTACAGTCATAAGCACTCCCGGAAAAGCCATAAGAAATGCAGCAAGTGCCATTCCTCTTGCACCATACGCGCGCTTTCCAAGACCTGTCGCAATCTCTACAGGAAGTGCTCCCGGAGTGATACTGGCAACAATAACATCCTTATCATATTCACTTTTTTCAACTATTTTCTGGTCTTCTACAACTTCTCTCTCTATAACAGGTATAAGAGCTGTTCCTCCACCGAAACCAACAACACCTATTTTAAAAATCGAAGCCATCAGTTTAAATTCTTTTTGTATATTTGCCTTCATATTTTAAATTCCTATCTTTTTTCTATATCATATAGGATTACTATGAATAAAGCAACCCTACTCAAGAAAAAAGTTGACTTATATTACAAAATCAAATGCTTCTATTTAATCTCATTACAATATTAGATATATCATATTTAGTAAAATCTGACAAAGACAGTATACAGAATTTTTATTGCTATATACTGTCCTTTATCTATAAGTGTTTCTTTAATTCCGAATATATATAATCGGCTGTCTCTTCTATTGTTCTGCCTGTAGTATCTGCTTCAATATCAGGTGCTTCAGGTGCCTCATAAGGACTTGAAATTCCTGAAAAATCTGCTATTTTTCCGGCTCTCGCCTTTTTGTAAAGTCCTTTTACATCTCTTCTTTCGCACTCTTCTATAGGTGTGCTTATATAAACTTCAATAAAACTGTCCTCACCTATTATTTTTTTTGCATTCCTTCTATCCTTTCTAAAAGGAGAAATAAATGATGTAAGTACAATAACTCCCGCATCATTCATCAGTTTAGATACTTCAGCTATACGTCTTATGTTTTCAACCCTGTCTTCCTCGCTGAATCCAAGATTTTTATTTAATCCCATTCTGACATTATCACCGTCAAGCACCATAGTCTTTTTTCCGTAAACAAACAATCTTTTTTCCAATTCATTTACTATTGTAGACTTGCCGGCTCCTGATAACCCCGTAAGCCATATTGTTTTAGGCTGCTGCCCCATTTTTTCGGCACGAACCTCTCTTGTTATGTCCATATTATGCCATGTAAGATTATTTTCCGACTTTGCTGTTGTATTTTTTGATTTTGGTAACTGCTCCATATTTTCCTCCATATTTTGCCAGGTTGTCTGTAATTTATCCCTCCCTAATGTAGTACAACTAAAATTAAATCTTTAATATATTCATTATACTAAAACGCTTGATTTTGCATCAATCATAAATATTAGATGCCACGGATTGCTCCACTATATTACTTTATAATACGAATCTCATTTTTTAATTTATGAACCTCATCATCATATTCAACATATACATGATATTCATCTTTCTCAAAATCGTTTAAAGGAATTGCAAATCCCTCTTTTTTATTCACAAATTTTACATTTTCCATATCTTTGACATATGAATGCTTCTCTCCGATAAAATATATTTTATCTACCGTTCCCGGTCTCATATTACACAAAAACAAATCATCACATATTCTGCCGCCCCCAAAGAAATATCCGTCTGTCTTATTTTCAGACAGTGCCGGCATAGTGCCGTCAAACTTTTCTAAAGGATTAAGTTTTCCTAAAATCGCATTGTCATTTTTCTCCATTGATACGCAATAATCTTTTATATCCGGTGCAAACGGCCATGCATTAGAAAAAACTTTTTTGATACCTGCACCGTGCAGTTTTTCTCCCGTTGCTGCATCTATCTCTTGGATTATACCTCTAACACCCCCTGTTTGTGTTCTCAGATAGCCTTGAGCGACCAAAAGATACTTTTCGTCTTCTGAATGAAGCACTCTTGAAAATCTTATTGAACTTGGTACCTCAATACATTTTTCAACTTTTAATGACATGTCATTTTCGTCTATGTCTATTATTTTGACCAATGAATTTTTTACAGACCGCTTTCCTCCGGGTACAATCACTTTTCCATCAACTTTAACAACATTTCTTATATCAAACAATACTGCTTTCTTTTTCCCGTTATTGTCCTCCATAAGAGATGTATATTCAGGGAACGAACATATCGGTATCTTTGCGCTCTTTTCATCATTCACAGATATATCCTTTAGTACATATTTTTCTGCTTTACTGTCTTTCCATACCTGCGGCGGTGCTATAATCCACTCAATCTTTTGTTCATTCCAGTCAATATTTATAACAGAATTCAATCTCTTTGCAGTTATGAGAAGCTTGCCACTATTATACTCAATATACGATGTATCAATCCAATTATCGTACTGCCTGTATTCTTCTCCTATAAGGGCATGTATGTCACAATATTTTACAAGCTCCCCCGTATTTAAATTTAATTCTGCTATTCTGTCTGAAAGATGTTCATCATCAGATGACGTTATAAAGAAAAGTGACTCTCCATGCTGGGCTATGGCTCTTCCTATTTTGTGTTCAAGAAGATATGTCTTATAAACCCTTCCCATATAATCTATCTCATGATATCTGCATGGTGTAACTTTTCCATACTTATCAACTCTGTTCGCCGTCTTATCTACAAGAAGAAAATGCCCATTTGCAAGAGGAATCATACCTAATCTTCCCGTTTTTATCTGAAGCGAATATCTTACATCACCATGCCCGTCAATCGCTACAGGACTTCCTATGGCAGTATTTAACAGTATAAATCCAAAATGTGACATTTTCATGTCGTTGTCAGATACCATCTTTCTTATGTTTTCCTGAATCGGAGACACATATATCTGTAACATTCTGTGCTTGACAACTTCACCATTTTTATCAACAAGTTTAAGGTCTATCTTATTATTTCTTCCTCCATAAAGTCCAAGTATAGGAACTCTGTGCCTTGTAGTAAATCCTGTCTCACCCGTAAAATCACAATCAGGTGTATCACCGAGAACTCTGTACACAACTTTATACTCTTTTGAAGAATTAAACAAAATAAGTGCTGTCTGCTTTGCGACACCATATGGATCAGGTATCACAAGCATATATTTGAATGTGTAAAGATGTCTGTCCAATATCTTTTCAAATGCATAATCCCTTACCTGTGCCTGAAAACTTTTCTGCATTTCCTTTTTGAACGGCGACATTACCCTCTTTTCTTTTCTTTCAAATACCTCTGTCTCGTACATCCTGTCCAATTTGTTAAGGTCACTTACACTGTAAGTCATCTTTCCGCCATTCTTTACTTCAACAAATAATTTTTTCATATTTATTAGCCTTTCAGTTTCATTGTAAGCTGAATCCTCTTTTTCTCAAGATCAACACTCATAACTTTAACATCAACTATATCTCCTACACTTACTACATCAAGCGGATGCTTTACAAATTTACTGTCAGAAAGTTCAGATATATGAACAAGTCCGTCCTGGTGAACTCCTATATCCACAAATGCACCAAAATCAATAACATTTCTTACCGTTCCTTTTAATATCATTCCCGGTTTTAAATCTTTCATTTCAAGCACATCTGTACGAAGTATAGGTTTTGGCATCTCATCACGCGGATCTCTTCCCGGCTTCTCAAGCTCCTTTACGATGTCTGAAAGTGTTATTTCTCCTATGCCAAGTTCCTCTGCCATTTTAGCTTTATCTTTTATTCGGTACTCAATGCTGTTTTTAACATTTTTTCCTGACGTTGATGAATTACTCTTTTTGTTATTTGATTTATCTTCATCTTCATTAAATTCAATGCCGTCACCATCACCTAAAGCCTTCATAAGTGCGGCTCCAAATGCTGAATTTTTCTTTTTAATGACAAAGTCTTTTTTCTTTTTCTTCTTTTCAGTATTGGCTGTTTCTGACTTCTTTGTCTTATCATTTGTCTTTGCGGCTTCTGCCTGTATCTCCTTTAATTCATCCTGGGAAATTCCCAATTTTTCCAAAAGTGCCTCCGCTGCCTCATATGACTCAGGGTGGACGCTTGTCGCATCAAGAGGATTATCTCCTCCCTCTATTCTTAAAAATCCCGCACATTGAAGAAATGCCTTCGGCCCAAGCTTTGCTACTTTTAGAAGCTGTTTTCTGTTTGTAAATTTACCATTTTCCTCTCTGTAAATTACAATATTTTTTGCTATAGTTTTGCTTATTCCTGAAATATATTCAAGAAGCGATGCGGATGCGGTATTTATATCCACTCCGACTCTGTTTACACAGTCCTCTACTACTCCCGTAAGTGTTTCTTCAAGCTTTTTTTGGTTCATGTCATGCTGGTACTGACCTACACCGATTGATTTTGGGTCAATCTTTACAAGTTCCGCAAGTGGGTCTTGAAGCCTTCTTGCTATCGATGCGGCACTTCTCTCTCCAACATTCAAATCCGGAAATTCCTCTGTCGCAAGTTTGCTTGCTGAATATACCGACGCTCCTGCTTCATTTACAATAATATACTGAACAGGCTTTTTGATTTCCTTTAACATATCGGCAATTATAAGCTCGGATTCCCTCGATGCTGTTCCGTTTCCTACTGATATAAGCGAAATATCATATTTATCAATAAGTTTTTTTACGGCAGCCTTTGTTTCTTCTACCTTATTTTGCGGCTCCGTTGGAAATACTACAGTGGTATCAAGCACTTTTCCCGTACTGTCAACTACTGCAAGTTTACATCCTGTTCTGAATGCCGGGTCCCAGCCAAGTACATTTCTTCCCTGAATAGGTGGCTGCATAAGAAGCTGCTCGAGATTTTTACCAAATACCTTTATCGCTCCGTCCTCTGCCTTTTCAGTAAGTTCATTTCTTATCTCACGCTCTATCGCAGGTGCTATAAGTCTCTTATAACTGTCCTCTATTGTCTCTGAAAGGATTTCGTTTGTATTCGGATTGTCATTTGTGAGCACCTTTTTCTTCAGATAGCCTATAATTCTTTCTTCCGGCGCCTCAATCTTTACCGTTAGGAATTTTTCTTTTTCTCCTCTGTTTATTGCAAGAATTCTGTGTCCGACAATCTTGTCAAGTTTCTCCTGAAACTCATAATACATCTCGTAAACCGACTTTGCTTTCTCGTCTTTAGCATTTGAAATAAGAAAACCTTCCTGCATTGTTATGTTTCTTATGTACATACGATAATCTGCATTATCGGAAATAATCTCAGCTATTATGTCTTTTGCTCCCGATACAGCATCTTCTGCGGAATTGACTTCCTTTTCCTCTGATATGTAATCTCCGGCTATATTTTCTATAGGTTCTGTAGTTGTCTGCTCAAGGATAATATCTGCAAGCGGTTCAAGACCTTTTTCTTTGGCAATTGTTGCTCTTGTTCTTCTCTTTGGCCTGTATGGTCTGTAAAGGTCATCTACAACAACCTGTGTCTGTGCCTGCTCTATCTGGGCTTTAAGTTCCTCTGTAAGTTTTCCCTGCTCCTCAATACTTGCTATAACCTGTGCTTTCTTTTCTTCAAGGTTTCTAAGGTATGTAAGTCTCTCATTGAGATTTCTAAGCTGCTCATCGTCAAGCGAACCATGTGCTTCTTTTCTGTATCTCGCAATAAAAGGAATTGTGTTCCCCTCATCTATAAGTTTTATTACAGCCTCAACCTGCCACTTTTTTATTTCCAATTCCTCGGCAATCTTTGCCGCAATATCAAGTCTGCTTTCCATTTTACTCTCCATTCATTCAAAAAAACAACAATAGACGGCTATAAAATAGCCGCCCACTGTCAATTTATAAGTAGTGTTATATCACAACGATTTAATTTTTCCGCGCCAACTATTTTTATGTTTCACTATGCATCAAAACGAATCTTATTTATAACATTTCCCATCTCTTTTGCCGCATTTTCATATACTGCTTCAGTGATATCTTTTGTTACAAAACCTGTTTCGTCTGTATAACCTGCATCCACAAACTCAACTTCACCAAATAATTCCTTGATTTTTGCTTCATTATCAGCTTTGTTTCCTGATACTCTTACAAAGAATTTTGATACTACTTCGTCCATTGGCATAAGCTCAAGTTTATCAGCAGACCAAATTACATTTATATTATTTTCAAGATTTTTTGACGCTTCCATGATGTCAGAAACAACCGCACTTGCTGTTGCAAGCTTTCCTGCTCCCTGACCATAAAACATTACATCACCAACCATGTTTCCTTTTACAAGTATGGCGTTAAATACACCGTCTACGCTGTAAAGAGGATGGTCATGTGTGATAAGCTTAGGTGCTACCATTGCACTCACCTTGTCACCTGCTAATTTGCTTGAACCAAAAATCTTTACTTTCGCTTTGAGCTTTGATGCGTAATTTATATCTCTGTCTGTTATCTTTGTGATACCCTCTGTATAAATATCTTCAAAGTCAAGCTGTTTGCCATATGCAAGTGATGTGAGGATTGCAATTTTACGGCATGCGTCATATCCCTCTACATCTGCAGTAGGGTCTGCTTCCGCATAACCTTTTGCCTGTGCATCTTTAAGTACCGAGTCAAAATCAGAACCGTTTTCTGTCATCTCAGTAAGAATAAAGTTTGTAGTACCGTTTAGTATACCCGAAATTTCCTCTACCTCATCAGGAGCTAATGATGTCTGAAGTGGTCTTATTATAGGAATACCGCCGCCAACGCTCGCTTCAAATAAAAAGTTTACATTTTTGTCTCTGGCAATCTGTAAAAGTTCAGTACCAAATGCAGCAACAAGTGCTTTGTTTGATGTTACAACATTTTTTCCTTTGAGAAGACTTGCTTTTACAAATTCATATGCCGGATGAAGTCCTCCCATTGTCTCAACAACTATCTTTACTTCATCATCATTTTCAAGTATTGAAAAGTCATGTACAACATAATTTTCTGCTGGGTCTCCCGGAAAATCTCTAAGGTCAAGTACATATTTTACTTCTATATCCTGACCTGCTCTTTTTGTTATAATATCACTGTTTTTGTTTAATATCTCAAAAACACCTGAACCTACTGTACCATATCCTAATATTCCTACTTTTACCATCTCTTCCTCCATTCCTCTCTTACTTTTCTTTGTCTGCTGATGTAATCCATGCAAGATATGCATTTATAAACGGATCTATGTTTCCGTCTAAAACACCTGTAACATTACTTACTTCCTGACCTGTTCTATTATCCTTAACCATAGTATACGGCTGCATAACATATGAACGAATCTGGCTCCCCCATCCATTATCCTTGACTTCTCCACGGATACCGCTTGCTTTTTCAAGTTGCTCCTGCTGTTTAAGCATATAGAGTTTTGCTTTGAGCATCTGCATGGCTTTATCTTTATTCATATGCTGCGATCGCTCATTCTGACACTGTACCACTATTCCTGTCGGGAAATGTGTGATACGGATTGCCGATGATGTCTTGTTTATGTGCTGTCCTCCTGCACCGCTTGAACGATATGTATCAATTCGGATATCATCATCTGCTATCTCAACGTCAAGGTCTTCCTCTATATCCGGCATAACATCACATGATACGAATGAAGTCTGCCTTTTTCCTGCCGCATTGAACGGTGAAATTCTTACAAGTCTGTGAACACCATGTTCTGATTTCAGATAACCGTATGCATTTTCACCATCTATCTGCAATGTAACTGATTTGTATCCTGCCTCGTCACCGTCAAGAAAATCTATCATTTCGACATTGAAACCTTTTTTTTCAGCCCAGCGCTGATACATTCGACAGAGCATACTTGCCCAGTCACAGCTCTCTGTTCCGCCTGCTCCCGCATGAAGTGTAAGTATTGCATTACACTTATCATACTCTCCGCTTAGCAATGTTTCTATCCTAAGTGATTTATACTCATCTTCAAATGCCTGAAATGATTCCTCAACTTCCGGCAAAATACTGGCATCATTTTCTTCCTCAGCTATATCGATAAGTGTAAGTATGTCATCTCTGTCTCCACAAAGTTTTTCATACCTTTCTATAACTGACTTTAATTTTTTACAATCCTGAACAACCGCTGCCGATTTATTCGGGTCATCCCAAAATCCCGGCTCTTCCATGGTGTGTTCCAATTCTTCGACTCTGTCACGCTTATTAGCTAAGTCAAAGTGAGTTCCCCATTTCAAGCAGTGGTTCATCGTAATTTGATAATGAAATTTTTATATTATCAAATTCTACCATCAACTCACCTCTTTCTATAAATAACGGAACATATGACGAAACGCACATATGCCCCGTATTCTGCAAAAATATGCACTTAAATTCTTATTCCAAAGAATAAATATTTTTAACTTTTTATTCTTTGAATTTTTCCATAGAATTTCTGTTCTCTGGAATTTTTATTTAAAATTTTCTTCCACAGCACATTTTGTATTTCTTGCCGCTTCCGCATGGGCAAGGGTCATTTGGCTGTATCTTCTTTCCTTCGCGTGTCTTTGGCTTCGCTGCTACAGTCTCATCTTTGTTTGTTCCTGTAACCTTTGCAACCTGCTCACGCTCTACTTTCTGCTCTATCTGAATATGAGTAAGTGCTTTTACTGTCTCTTCCGTAATAGCATCTATCATTGCATCAAACATGTCAAATCCGGCAAATTTGTACTCAACTACAGGATCTCTCTGACCATATGCCTGAAGACCGATGCCCTGACGGAGCTGATCCATATCATCAATATGATCCATCCATTTTCTGTCAATAACTTTGAGAAGAATAATTCTTTCTACTTCTCTTATCTGATCTGCATCAGGGAATTCTGCTTCTTTAGCTTCATATACTTTTACAGCTTCCTCTTTAAGTCTCTGTATAAGTTCTGCTTTTGTCGCATGTTTTTCTTCTTCCTCTGTGAGCACTATCTTCTGGATAGGCACTATCGGACGAAGTACATTATTTAATTCAGCGATATCCCATTCCTCAGGTGATGACTCATCACCGATAATTGATAATACACATTTTTCTACAACATCAGTAATCATCTTGTAGATTGTGTCACGCATATTCTCACCGTCAAGTACCTTGCGGCGTTCTTTATAGATAACTTCTCTCTGCTCGTTGTTTACACGGTCAAATTCAAGAAGATTCTTTCTGATTCCAAAGTTGTTGCCCTCAATCTTCTTCTGTGCACTTTCAATGGCATTTGAAAGCATTTTATGCTCAATCTGCTCTCCGTCAGGCATGGCTGAGAACAGTCCCATAAGTCTTTCTGAACCGAAAAGACGCATAAGATCATCTTCAAGTGAGATATAGAAACGTGACTCACCAGGATCACCCTGACGACCTGCACGACCACGAAGCTGATTGTCGATACGGCGTGACTCATGTCTCTCTGTACCTATTATCTTAAGTCCTCCAAGTTCTTTTACTCCCTCGCCAAGTTTAATATCAGTACCACGACCTGCCATGTTAGTAGCAATCGTAACTGCTCCCATCTGACCTGCATCTGCGATAATCTCAGCTTCAAGTTCATGGAATTTAGCATTAAGGACCTTATGAGGTATTCCCTTTTTCTTAAGTTTATCACTGAGGTACTCAGATGTATCAATGTTTATTGTTCCGACAAGTACAGGTTGTCCCTTCTCATGTGCTTCTACAATATCTGCAACAACCGCATTGAATTTTTCTTCCTTTGTCTTGTATACCGCATCTTCATAATCAATACGGGCAACCGGAAGATTTGTAGGAACTTCAACAACATCCATCTCATAAATGTCACGGAACTCCTTCTCTTCTGTAAGAGCAGTACCTGTCATACCCGATTTTTTAGCATATTTGTTGAAGAAGTTCTGGAATGTAATAGTCGCAAGAGTTTTGCTCTCTCTCTTAACCTTTACATGCTCTTTTGCTTCTATCGCCTGATGAAGACCATCTGAGAAACGACGTCCCGGCATGATACGTCCTGTAAACTCATCAACGATAAGTACCTGGTCATCTTTTACTACATAATCTTTATCTCTGAACATAAGAGAATGTGCTCTCAATGCAAGATTTATGTTGTGCTGTAATTCAAGATTGTCAGGGTCTGCAAGGTTTTTGACCTGGAAAAATCTCTCGGCTTTTCTTACACCTTCTTCAGTAAGGTTTACATTTTTATCTTTTTCATCAACAACATAATCACCTGTTTCCTGCTCTTCCTCATTCATAATGAAATCCATCTTTGAGAGTTCTTTTGCAGTACCTCTTGTGAGCTGTTTTACAAATATATCACAGGCTTCGTAAAGTTTTGTTGACTTTCCGCTCTGTCCTGAAATAATAAGTGGTGTTCTTGCTTCATCAATAAGAACTGAATCAACCTCATCGATAATGGCATAGTGAAGTTCTCTCTGTACAAGTTCTTCTTTGTATACCACCATGTTGTCACGAAGATAATCAAATCCAAGTTCATTATTTGTAGCATATGTTATATCACAGTTGTACGCTTCTCTTCTTTCGTCATTGTCCATCGAATTCAGTATAACACCAACTGTAAGCCCAAGAAACTCATGAACTTGTCCCATCCATTCGGCATCACGTTTTGCAAGGTAATCGTTTACAGTAACGATATGAACACCTTTTCCCTCCAATGCATTTAAATACGCAGGAAGTGTAGAAACAAGTGTCTTACCTTCACCTGTACGCATCTCGGTAATTCGTCCCTGATGAAGAATCACACCACCGATAAGCTGTACACGATAGTGTCTCATTCCAAGAACTCTTGTTGCTGCCTCTCTCACTGTTGCATAAGCTTCAGGAAGCAAATCATCCAAAGTCTCTCCCTTTTCAAGACGCTCCTTAAATTCAGGTGTCTTAGCTTTAAGCTCATCATCTGTTAATTTCTCGAACTCAGGTGCAAGAGCTTCTATTTTATTCACTATCGGAATAATTCTTTTCACTTCATGCTGACTGTGAGTACCGAAGATTTTACTAATTATACTCATGAATTTCACTCCTATACATTATTACTGTTTATGTAGTATTTAACCACCTAAAAAAACTATTTCCTAGTATAACATTAAACAGGGGGTTTTTCAACTACTGTTTTTTCTAAACGAAACAGCCCCGGATAACTCTCCAGGGCTGTCTATTGGCTTAAATTATTTATTTTTCATACTCTCATTTGATATATGTAACACTCTCTCCAAAGTGTCTATCTCATCAATTAAAATTCAGGCTCAATAAGTCCGAATGTATTTCCCTTTCTCTTATAAACAACATTTACTTCGTCTGTTGCCGCATTGCGGAATACATAGAAGTTGTGTCCGAGAAGATCCATCTGAATGCATGCCTCCTCAGGATCCATAGGCTTCATGCCGAATTTCTTTGAACGGATAATCTTAATCTCGTCATCCTCCTCAATCTCTTCCTCGATGAATGCCTTGCTCAAACTTGCTGCTGACTGCTGTCTGTCAACAAGTTTATTTTTGTATTTGCGTAACTGTCTCTCAATAACCTCCTCAACCAAATCTATTGAAACATACATATCGTCGCTGACCTGCTCAGCACGTACAATGTTTCCTTTCATAGGGATTGTAATCTCTATTTTCTGTCTTTCTTTCTCTACACTCAAGGTAACGTGAACTTCAGTTTCCGGAGTGAAATACCTCTCAAGCTTTCCTATCTTTTCCTCGATTGCTGCTTTAAGTCCATCTGTTACATCAAGATTTTTACCACTGATAATAAATTTCATGACTATCACTCCTTTACAAATTGTTAAATATATTATAACTCACGTTTTCCAAAAAAGCAAGTAAAATTGCACAATCGTTTCGACTTTTTTAGTCTTTTATTATACATTTATTACAAACACATTGCTGTTAAGTATTTTTTGATAATTGTATATGTTTGTGTGACAATTCAAATCCACAAATTTTATTGTTAATCTGTGGATTTGAATTTTGTGGATAATGTTGATAACTTCGTGCATAACTATACTTTTTCGCATTTTTCGACATATTACACCAATGTTTTATGTCGATTTATCAACATTTTTTGTTGATTTAGTGTTCATAACCACAATTTTACGAGATTTTTTTTGCTTTATTCTATCTGTTATCACATTCTCCGTGCATTGTTTTGCACTACTTTTTCTGCATTTCCCTCTAAATTGTCAGACAATTTAGTTGACTCTATAACAAATTACAGCCCTATGCATAAAAAATACATAGGGCTGTAATTTTATAAAATCATAAAACTCTTCTTATACAATAAGGTGTTCTGTAATTCATTTTGGATATTTTTACTCCATCTTTCTCATTGCTTGAATGAATTACCTCACCGTCTCCGATATAGATAGCAACATGTCCAACTTTCTTTCCGTTTTTATAAAATACAAGGTCTCCCTCCTGTACGGATGATGAACTCACCTTTGTACCATATGATGACTGTTCCAAAGAAGTTCTCGGAATGCTGTAACCAAATTCCTTATATATACTCTGGGTAAAACCTGAACAGTCAGAACCTTTTGTCAAACTTGTTCCGCCATATTTATATGGGCATCCCAAAAACTTTTTAGCATATTTTACAATTTTACTGCCGGTAACTTTATTTTTATCCGTATCGTTGTCTGTATCTCCCTTTGCCGCATCGCTGTCAGTTGTCGTTGTGTCATTTTTTGCGGTACTGTTTGTAGAACTGCTTGCTTTTTCCGCCTCCTGCTGTTTCTTCTCGTCTGCAAGAATCTTTGTTATTGAAACAGGACGTTTGTATTTAACTCTTAAATTAACATAATCCTTGGCAACATATCCTATATCACCGTCGATAGTAATCCTTACCCAGACTTTTCCACACTTCTTTACATAAAAACTCTCACCTGACGCAATCTGTGTGATAACTTTTGCTTTTTTGTTGGATTTTTCCCTTACATTTAATGAAGAAACACTCTTTTTAACGGTAATATACTGCACCCCGTATTTCTTTGCAAGTTTCTGTGCCTCTGCCCCTGTTGCAAGATATTCTTTTTTTATGTATCCTCTGAAGCTTCCGCTTTTTATAAGTGCCCAGCCGTTTTTGTAAGTCTTTGTTATTGTAACTGCACTTCCCCTGTAAAGTCGACCCTTTATTTTTCCCTGCAAAGACGGCTTATTTCTGATATTCACATAGTCGTTTGCAATCGATATGGCAAGATTTTTATTTGCTGCATCTGCCTTTTCAGTTTTTAATGCAGATGCACCACAAATGATGACAAGCTGCGATGCCACTATCAATCCACATCTGATAATTTTTTTCCTCAAATGTATCTTTTCCATAACCTACCTCTCATTTTTTGTACGGTCGCTGTTCACCTGTACAATGTAAGTAAACAGTACTATATAACTATTTTGTCGCAACAGCCTCTATCTCTATTGCAACATCTTTCGGAAGTCTTGCAACTTCTACACATGACCTTGCTGGATATGGCTCTTCAAAATACTTTGCATATACTTCATTTATCTTGCCAAAATCGTTCATATCACTGATAAATACTGTTGTTTTTACTACATTTGCTGTTGAAGTGCCTGCTGCCTCAAGAAGTGCTTTAAGGCTTGTGAAAGCTCTCTCTGCCTGAACATCTGCAGGTCCTGTTACAAGTTCTCCTGTTGCAGGGTCAATTGGAACAACCCCTGATGTAAATACAAGTCCATTTACCTCTACTGCCTGTGAATATGGTCCGATAGCCGCAGGTGCTTTGTCTGTACTAATAATATTTTTCATTTAGTCAACCTCTTTTCTGCGCTGATACATAAATCTTCATGAATTAAAATCTTAATTTTTTTATCGTATTATTATCTTTTTGCAGTCTCAACGCTATAACCACAAAATTATTAAAATTTTCTTACATTTTACAGTATAACTCAAAATTGCACAATTTACAAATTTAACTGGATTTTTTTTTATCAAAAATGTATACTTAGTGTAATTGTTTACCCGCTATTTTGACAACAGCTGTCAATCTATGCATATACGAGTAAATTTTACAGAATTGCAGAATATGTGAACAGAACGGAGGACCCTAAATTTGAGAAACGAATATTCCAAAAATGAAAAATCTTATTCACGTGGCAGACAAGACCATAAGCCTCATAGAAAAAATAACAAAGAAAATGACAGAACATTCAGACATAAAAGAAATGATAAGACAGATGAACAAAAAAAGAAAAGTGCAATCCCAATAGGAAAAACTCAGGAACTTATAGTTGTTAAGACCACAGATTTCGGTGTATTTTTAAATACTCCTACCGGTGATGACAGCGATAAGATACTTCTTCCAAAATCACAGGTTCCAAAAGATACGCAGCAGGGTGATGTTTTAAATGTATTTGTTTACAAAGATTCAGAGGACAGACCTATTGCTACTATGGAAGAACCATCATTAGAGTTAGGTCAGGTTGCCAGACTCTATGTAAAAGAAATAACAAAAATCGGTGCTTTCCTTGACTGGGGTCTTTCAAAAGACCTTCTTCTTCCTTTCAAAGAGCAGCTTTATGAGGTAAAAGAAGATGATGCTGTTTTAGTGACACTCTATGTTGATAAGAGCGACAGACTTTGTGCTTCCATGAAAGTTTACAATCATCTTTCCAATGAATCCCCTTACAAGAAAGATGATGAGGTATTTGGCCGCGTATATGAGATAAGCGACAATTTTGGTGTATTTATTGCTGTTGACGATAAATACTCTGCTCTTCTTCCCAAAAAAGAAGTTTTTGAAAAATACCGCATAAATCAGCCTGTCTATGCAAGGGTTGCACAGGTTATGGAGGACGGCAGGCTCACGCTAAGCGTCAAGAAAAAAATACCTGAGCAGATGAACGATGATGCTTCATTTATATATGAAACTTTACAGAGAGAGAACGGTTTTCTTCCATTTAATGATAAATCCGATTCCGAAGCAGTTAAAAACCGTTTTCATATGAGCAAGAATGCTTTTAAACGTGCCATCGGGCATTTGTATAAAGAAAGGCTTATCACAATTGAAAAAGATGGCATACATTTGAATTAGTTTTTTGTTTTATTTAATGCTGACTGACTCCTTACTAAACAGATGTTATACGAACAATGGCGTTAGAACACCGTAGCGTTACTTAAAGTTACAAATCAAGCACCTTAAGTAACGACGGATGTTCTAACGCCATTTGTTGCATATATCTTATTTTTTATCACGGTAATTATACGCTCTTTACTCCGAAAATTCTCCAAATTTTCTAAACCTTTTATATCTGTCGTCAAGCAATCTGCCAATATCTTTTTTCATCAGCTCCGGCAATTTCTTTCTAAGTGCCTCTCTCAACTGGTCTGTCGTATAATTTAAATTATTTTCTATTCCGTCTTTGTGCTCTTGAAATGTTCTGTCTGATACTCCGTTTTTTATGAGCTCGTTTGCGGTCATTTTCATAAGTTCTGCTGCTTCGCTTACTCTTTCTGCGTCTCTCCATAGGATACTCGCAAATCCTTCCGGTGAGAGCACTGAATAAAGACTGTGCTCAAGCATCCACACTTCGTCCGCAACTGCGAGTGCAAGTGCACCGCCGCTTCCGCCTTCTCCTGTAAATATTGATATTATTGGAGTTTTAAGTCTTGACATTTCCATTATATTTCTCGCAATCGCTTCTCCCTGACCACGTTCCTCAGCACCTATTCCACAAAAAGCTCCTGCCGTATTTACAAGCGTTATAACAGGTCTGTGAAATTTTTCTGCTTGTTTCATAAGTCTAAGTGCTTTTCTGTATCCCTCGGGATTAGGACTTCCAAAATTACACTCAACATTTTCATCAAGAGTATGACCTTTCTGTATTCCGATAACCGTAACCGGAATTCCCTCAAATGATGCTATTCCTCCAACAATCGAACCATCATCCGCAAAAAGCCTGTCACCATGCATTTCCATAAAATTTTCAAATAATTTATCAATAAATTCCCTTGTATTAGGTCTGTCTATCTTTCTTGCAATCCTTACGGATTTCATAGCACTATTCATAACAGCAATCCCTTCCTAACAATATGTCAAGCCACCAGACAGCATTTTGTATGTAAACATACATTTCTATCTGCTTTTGATCTTTGCATCATATTAACAATTGTGCAGTTTCAAAATCGAGATTAATTCATCTCTCATATCTTCCCTATTGACAATCCTGTCAACGAAGCCATGTTCAAGTTGAAATTCGGCACGCTGAAATCCTTCCGGAAGCTTCTGATGAATTGTTCCCTGTATAACTCTCTGTCCCGCAAATCCTATTAGTGCCTTTGGCTCTGCAAGAATTATATCTCCAAGCATTGCAAAACTTGCCGTCACTCCGCCTGTTGTCGGATCAGTAAGTACCGTCACATATAAAAGTCCGGCTTCATCATGTCTTCCAACTGCTTCTGCTGTTTTTGCCATCTGCATCAGAGATACTATTCCCTCCTGCATTCTTGCACCGCCTGATGTGGTAAATATTATGATTGGAAGTCTTTTCTCTGTAGAATACTCTATCGCTCTTGTTATTTTTTCTCCCACAACAGAACCCATACTGCCCATCATAAAATGACTGTCCATTATCGCAATTACCGTCTTAAATCCGCCAACTGTGCATTCCCCTGTTACTACAGCTTCATTTATTCCTGATTTTGCTTTGGCTTTCCCAATCACCTTATCATAATCAGGATAATTCATAGGATTTTCCGTAGACAGGTTCGCATCAAGCTCTCTAAAACTTCCCTCATCACAGATTATCTTTATTCTCTCTGAAGGGCTCATTCTGAAATGTGCCCCGCAGTTTGGACAAAGTTTAAATTCCGTGACTTCCTTTTTGTATATTATGTTTTTGCAGGTATTACATTTTATCCACATACCGTCAGGAATTGACGGTTCCTGGCTTTTTTTGTTTTTTTCAGTTTTTTTCTTTTCTTCTGTTCCGTTTACTGAAAAATAACTTTTCTTTTTGAAAATATTCATATCCTATTTCACTCCAACATCTAATCAACAGGCAGTTACATAATTTTACAATTTTACGTTCTCAAGAAATGATGTATTATACTGACATTTTTCAAATTTCTTATTATTCAAAATTTTATTCTGATATTCTATATTTGTATCTACACCCTCTATTACAAATTCATACAATGCCCTTTTCATTTTTGCTATCGCTTCTTCTCTGTCTTTGCCGTGAACTATAACCTTCGCAAGCATCGAATCATAGTATGGCGGTATCTCATAACCCTGATATATGGCACTGTCAACTCTAAGTCCAATGCCTCCCGACGGCATTAAAAGATAGTCAATCATTCCGGGACAAGGTGCAAAATTTCTGGAAGGATTTTCTGCATTTATCCTGCATTCTATTGCGTGACCGCTTATCCTTATGTCATCCTGTCTATATGATAATTTCTCTCCCGCCGCTATCCTTATCTGCTCTTTTACTATGTCAACACCTGTAACCATCTCTGTTATCGGATGTTCAACCTGAACTCTTGTATTCATCTCCATAAAATAATATTTATCAGAGTCTTCATCATACAAAAATTCAATTGTTCCTGCATTCTCATAGCCTGCTGCTTTCGCAGCCTTTACTGCCGACTCACAAATTTTTGCTCTCGTAGCTTCTGATAAAACCTCACAAGGAGTTTCCTCAAGAACTTTCTGATTTTTTCTCTGCAGCGAACAATCACGCTCACCGAGATGTATAACATTTCCAAAGCTGTCACCAAGTATCTGTACCTCTACATGTCTTGCCCCTTCAATAAGCTTTTCCATGTACATTGAATCATCACCAAATGCAGCCTTTGTCTCACTTTGAGCTGACAAAAAAGCTTCTTTCAAATCTTCTTTTTTTCTGACAATCCTTATTCCTTTTCCGCCGCCTCCTGCAGATGCTTTCACAATAACAGGATACCCGAGTTTGTCCGCCATTTCATATGCACCATCCACATCGGCAATCACCCCGTCACTTCCGGGTATAACAGGTACTCCTGCATTGATCATCATTTGTCGTGCATTTGCCTTATTGCCCAGTGCATCTATAACCGAACCCTTTGGCCCGATAAACTTGATATTACAATCTTTACATACACCGGCAAACATGCTGTTCTCAGATAAAAATCCAAATCCCGGATGTATTGCCTGTGCCCGCTTTTCAACTGCTGCACTGATTATATTATTCATGTCGAGATAGCTGTCACCTACTTTAGCCGAGCCTATACAAACAGCCTCATCTGCAAGCTGTGTGTGTAATGCCTCTCTGTCAGGCTCTGAGAATACAGCAACCGTCTTTATTCCCATCTCACGACATGCCCTGATTATCCTTACTGCAATCTCTCCACGATTTGCAATCAAAATCTTGTCAAACATAAAGTTGTCACCTCTAACCAATCATAAATACAAGTTCTGCCTGTGCTGCCACTTTGTCTCCTACATAAGCAGTTCCCTGACCAATACCTGCATTCTTTTTGAGCTTTTCGATTTTAACTTCAAGACGCAATGTATCACCAGGAACAACTTTTTTCTTAAACTTAGCTTTATTTATACCTCCAAAATAAGCAGTTTTACCCTTAAACTCATCCATAGATAATATTGCTACAGCCCCTGCCTGTGCCATTGCTTCAACAATGAGAACTCCCGGCATTACAGGCTCATTTGGAAAGTGCCCTGCAAAAAAAGGCTCATTGTACGTAACATTCTTTATAGCTGTTACTGACTCACCCTCAACAATCTCCTCTACTCTGTCAATAAGAAGAAACGGCTGTCTGTGAGGAATTATACTCATTATCTCTTTAATATCCATTGCCATAAAAAACCTCCTAAGCTCTTTTTATTCAACTCTGAAAAGCGGCTGTCCAAATTCAACAAACTCACCATCTTCTACAAGCACTTCGATGATTTTTCCGCTTACTTCACTTACTACTTCGTTCATAAATTTCATCGCTTCAATGATGCAGACGACATCACCTTTTGCAATTGTATCACCGACTTTAACAAAAGGCGGTTTGTCAGGTGCCTGACTCTGATAATATGTTCCGACAATAGGTGCCGTAACTGTCTTAGCATCGTCTTCAACATCACTTTTTAAATTCTCTTCAAAAGCTTTATCTTGCGTTGTATCCTCAAAAGCTGCACTATTATTTTCAATAGTTGTCACGCTGTCATTATTTGAACCTGCTATAACAGTTTTTGTAGTTTCTTTTTCACTATTAGATACAGAGAATGAAGCATTCCTTCCAAGATGAACACTGTCTCCATCAAGTTTTATCTCCATTTCACCCATATCACTTTTTTCAAAGATAGCAATAAGTTCTTTAACTTCATCAAATTTCATAGGACTACTCCCCCCACTTTTTAAAACAAAGAACTGCATTATGTCCACCAAATCCAAGTGAATTTGATAACGCATATTCAGCTTTTTCAACCTTTCTTGCCTCATTTGGAATGTAATCAAGGTCACACTCTTCATCAGGTGTCTTATAATTTATTGTCGGTGGAAGAATATCTTCCTGTAATGCTTTAACACACATAATTGCCTCAACTGCTCCGGCTGCTCCAAGCAGATGTCCTGTCATGGATTTTGTCGAACTTACTGCAACATCCTTTGCCGCATCACCGAATGCTAATTTGATGGCATTTGTCTCTGTAGAATCATTTGCCGGTGTACTTGTTCCGTGCGCATTAATATATGAAACCTGCTCAGGTTTTATGCCGGCTTCCTCCATGGCAATCTCCATAGCCTTTGCGGCTCCTGCTCCGCTCTTTTCCGGAAGTGTAATATGATATGCATCACTTGTTGCGCCATATCCAACTATCTCTCCGTATATTGTTGCATTTCTCGCAAGCGCATGCTCAAGTTCCTCTACGACAAGTACTCCTGCTCCATCTCCAAGAACAAAACCATCCCTGTCCTTGTCAAAAGGCTTGCAGGCATCTTTCGGATCAGGATTTGTTGAGAGTGCCGTAAGATTGGTAAAACCTGCAATGCCAATCTCGCAAAGTCCTGCCTCTGCTCCACCTGTAATAACAACATCTGCATAACCGTGAATAATATTTCTGAAAGCCGCACCTATACTGCTTGTAGCTGTTGCGCATGCTGTAACTATATCTTCATTAATTCCCTTTGCACCAAATCTTATGGCAATGTTTCCTGCTGCCATGTTTCCGATTGTCATAGGTATAAACATAGGTGAAACTCTTGAAGGTCCTTTTTCTCTCATTCTTGTAACCTGCTCCTGCATTGTCCCAAGACCGCCTACACCTGAACCAAATATGACTCCGACTCTCGATGCGTCCTCTTTCTCCATATCGATACCACTGTCATCCATTGCCTGTACGGCAGCACCCATCGCATATACTGCAAAAGGATCATTTCTCTTTATATCTTTTTTTGTCATATATTTTTCAGGGTCAAAATCCTTAACCTCTCCGGCTACTTTCACCTTAAAATCAGTAGTATCAAACTTTGTGATATTCTCAATTCCACATACACCGTTTTTTGCATTTTCCCACATGCTGTCAACTGTACTTCCAAGCGGACTTACAACACCCATTCCGGTTATTACACATCTTCTTGACATAATTCCCCCGTTTCTACAGCTCATTGCTGATTTTGTTAATCTAAACCATCATTTTCCATTATATGATGTTGGTGTCAAAAGATATTTTGACCCTTGCACCATTATATATACTCTACATTATCATACCGCCGTCTACATTTAAGACCTGACCTGTAATGTAATTGTTTTTAGCCAAAAATACTGCCGCATTTGCTACATCTTCCGGTTTTCCGGCTCTGCTAAGCGGAATAGAGTTAAGGATTGCAGCCTTTGTCTCATCAGCTAAAACTGCCGTCATATCTGTTTCTATAAATCCCGGTGCTATCGCATTGCATGTGACACCCCTCTGTGCAAGTTCCTTAGCTGTCGCTTTTGTAAGACCGATAACTCCTGCCTTAGATGCCGCGTAATTTGCCTGACCTATATTTCCCGCAACTCCGGAAACCGATGACATATTTATTATTGCACCACTTCTTTGCTTAAGCATCACACTGCTTGCGTGACGTATCATATTGAATGAACCTTTAAGATTTGTATTGATAACAGAATCAAACTGTTCCTCCGACATTCTCATAAGAAGCATATCATTTGTAATACCCGCATTATTTACAAGAACATCGATTGTACCAAACTCTTTTTTAACACCTTTTATAAAATTCTTTGCAAAATCAAAATCGCTCACATCCCCCTGAACAGGCATGCATTTAACACCACAATCTTCAATCTCCTCAATAGTTTCATCAGACACATTGCTGTGATAATTAAGAACTATGTTGCAGCCCTCTTTAGCAAAAGCAATTGCAATTGCCTTGCCAATACCCTTGGCAGCACCTGTCACTATCGCTGTCTTTCCTTTTAACATCTTGTCCCTCCTAATATGAAATTCTGTTACTTTCCTATCTATGCTAATCTTTGTATATTTTCATCTGTCATTATCACTACTCTCTAATTTTTTTAAGAGCCTTTTCAAGCGATGCCGTATCCTCAACATTCACATTTACAACACCCTTTACTGTTCTCTTTACAAATCCACAAAGAGTTTTACCCGGTCCCAATTCTATAAATGTATCTGCTCCCGCATCATACATATTTTTTATTATGTGTTCCCAGCGGACAGGTGATACTACCTGTTTTGCCAATGTAGGAACTATCTCACTCTCATTTTTAAGTGTTTCTGCTGTCACATTTGTATATACCGGAATTTCCATCTTTCCTATGTTCATCTTTTCAAGTTCAGGCAGAAGTTTATCTGCTGCCGGCTGCAAAAGACTTGTGTGGAACGGTCCGCTTACTTTAAGTTTGACAGCCATCTTCGCCCCTTTTTCCTTTGCTATCTCTGCCGCCTTCTCAACTGTAGCAGCATCTCCTCCGATTACTATCTGACCCGGTGCATTATAATTTGCAGGAACTGCTACACCTCCAATTTCCTTTACGGCCTCCTCACATGATTTTTCTACAAGTTCTGTATCAAGACCTATTATCGCAAACATTCCTCCTTTGCCATTCGGAACTGCCTCTGCCATAAATTTTCCTCTTTTTTGCACAAGTGCTACTGCTTCCTCAAATTTCATTGCACCACTTGCAACAAGTGCCGAATACTCACCAAGACTAAGTCCTGCTGTCATATCCGCATTTATTCCATTTTCCTGCATGACTTTCATAGCTGCAATGCTCATTGTAAGTATTGCCGGCTGTGTAAACTCTGTAAGTCCGAGTTTCTCCTCATCAGAAAAACATATATCTTTAATTGAATATCCCAAAACCTCATCTGCTCTATCAAAAACTTCCTTTGCAACGGCATAATTGTCATACAAATCTTTTCCCATGCCAGCATACTGTGCACCCTGTCCACTAAACATAAATACTGTTTTCATTTACAATTTCCTCCATCTTCAAGAATAAAATCCATATATTTATATATTTTAATTAAATCAATCCCTCTTCAACCCGAAATCTTCTATATTACATAAAAAAGTAAAGAGATAGCGCCGGCAGGCGGATATAATTATCAACCTCCAGCGCCACCACCCAGTTGTACGAGTACAATCGTTTGCTTTAGTTCTTATGGCTTTCTACAAAATCAACTGCATCCTGAACTGTGACAATTGACTCAGGGTCTTCAACTGATACATCAAATTCGTCTTCAATATCGTTGATAATCTGGAATAAATCTAAAGAATCTGCATCAAGATCCTCTTTTACATTTGTCTCCAATGTGATTTCATCAACATCCTTACCTGTCTGCTCAGCAATAATTTCTCTGATTTTTTCAAATACCATGGTTTTTCCTCCTAAAAATAGATTAAAATATATATATTTTTTTGTTATGAAAACTTTATCAGAACACATTATGATAAAGACCCGCCTGACGGATAATATTTATCGCAATGCCTAAAATAAAATTTTCTAATAACCTTTTACCATGAAATGAGCATGGTTCCCCAAGTCATTCCACCGCCAAAACCTGTGAGTAGAAGCTTGTCCCCTCTTTCTATAAGCCCCTTCTCATTAAGTTCATTCAAAACTATCGGAATACTCGCAGATGAAGTATTTCCGTACTCAGACATATTCATATAACACTTGTCATGGGCTACCCCAAGTTTTCTAGAAATAATATCAACAATCCTTGCATTTGCCTGATGTGGTACAACATACTTTATTTCATCTGCTTTTACTCCTGCATTGTCCATAACTCTCTCTATACTCTTCGTGACAGCTTTAGTTGCAAATTTAAATACTGCCCTTCCATCCATATTCACATACCAAAGATTATCTTTCTCATGTTTAATATCATTGAATGCATTTGAACATCCGACATAACCCTGTGTCAATATATTCCAAAGTTCTCCTTTTGCACCGAGTTCTTCTTCTAATATACCCATATCCTCTGATTTCTCTACATATGCACCGCCGGAACCGTCTCCAAACAATACACAGGTTGCTCTGTCCTTCCAGTCAACAATCTTTGATAATGTCTCTGCACCTATAACTATTGCATTTTCATACATCCCTGTTTTTATGTATTTGTCTGCTATACTGAGTGCAAACATAAAACCGCTGCACGCAGCATTTACATCGAATGCAACTGCATTTACAGCTCCAATCTCTTTTTGTACCATACATGCAAGTGACGGTGTTCCATAGTCGGCTGTAACGCTTGCAACTATGATGAGGTCAACATCCTCAGCCGCAACTTCAGCCCTCTCTAATACCTGTCTTGCCGTATTTATCGCAAAATGCGAAGTATTCTCTCCGCCTGATATATGTCTCTTCTTTATGCCTGTTCTCTGTGTAATCCACTCATCACTTGTATCAACTATTTTTGACAAATCATCATTTGTTATAACCTGTTCAGGCACACTTGCACCTGTCGAAATAATTCTCGTCTTAATCATTTTATTTCTCCATTCTCAAAACGCTTTTCAACAAAACTGTCAAGATTATCCAAGGCTTTCGCTACAACATCCATTTCACTTTCACTCAATCCCTTTATAAGAGCAAATACTATATCATTGTGAAACTTCTCATGCAATGAATATATTTTTTTTCCTTCTTTTGTCAGGGCTACCTTGACAACTCTCCTATCCCTCTCAGTTTTATAGCGTTCTACAAATCCTTTTTTTACAAGATTGTTTATGGCAACTGTCAGTGTCCCGACAGTAATGCTTAACTGTGCTGCAAGTTCGCTCATGCTTTTTAATTCTGCAACACCTATCGCCGCAATAGTATGAACTTCCGTCATGGAAATCTTGTCACCGTACTCATTTCTTATCGTATGCGCTTCGACCTCCATAATATTATCAAATAATTTTATTAAATTAGCACTTATAGATCCTAAAACATTATTCATTTGTTTTTCCTTTACCAACATACAGCACTACTAATTTTCACTAAAATAGTTTGTATATCAAACTTTATCAAACAATAAAAAGTATATTCTAAAATCTACCAATTCGTCAACCATACTTTTGTTGTGTTTTTTCACAATAAAAGAGCTGTATTTTTGTACATAATTAACAAAAATTACAACTCTTTTATTTTTTATTTCATCTTTATGGTATTTGTTTTGATATTCAAAGCTTTTACTTTCCATGTATAATAGTTTTTAAAACCATATCGTATTTTTTTAATTATTATCTTCTTTTTTATTCTCCTCTTTATGCTTTTTTAAAAGCTCGAGTGTAGCAAGTAAAACATCATCCTCCCAAGGCTTAGGTATGAGATATTTAACACCTATTGCCCTGACCTCTTCCAAGGTTCCTGTATCACATAATGAACTAAGCATAAGGATAGTTACATCCGGGTCACTCTTTTCCAGAATTTCTGCTGTCTCTATTCCGTCAATTCCCGGCATGATAATATCAAGAATAACTATGTCCGGATGAAGCTCCTCATACATTTTTATTCCTTCTTCACCACTTTTGGCATAGCCAATAACCTCATATCCGTTTTCTTCAACTAAATCTTTTATCTGCTTAGAAGCAAATGGTGAATCATCTACTACAATTATAGTTGTTTTATCCATTTTATGTCCTCCTTTGACAAACAAATTAATCTGTGATCGTATAATGAATTGATATTTTAATCTGTCCAAACTCTGACTCATAATATAAAATTTCATTTCCCGTTTTTCCGGGTTCAACACTTATACTATCAACATCTAAAGATAATGTAGGGACAGTAAGTCTCGATGAAACTCCCATCTGATTATTTATTTCAGATAATGCCCTTCCACATACGATATTTACATATTCATTTATATACAATATCTTTTCGTCCTCTGAAGGCATCTTCCCTCCATTCATATTTTTTATGATAATATCAAACATCATAGACGAAAAACCGCATATTATAGTTGATACAAACTTTCCTTTAGTATGTACCAATTCCAAATATTTTATATCTGCTTTTTTATCTGCCTTTCTGTCAAGTTTCAATGAAACTATCTTTTTTGAAACATTAACAAATGCATCATCAAAAATTTCTTCAACCTTCACATCAGTCAATGCAATCCCCCTTTCATAAAGACGGAAAACTAATTCTTTAGGAAACGCATTTTACCGTTTGGATCACCTGTTTTCTTTTGCTTAGCGACTTTATTCTCAGTTCCATACATTTTTGAAAGGTCATCGCGCATACTGTTTTTGCACTCCTTGCAAAATCGACCTGTCAAAATTGGCTTTCCACATTTTTCACATGATATAGTTATGCCTGAATCTTTTGAAAATGCAAGTCTTTCTTCTCTAACCCACTTTTTAATCTGCTGAATCGGCACATCCATCTCCTCTGATACCTTTCCCATATTTGCCGTAGGATTTTCATAAATATAATCCCTGACTTCAAAAAATTTATCCTCAAGTTTTTTATTGCATGCAGGACATATTGGTTTTCCTACAAACTGAAACAATTTACCACAATTTTTACAATTTCGTACATCCATTTCTATTCCCCTCCTTGATCATCCTTTCCTATGCAGGCACATAGAAAATAAATTTTTTTCACACCTGCCCTTTTTAACGCAGCAGCACATTCGTTTATAGTGCTTCCTGTTGTATATATATCATCTACAAGTATAACACACCTTAAATCACGATACAACAATTTGGAAGTTTCTGATACAAAAAATGCATCTTTCAAGCATTCTCTCCGCTTGGCTTCACTCAAATTTTTCAATGCTTCTGTATTTTTGTTCCTCTCAATAAAGTTGTCAATAACAGGCAGCTCCACTCTATTTCCTATCTCATCCGCAATTATCTTTGCCTGATTATACCCTCTTTTTCTATATCTCTCGCGATGAATAGGCACCGGAATAAGACACTGTGCTCCTATGGTCTCTATCCATTTTTTGTGTTTTTTCACAATCTGCTCTGCATAGTAATTTCCATATTCTCTTCTTCCCCTGTATTTAAAAGCGGCTATTGATTTCTGCATATATTTATCATAGACAAATGCCGCTTTTCCCTGTAGATAAAAATGTTCTCTCTTTTCACAATCTGTACAAAACTCTTTTCTTTCATCACCTATCGGTTTCCCGCACTTCATGCAGTACGGTCTGACTGCCTTTTGTACTATTCTCTCACATTTTACGCATGCTGTGCAATCAATTCCTACAGGCAATACATCATCGCATATAGGGCACCTGTGCGGATAAAATATATCAAGCATGCTCTTTGCAATATTCTTAAATGTATTATTTGTAACTATTTATACTCCTCCATTTCTATTATGCGTCTGCAGAGCGTTGAATACCTTTTCTGCTCATTTACATTTTGTATCATCTTTCTTATCGTGTCGGCACTGCCGACTATAGTAACACATTTTTTTGCCCTTGTTACTGCCGTGTACAGCAGGTTTCTGTTTAAGAGCATCCTTGGACCCGATATAATCGGAAGAATTACCGCCGGATACTCACTTCCCTGCGATTTATGTATTGTTATGGCATAAGCTAATTCCATCTCGTCCATATCACTGAAACCATACTCGACGATTTTTCCTTCCTCATACTCAACATAAACTACTTCTGCTGCTTCTATTATCTGTTTTATTATTCCGGTATCACCGTTAAACACTCCTGTTCCCTCGTCAACAACATCATCAAATCTGTTCTTTTTCTGCCATTTTATCTGATAATTATTTTTTATCTGCATGACCTTGTCATTCTCCCTGAAAATAACACCGTGAAATTCATGTTCATTTTTTCCCTGCATTTTAGGATTCATGTATGCCTGTAATACCTTATTTAAATTTTCTACTCCCAGTTCCCCTTTCCTCATCGGTGTGAGTACCTGAATATCATAACTTGTTGCATCGACATATGGCGGCAGATTTTTCATTATAAGTTGAATCGTTACATTTATAACATCCCGGCTGTTATTTCTCTCCAAATGAAAGAAATCCATATTTTTATTGTCGAGTTTTATCTGCTCTCCGGCATTTATCTTATGTGCATTTGTTACAATCTGGCTCTCCGCTGCCTGTCTGAATATCCTGCTCAGTTTTACTACATTGCAAAACTCTGATTTTATCATATCCTTAAGGACATTTCCGGGGCCTACCGACGGAAGCTGGTTCACATCACCAACCATAATAAGTCTCGTACCCGGTACAATAGCTTTTAAGAGTGCATATAACATATAAATGTCCACCATGGAAAACTCGTCTACTATTATTACATCGGCTTCAAGAGGCTTTGTTTCATTACGTTGAAAATGCATTCCGCTTTTGTCATCATCCAGTGAACCTCCGTCTATCTCCAGCATTCTGTGTATTGTCTGTGCTTCCATTCCAGAAGTTTCCGACATTCTCTTTGCTGCTCTGCCCGTAGGCGCAGCGAGAAGTATATCGAATCCTTCACTCTCCATAATTTGAATAATAGTATTTATAGTTGTTGTCTTACCTGTTCCGGGTCCGCCGGTAATTATCATAATACCATTCTGCACAGCTTGAAAAACAGCATCCTTCTGTAATTTATCAAGTTCTATATTATCTTTTTTCTCTATTGCAGCTATCTTTTTTTCGAGTACAGCCGGTTTTATCTTATACGGAATATTTAAATCATGCAGCATTCTGGCACAATTCATTTCCATATAATAGAGATTGCTCTGATAAAGCATTCTCTCTCCGTCATATTCTTCTATGACAAGCTCTTTGTTTAATGTGAGATTGTCTAACTCTTTTTCAACATTTTCTTTCTCTATGCCAAGCAGATATGCAGTCTCTTCAACAAGTTCATTCTCTGGAAGATAACAATGACCGTTTGAACCCGATTGCTGCAGAACATATAATATTCCCGCTTTTATTCTATACTCGCTGTCCTGATAAAATCCCGCTTTTAATGCTATCGCATCAGCAATTTTAAAACCAATTCCTGTTATATCTTCTGCAAGCTTATATGGATTTTTCTCCATAATCTCATAAATTTTTTCTCCGTAATATTTGTAAATCTTTACAGCCATATTTACAGATATTCCATATTCCTGAAGATATATTACAGACTGGCGCATCTGCCTTTTATCATTAAACTGCTCGGCAATGCTCATAGCCATCTTCATGCTGATGCCCTTTATCTCGGCAAGTCTCTCCGGCTCTTTTTCAATTATGTCAAATGTTTTCTCACCAAATCTTCTTACAATCCTCGCTGCCAGTGCTGCACCTATTCCCTTGATAGCTCCTGAGCCAAGATATTTTTCTATTGCAATTGAACTGTTTGGTCGTTTTGTCTCATAACTTTCAACTTGAATTTGAGGTCCATAACTTTTGTGTACTGTCTCCCTGCCGTTTATTACGAGATACTCTCCCTCTGATACAAAAGAAAAATATCCCACACAGCATACCTCGTCATCCTCATCATCTTTCGGTTCCGGATTTGAAAGATAAATAACACTATAACCATTTTCTTCATTTCTATATGTAATTCTCTCTACATATCCCTCTACCTGTTTCATATATGATATTCCTCATTTCAAAAAGTAATAAAGCCGCCACACAAAATGTGCAGCGGCTCATTTTAAAATTTGCTCACGAATCTTTTGGCTCTTCCACGAATCTCTATGCTTTTATTTTATATTGTATGTACCTTTTAATGAGTCATATAACTGCTGTGCCAAACCTATGCCTCCGTTATCTGTGACAATATCAGCATACTCCTGATTTAATGTGTCAGAGAAATACTGCATATATTCTCCCTGCTCATCCTCATTATCAAGTGTTTTCTTAGACTCTTCAATAATTTTCTGAACAAAATATGACTCAAAATCTTTGCATACTTCCATAAGCTTTTCATCATCTGATGAAGAATTTGTACTCTTCAATGCACTTTCCAAAGAATCAGCTGATGTAGAACTAAGCTTTGATGAATATGAATTGTACATTGATGAAATATCCAAAACAGAACTCATACCCTACCTCCTGACTATGACCTCAAATTGTTTGCCTGCTGAAGCATCTCATCCGATGCTGTGATTGCTTTTGAGTTCATTTCATATGCTCTCTGTGTAACAATCATGTCTACCATCTCGTCTACAGCCTGTACACTGGAACCCTCAAGATAACCATTCTTAACAATACTTCTCTGGAGGTTTGCATCCTGTCCTTCTATTCTTGGAGTACCTGAAGCTGCTGATTCTTTATAATAGCTCTCTCCGATTTTTTCAAGTCCTGCCGGATTGTTATACTGTGCAATTCCGATAGAAATTCCAAGATTCTGTGCATTTCCTGCTGCATCTGTATATTTTATGTTTCCATAGTTGTCAAAAACAAGTTTATTTGTGTTTATATTTGCATCGAAAGTGATAGGATTTCCTGTCGAATCCAATACAGCATTTCCGTCTGATGTACAAAGTGAAAGACCACCTGCTGCATTTACTGCAAGCTGGAAGTTTCCGTTTCGTGTATATGATATACTTCCGTCAGGCTGCTCTATCATAAAGAATCCATTGCCTTCAATAGCGAAGTCAAACTGACCTTCTGTATGTAACATATTTCCCTGTTTAAAAGCTGTTCCGATTGCTGCAACTTTTACACCAAGACCAACCTGTGCACCTATCGGTTTCTGCTGACCGTTTGTATCAGTAGTCTCTTTCTGTATTGACTGGTACAAAAGAGAACGAAACTCTGTTGTCTCTCTCTTGTAACCTGTAGTATTTATATTTGATAAGTTGTTTGATATTGTATCAAGACTTGTCTGCTGGGCTTTCATACCCGATGCAGCAGTCCAAAGTGATCTCATCATATTGACTCTCCATTTCCGTCACTGTATAGACTATTCTCTGTACAGAAAACCATCTCTGTCATATGTATAATAAACTTATACATAAACCAACAATCCTATATTTTAAATTATACCTTACCTACGCTTGAAACCGCCTGATTAAGTAAATCATCCTGTGTCTTAATCATCTTCTGACCTGCTTCATATGCACGCGTAATTGTAATCATGGAAACCATCTCGTCAATAACATTTACATTTGACTGCTCTGTAAATCCCTGAAGGATAGTCGCTGCAGAACTCTTAGTCGTAGCTCCATCAACTGCCGTATACATATTGTCTCCATATAATTCAAGATAATTGTAATCGTCAAAGTCCGTAAGGGTAATGGTATCTACCTGTACTCCATCCGCATATATTGCCCCGTTGAGTTTTATTGCAATATCTGTGGCATCCACGGGAACCTGAACATCACCGTTGGCACCCTGAAGTTTGTTTCCGTCAACATCAACTATATAACCATCGCTTGTAATTGAAAACTGACCGTTCCTTGTATATTTGATTGTTGAATCTCCATTCGCATCAACAACCTTTATTGCAAAAAATCCATCTCCCTGAATAGCCATATCGTATGTGTTGTCAGTTTCACGAAGTGAACCCTGATCCCAGTTCATATATGTTTCGCCGATTTTTACACCAGGATTTGATACTCCTATCTCCCTGTCAAGATAAGCCTCTGAACCATCTTTTATCTTTGTCATCATCAAGTCCTTGAATGACCTGCTGGTAACATTTTCTTCTTTGTATCCTACTGTCGCAGAGTTTGCAAGATTGTTCGATATAATGTCAAGTCTCTTTTGTTCATTTACCATACCCGTGTAGGCAGTATATAATCCTCTAACCATCTACTATCCCCTTTCTAAAGGAACAAAAAATACATTTATTTTCCTAATATAAATATATATCGTCAAAATCAATATATATATTTAGTCGTCATCACGTTTTCCGCTCAAAAACTCAACAAACTTTCCTGTACCGATGGCAACTGCTGTCATTGGTTCTTCTGCTGTCATTGTTGTGATGCCTGTCTTTTCTTCTATAAGCTCTTCGAGACCGTATAACAAACTTCCGCCACCTGTAAGAACAATACCTCTGTCTGAGACATCGGCTGCAAGTTCAGGCGGAGTCTTTTCAAGAACACTGTGAACCGCTTCAACTATCTGTGATGTAATCTCTTTGAGTGCTTCAAGTGTCTCATCAGATGTAACTGTAATAGTCTTTGGAAGTCCTGTAACAAGATTTCTTCCTCTTACATCCATAGTTACAACTTCAGGACGCTGATATGCTGAACCAATCTTTATTTTTATCTCTTCTGCTGTTCTCTCACCGATAAGAAGATTGTGAGTTTTTCTCATGTATCTTACAATGGCATCATCAAAATTGTCACCGGCAATTTTGATAGAGGTACTTACAACTGTTCCTCCAAGAGAAATAACAGCTATATCGGCTGTACCACCGCCTATATCTACGATCATGTTTCCACATGGTTTTGAAATATCTATTCCTGCACCGATTGCAGCAGCTATAGGTTCTTCGATGATGGCAACTTCTCTTGCACCAGCTTCGTAGGTAGCATCCTCAACTGCTTTCTTCTCAACTTCCGTAACACCGCTAGGTACACATACACTGATACGAGGTTTTCTGAAACGGCTCTTTCCGCATGACTTCTGAATAAAATATCTAAGCATTTTCTCTGTAACAGTATAATCTGAAATAACACCCTGACGAAGCGGACGAACTGCTACGATATTTCCGGGTGTACGGCCAAGCATAAGTCTTGCATCCTCACCTATAGCCTTAATTTTGTTTGTATCTCTGTCAAAAGCTACTACTGAAGGCTCCCTTAAAACAACGCCTTTTCCTTTTATATAAACAAGTACATTTGCTGTACCAAGATCTATTCCGATATCGCTACCTACCATCTCTGTTTCTCCTTTCGATACATTTATAACTTTAATATTTTTATTTTTCTTCATATTTCTACATATTCCAATTTATTATATACTATTTTCCTGCAATTTAAAAGTCCCTTTTCAATTTTAAAACGAATTGTAATATTTTTGTCATTTTTGACTAAATTTGCTATACTGTTTATATTCTTTATATATATTTTTATCAGAATAAGGAGCGGTCACATGTCAGACAACAAAAGCAACAACCATGAACTACATATTATAAGCAGGTATCTCGGTATCCTGACATCCAAATATATTGTATTTTTACTTTTGGTATTAACTCTGTATCCAATGAACGTAATACCTGGATATATACTTCTTGCAGGCATTGTTTTTCCTGCAGCATTAAAATTCGCCATATATGACAATTCTGCTGACAGTAAAAATGATGACAACAATATCAAAGATTTCACTCTTTATCCAACAGCCAAAAAATATAAATTTACATATACAAAATACCGCTGTGAATCTTATAATTTTATACTTATAATGATTCTACTCTTAATTTGGCAATTTACTTTGGACAAATCCGGTATTTTCAGTTACCCAAAAAATATTGTTCCCAGTCTTATACTTATCATATACATCTTATCAAGATTTTTAGGAAGTATTCTTTTTAAGATAAAATTACATATTGATTTTATGAATATGAAAATATAATTTTTCAAATTCTAAAGCTAATTATGACATATAAATATACATGATAATTTTTATATTTATATGTCATTTACACATGATACATAAAAAACGGTTTAAAACTATCTGATTATAGTTTCAAACCGTTTTTATTTTATTATTTTTATTCTACATATTTACTCCGGTTGACTGCATTGAAGCTTCCAGCATACTGTCAACATCACTCTCAAATGAGTCAAAATCAAATTCTCCGCCTACAGCTTCAGCCGCCTGCTGTAAGGTGCTTCCCTGTGTACCGGAAGTACTTGACGTACTTGCTGTTGTTCCCGATGCCGATGCAATATTTGATGTTCCTTCTGCTTTTGCCTTTTCAGTAAAGTAATTATAAAGTTCCTGAACTGTTTTATATGTAACAGAAGCTTTATCTTCACCGTTGGTGTCAGCCTCTTCAAGTGCATTTGACATATTTTCAGCCATATTTGCCGCTTCTGTCTGTTCAGAAGAAAGATATGTCTTTAATATCTGAGAAAAACTTGTAAGTGCACTAAGCGACGAACCATCACTGTCTGTTGATGAATTTCCAACTAATGACGATAATCCCGTAAGCGATGATGTACCTGTAAGTCCTGATGCCTGACTCAAAAGATTTGAAATCCCCGATAATCCGCTACTGTCACTGTCACTTGAATCACCTGACAATGCGTTTAACATCGTACTTGTCGAATTGTTATTTATAAGATACTGATAATATGAATCTCTCTCACTTAAACCGCTAAGTCCTGAAATAGACGATAATGCTGATAAATCTGACATACTTACCCCCCTGTAATTATTATATATATAATAAGATGTTGTAGTCAAAAGCTATTTTGCCCACTTGCATTATAATATCATTATCTAGCTAAAACAGCAATAAGTAAACAGCAGATAATGAAAACAAAATCTATTTTACATACAATCAATTATTTTCATCTGAACATTTCCACTCCAGTTATTTATCTCCGGCTGATACAATATACTTATCTGCTGCCCGTATTTTCCCTGTTTCATCTGCTCCCACTCATCTTTGCCGTATTTTTCTTCTATCACACGTGAAAGACAGTTATCTGCATGAAAATCTACCGCTTCATAAAGCAGACCCTCGTCTTCAAGTTTTAGTTTTGCTATCTGATTTTCCTTTCCACACAGATACATTGATTTTATTTTAAGTTTTCCTCTTGCAAATATGGCACTGTCGTTTGACTCTCCAAAAGGTTCCATATAATGTAATTGTTCTACAAGATTTTTTGTTGCTTCCAATAATTCAAGTTCCATATCAAAACTTATTTTCTCAACAAGTTCCTCGTCAGTAAGATTACATTGCTCATTTAAAGCATCCCTAAATTTATCAAGATTTTCTTTTGGCAGCGAAAATCCCGCCGCCAATGCATGACCTCCAAATTCCGTCAAAATTTCCTGACAATTCTGCAAAGCCTGCTGCATATGATACCCGGGGATTGAACGTCCTGAGCCTTTAAGTCCTTTTTCTCCGTCAGTAAGCACATATGCCGGTCTGTAATATTTCTCTCTTATCCGCCCTGCAACTATCCCCGCAACACTCTCATGACAATCTTTCAGGTATATTACAAGCACCGGTTTTTCAAGAGCTTTCATTTCCTCAATCTGAGCTATCGCATTATTTGTAGCCTGTGCAGTAAGTTCCTTTCTTTCCTCATTGAGTGTTATAAGTTCATTTACAAGTTTTACAACTTCCCTTTCATCTGTCGTTGTGAGCATCTTTAATCCCAATGCGGCATCATCAAGTCTGCCCGCTGCATTTATGCACGGTCCTATCCGAAATCCCAAATCGCCTGACCTGACATGCTCTGACAATTCAAGGATTCCTAACATTTTCCGCATTCCCAGATTTTTCAGATGTGGTGTGTCATTCAATATTTTTAAACCGTTGCTTACAATAATACGATTTTCATCGGCAAGCGGAACAACATCGCATACCGTCGCAATTGCCGCAAAAGGAAGAAGTTCGTTTATATATGACTTATCATTTTTTTTCTCAAAAATATAACTCATAAGTTTATAAACAACACCAGCACCACAAAGCATATTATACGGATATTCACAAGCTTTCTGTTTTGGATTTACAACTGCGTCGGCGTCCGGAATTATCTCCGTTCCGTCATTGTCAGGAACTTCATGATGGTCTGTCAGAATATATGTAATCCCCAGTTCCTTTGCCCTGCTTGCAGCACTCACCGCCGATATTCCATTATCACATGTAATGATAAGACCAATTCCGTCCTCTTTTGCCTCATCAACCATATAATCACGAATACCATATCCATCTTTTACTCTGTGCGGAATACGGCATGAGACTTCTCCCCCAAGCATCACAATCCCTCTGTATAAAATATAAGATGACATAACTCCGTCAACATCATAGTCCCCTATAACCCTTATCTTCACATTATTTTTTATCGCATCCATCAAAATCTCTGCCGCTTTTGTAACATCTTTCATAAGTTCAGGTTTATACATTTTTTCCATGTCCGGAAATAAATACGCATCCATATCTTTCCATGTATAAAGTCCCCTGTTTACGAGGACTCTGGCAAATACTTCTGAAATATTATATCTTTTTGCAATAGCCGCAGTATCGGCATTACATTTTTTATACATCCACTGTTTCATCGGAAATCTCCTGCTGTTTTAAATATTCTTTTACTTATTCATTATACTAAACCGTCCAAACATATACAATTATCATTTTTAGGAGACATTTCAAAATATCTATGATAGTATTGTAATATATATTATTAAAAAACACGAAAGGATTTCACTTATGAACTGGCTCAAATATGAATTACATACAAATACACATGATGCTCCCATAATAGGAAACATTCTATGTTCTATGGGGATAGATGGATATGAGATAACAGACCATGTTCCTCTTACCGAAAAAGAGGAAAAGCAGATGTATACCGACATTCCTGCGGACATGGGCGTTGATGACGGAAGTTCCATTCTCACTTTTTATACAGAAGTTCCTGGTGAAGAAAACCCTGATTTTTTCAGTACCGGTTCTTCCATAAGAGATGAAAATCTGACAGATGAAAATAAAGAAGTTTTAGAACCCGAAGTTCTCATAAAAAGATTAAAAAAGAAAATCAAAAAGATTAAAAAATTTACACATATAAAAATGCCACAGATAAACTATTCCATTGAGGATGACAGTCAGTGGAAAGACAAGTGGAAAGATAATTTTAAGGCATTCAGGGTTGCCGATGATATTATCATAAAACCTACATGGGAGGAAATTCCTGAGGATGCTTCTGAAAACGACACAATCATGCAGATAGACCCCGGTTCCGCTTTCGGAACAGGTACACATGAAACAACAAAACTTTGCCTTTTATCTCTCAGAAAATATATCACTCCCGAAACAACACTCCTTGATGCAGGATGCGGCAGTGGAATACTTGCAATCTGCTCACTGTTATGTGGGGCAAAATCTGCTTTCTGTCTTGATATAGACCCATATGCTGTCGAGGCCACCATTGAAAATGCAAAATTAAATAGTATAGGTGAAAACCGCATAAAAGCAGCTCATTTAAATATACTTGAAGATACTGAGAATGTGCGTAGTGAATTGAAAGACCCCGTTGACATTGCAGTTGCAAATATACTTGCCGATGTTATCATTCCTCTTTCTGACTGTATTGCTGACTTCATAAAACCAGGAGGGCTTTTTATCTCATCGGGAATACTTGCTGATAAAGCAGACCTGGTTGAAAATGCACTTCTTAAAAACAATTTTGAGATTATTGAACGAAATACCCTGGGTGAATGGGTATCATTTGTCTGTAAACGCAGTTAAAAAACAGCAGAATGTCTTTTTCAGACATCCTGCTGTTTTTTTTTACAATAAATTCTAAAAACTTATTTAGTCTTTTTGACTGCTTTTCCTGTTTTATTATGTGTTGCTTTTTTGATTGTATACCAAAGTGTACCTGTTATACATACTGATGAATATGCACCACATATGATACCTGCAAGAAGTGGTATAGCAAATTCTCTTACTGATTCTACTCCAAGAATTGCAAGCATGAATACCATGAAGAATGTTGTAAGTGATGTATTTATACTTCTTGTCAATGTCTGAGTTATACTGTCATTTACAATTTCTGTCATTCTTTCTTCACTGATTGATGAACGTCCACCCATATTCTCACGGATACGGTCGAATATTACGATTGTTGCATTTATTGAATAACCTACTATTGTAAGCATACAAGCAATGAATGTGTTACCTACTGAAATTCTTGCTGCAGCATATACCAAAAGAACTACAATTACATCATGAAGCAATGCAAGCACAGCACTTCCCGCAAATACAACATCTTTAAATCTGAACCAAATATAGATAAGCATACAGATTGCAGCTATAATTACAGCAAGTACGGCATCACGTTTCATCTCTCCTGATACCGAAGCACTGATACTCTGTATCTGAATGTTGCTTTCTTTTATATTGTATTTCTTTGCAAGTTCATCGGTAACATTTGCTCTCTGTGTCTCAGTAAGTTCAACTGTCTTGACATTAAGTTCATTTGAACCTGCAACCTCAGAGATAACAATATCACTTGAGCTGCTGTTCTTCGCAAAAATAGATTCAACTTCTTTCTTAAGACTTGCATCAATTTTTGTATCTTTTCCAAATGGAATATCATATGTTGTTCCACCAAGGAAGTCAAGTCCGTAATTAAGAATGTTTCCTGAAGCAGCTTTATTAACAATAAGGCAAACTACACAAGCGAGGATAAGCACCCCTGAGATAACAAAGAATTTAACTCTGTTCTGTACAAATTTAATCTGTCTTCTCGGTTTCTCAACACCAAAGTATTTGACATCGTCAACACCGAGAGAATACATAGCTTTAAGGATATACTTTGTAACATAAAGGGCCGTGAACATTGAAAGGATAATACCAAGTGCAAGTGTTGTTGCAAAACCTCTGATTGTTCCTGAACCTTTTATATAAAGTACAAATGCTGCGATAAGAGTTGTCACGTTACCATCAATGATGGCAGAAAGTGCTTTCTCAAAACCAAGTTTAATACTTGTCTGAACCGACTTGCCTTTCGCAAGTTCTTCCTTGATACGGGTGAATATAATAACATTGGCATCTACCGCCATACCTATGTTCAATATAATACCTGCCACACCCGGAAGTGTCAGTGTTATATTCAATCCATTGAGTGCTACAAGCATTAACCCAAGATAGAATACAAGTGCTATAGATGCTGCAACTCCAGGAAGTCTATAGAATATAAGCATAAATATAACTACAAGTGCAAATCCTATCGCACCTGCGAGTAAACTTGTCTGAATAGCATCCTGACCAAGCTGTGCCCCAACTACCTGTGACTGAATTTCTTTAAGTTCTACCGGAAGTGCACCTATACGAATCATTGACGCAAGTTCTTCTGCTGATTCATAAGTATCAAAACTTCCTGAGATAACGGCTTTTCCATCTGTAATCTCAGCCTGAACATTTGGTGCTGAAAGAACTTTTCCGTCATATACGATATAGATTTTCTTTTTAGAAGGATATGCTTCTGCTGTTGCATTTGCAAATAACTTTGTACCCTTAGCATTGAATGTAAGCTGTACAACATATTCCTTGTTTTTTGTAACCTCATCCTGCTGTGTACCGGCTTCTGCCTTTTTAATATGCTTTCCTGTACATACTGTCTTTGTATACTTAGGATTGTTGTTTTTATCAAATGACATGTCATCTTCTGCTACAAAATCGAGTGAACCCTCTTTACCGAGTGATTTAAGAACGTCATCAGCATTCTCAACACCAGGTATATCGATTTCGATACGGTCATCTCCAACCTGTACTACCGAAGATTCTGTACTGTAAACTTCAGCACGCTGCTGCATCATCTGAATGGTATCTTTCATCTCTGTTGCTGTTGGATTGCCCTTAGTCGCCTCATAAGTAATACTTACACCACCAGCTAAGTCCAAACCAAGTTTAATGTTTTTGGCACTGCCCTTATGCGCACTAGTGATACCAACTAATGTTGTATAAGCACAGAGTCCGATTACTGCTATTATTATGAGTAAATGCAATAATCCTTTTTTCTTGTCCTTCATGCTGTTTTTTCTCCTTTAACTTAATACTTATAACATGATTTCGCGGTTTACCGTACAATAAGCCACGCTAAATTGCATTATAACATAGAGAACAACATGAATGCAAATTTTTTTACTTTTTCTTAAAACTTTTTAACCTGACAATATATTTGCTATTGTCTGCCGCTAGCATATACCTTTCCTGCTTCAGCTTTTATGCCCTTGTAATAAAACATTTCATCTACCGTGACAAGTTCATAACCTTTCTTTTTAAGCCGTGGTACCAATTTTTTCACCGCTTCTGCTGTGCTCGGATACAAATCATGCATCAGAATTATATCACCATCTTTTACATTTTTACACTCAGCCAAAACCTTCGCTGCATTTCTCCACTTCCAGTCATCAGTATCAATACTCCAATACATCATCGGGATTTTAATGTTTTTGCGCATCACATCGCTTATGTTTCCATAAGGCGGTCTTACAAGTGTAGCATGACATCCTATAACCGACTGCAACGCATTATTTGTTTTCGTCATCTCTGCAGATAACTGTTTCTTTGTCATTTTACTTAAATCCTCATGGTCAAAAGTATGGCTCGCTATCTGATTTCCCATATTGTACGATGCCTTTAGAACTTTACTGTAAGTATTAACTCTGTTTCCGACAACAAAAAATGTTGCTCTCGAATCATATTTTTTCAAAACTCTTAATATTTTGCTTGTAACAGGAGTATAAGGTCCGTCATCAAAAGTCAAGGCAATCATCGGTTTATTCTTATCAAGATTTTTTCTTATCCATTTCTTGCTGCCGCTTCCCATGGAATTATCTTCTTTCACCTTGGCAGTCGGTGCAGCGGTAGGCTTGCTTTTTTTGGCTGTGTCCTTTTTTCCTTTATTTTTTTCACTGCTCTTTTGACTTACATTTTTATCCGAATAATTTTTTATACCCGAATTATTTTTTCCATTTAATTTTATAATGGCAACAACAAACACAATAAGAATAACAACAAGCGCAATAGCAGCATTTATAAGTATCATTTTTGTTTTTCTGAGTTCACGCTCCCTGCGTCTTCTGCTCCTCATCTCCCTGTCCCGGTAACTTCCTCTTCTCATTTCATCATTTTGTTTCATAAAGTTCCCTGCCTCCACTCATATATTTCGTAATTCATAATAACACACTTTTCATAATATGTGATTACATTTCTATTAAGTTTTGCTTATCATGTCTGTTTGTGAGTACCTGCCCCAAACATCCCTCCTGTCATTCCCGATACAGCACATATAAGAGCATTTCCGACAACATTTATCCCTGGGGTTCCTGTTTTAAATATAACGATTCCAAATAACAGCAATACCGAAAAATATATAACTCCTGCCGCAAGTCCCCACAAGAATTTATTTTTCTTAAACAACTTTCCCGCTATTATTCCACCCAGAATATTTACGACAATATATGTCCCTGTCACAACTGCACTTATCGCTTTTTCATCATAAGCATACTTCCATATTATTCCCGATGACACAAATAATATCACTGTCGTAAGCATAATTTGTGTCAAAAGAATAATAACAATATTTTTAATCACTTTTTCCACTTTGATAAAACCCCTTTTTTTCAATATCTATTCATTTTGTCACAATTTTATGTTAAGATTCATAAAAAGAAAAAATAACAGCAACATAACTTTATTATTAAAATGTATGCAGAAAAGAGGTTATAAATGAACAATACAAACGGAACCGTAGATTTACATACACATTCAACTTTCTCCGACGGAACATTTTCACCTGAAGAACTTGTTAAAAAAGCAGTTGAAAAGGGTCTCACTGCATTTGCGCTTACTGACCATGATGCTGTCGGCGGCATAGAAAGTGCCGCTGCTGCCGTAAAAGAGCAGAATGCCCCCGTTTTATTTATCCCGGGAACTGAACTTTCTGTCGGTTATAAAGACGGCGACATTCACATGGTAGGACTTTTTATTGACTACAAAAATCCTGCATTCACAAAAATTTCCAATCTTTTAGTTGAGAGAAGAATTGAGAGAAACAAAGAAATGGTTGCCAAATTCCAGGCAGCTTCAATAAATATGACTTACGAGGAACTCCAGGAAGGAAATCCAGACACCGTAATCACCAGAGCACATTTCGCAAGATGGCTCATCAACCACGGTGTAGTCAAAAACACTGCCGAGGCTTTTGATAAATATCTTGATATACATTGTCCTTACTATGTTCCAAGAAAATATATAACTCCTGAAGAGGGCATTGAACTTATCCTCGAATCAGGCGGTGTTCCAATACTTGCACATCCCCTCCACTATAAACTCGAAGAAAAGGAGCTTGAAACCCTTATCAAAAGACTCAAAGCCGCCGGTCTGAAAGGTATGGAGGCAAAATATTCAAACCACACTACTCAGGATGAAGCTTATGTCAGAAAACTCTGCAATAAATACGAGCTGCTCCCAAGTGGAGGTTCAGATTTCCACGGTACCAACAAGCCGGCAATCGATATGGGTACAGGCCGCGGAACTTTAAGTGTTCCTTTTGAGTACCTTATCAATATTGCCAAAGCAGCAAAACCGTCTGAATTTACAAAAAAAGTTTTGGATTTTGCTGAAAAACATTCATAAAAAGATATAACAAAAAAGCTGTAGACACTTTGATACGCTACAGCTTTTTATTATTAAGATTATTTTAGATATTTTCAACTTCAAGAAATTTATTTCAAAGAAATTTATTTTAAAGAAATCTATTTCTTTGTTGTCTTAATTTCTTCTTCCTGCTTGTCTATCTCAACGATATTTTCTTTTTTCATTGGGATACGGCAGTTCTTATTGTTTCCAAATTCAACTATAACAACTTCGTCCATAATATCTATTACAACACCGAAAAATCCGCTTGTTGTAAGTATGCTGTCTCCTACTGCAAGTGTAGATACAAGTGCATCATGCTCTTTCTGCTGTTTCTTCTGTGGTCTGATAGCAAAGAACCAGAAGATTGCAATGATAGCTGCATAAATTACAACCATGCTTATTATACCCTGTGTTCCGCCTGCTTTTGTTGCCAATATTGTAGTCAAATTCATTTTGCTTCCTCCTCAAGCTGTTCTAATTTCTTCTTTTTATATTCTTTAAAACACCCTTTTTCAATGGCGTCACGAATTTCTTCCATCATATTGTTATAGAAATAAAGATTATGAGTTACCATAAGTCTCAGTCCAAGCATTTCTTTCGCCTTCAAAAGGTGTCTTATATATGCTCTGCTATATTTGCGGCATGTCGGACAATCACATGTTTCATCTAAAGGTCGGTCATCAAGCTCATATTTTTTATTCATGAGATTCATCTTTCCATGATTTGTATACGCATGACCGTGACGGCCGTTTCTTGCCGGATATACACAATCGAAAAAGTCAACACCACGTTCTACTGCTTCCAATATATTTGCCGGAGTTCCAACTCCCATCAAATATGTAGGTTTATCTTCGGGCAGATACGGTACTGTTTTTTCAATAATATCATACATTTCTGCATGACTTTCACCTACGGCAAGTCCTCCAAGCGCATAACCGTCAAGATTTAACTCCGATATTCTCTTTGCATGTTCTACTCTTATATCTTCAAAAATTCCACCCTGATTGATTCCAAAAAGAAGCTGCGATTTATTTATAGTAGTATCAAGGGAATTAAGTCTGTCCATTTCCTTTTTACATCTCTCAAGCCATCTTGTAGTCCTGTCAACAGAATTCTGCATATACTGTCTCGTAGCAGGATGCGGCGGACATTCATCAAATGCCATTGCAATTGTAGAAGCAATATTTGACTGAATCTGCATGCTCTGTTCAGGTCCCATAAATATTTTTCTTCCATCTATATGAGAATTAAAATAAACTCCTTCTTCTTTTATCTTTCTTAGTCCTGCAAGTGAAAAAACCTGAAATCCGCCTGAATCTGTAAGAATAGGTTTGTCCCATACCATAAATTTATGAATACCACCCATTTTTTTGACTATTTCATCACCCGGTCTGACATGAAGATGATAAGTATTGCTAAGAACAACCTGTGTTTTTAAGTTCTGCAAATCCTCAGTTGATACAGCACCTTTCATTGCGCCAACTGTCGCAACATTCATAAATACAGGTGTTTCTATCGTTCCATGTACCGTTTCAAGACGACCTCTTTTAGCACTGCCGTCCTTACATAATATTTTATACATAGTTACTCCATTCTTTTTCCTTTTTCCGTGTATCGCCCACTTTATATGCACTAAGGATATTAACACTCAATACGCATCTATGTCAACCTCTCCATAATAAACTTAACTATAAAATAAATAACTATAAGAGGAAGAATTATCCTAAAGAAAATTCCGACTGCTACTGCACCTAATGCCAAAACCAGCATAGCCACAACAACAATTATTATTATTCCCAGCAATTTGTCATACCATTTTAACGAAAAATTATGATACCCTTTATCGTAATTGTCACTATCATCGTATGATGAAGTATAACTGTCGTCTCCACGATACTCTTCCCTTGCCTGCTTTGTATAAAAATCTGCCATAGGTCCTTTTTCGGCAACAAAACTGTCTATAATGGTTCTTGCAATAAGTCTCGGATCTCCAAGTTCTTCAAGAACCTGACTTTCCGTTTTATCATTATTTTCAATATAGTCTTTATAATAACTTATATTTTCATTGATAACGTCAGAAGGTACATTTCCCGCCAAGCTATCCCTAAGTATGGATAAAAATTCATTTTTAGTCATATAAACTCTCCTTCCTGGCATTATAGTTTTAAAAAAGTTTAAGTTTCCATAATCAAAATTTTATAATCTTTATAAAGGAAAAACAACTTTGCAACAATAAATGCTGCAAAGCTGTCAGATAATACTTTGTTTTGTCCTCGCGGATTGCTTTATTTAGCTTTTCCAACTGATCCGAAGAGTTCCATCTTCTCTTTAACAGTTGCTTTGATTGCCTCAGCACCAGGAGCAAGAAGTTTACGAGGGTCAAATCCCTTTCCTTCTAAGTCCTTGCCAGCTTCGATGTATTTACGTGTAGCTTCCTGGAATGCTAACTGGCACTCTGTATTTACATTAATCTTTGCAACACCAAGTGAGATAGCTTTCTTAATCATATCAGCCGGGATTCCTGTACCACCATGAAGAACAAGTGGCATATCTCCTGTCTTAGCCTGAATGGCATCAAGTGTCTCAAAGCTGAGTCCTGCCCAGTTTTCAGGATATTTACCGTGAATGTTTCCGATACCTGCTGCAAGCATTGTAACACCGAGGTCTGCAACCTTTTTACACTCATCAGGGTCTGCACACTCACCGGCACCGATAACTCCGTCTTCTTCTCCACCGATAGAACCTACTTCTGCTTCAAGAGAAAGACCAAGAATATTACATGTATTTACTAACTCTGTTGTCTTCTGAACATTCTCTTCGATTGGAAGGCTTGAACCATCAAACATGATTGAAGAAAATCCTGCATTGATACAAGCTTTTGCACCTTCAAATGAACCGTGGTCAAGGTGAAGTGCTACTGGAACAGTGATGTTTAATTCTTCAAGCATTCCCTCTACCATACCAACAATTGTTTTATAACCACACATATACTTTCCTGCGCCCTCAGATACACCAAGGATAACAGGTGACTGTAATTCCTCTGCTGTCTGTAAAATAGACTTTGTCCACTCTAAGTTGTTGATGTTGAACTGACCTACTGCATACTTACCGGCTTTAGCTTTTGTAAGCATTTCTTTTGCTGAAACTAATCTACTCATTTTAAAATCCTCCATCTTTAGACTTGTCCCTGATTTGATACAGGAACTTTAATTACCTAAAGCCCATAACTCAGGACTTTTCAGGCAAAACTACTCTCAATCAGTTTTATTATATACTATTTCTTATAAAAATCAAATCATTTTTCGCATAAGAATTTTATCTTATCCATATTTTCTTTTGCAATCTCTTTGCCCATCTCATACGTCTGCCTTAACTTACCCGTATCGCTTTCAAGACTGTTTAATTTATATTTTGGTCTTAGTATAACTGCTTTGCCTGTTTTTTCAAGCTTTTCACACAATCGTACCGACTCGTTATATTTGTCACATCTTTTCAATAGTTCTTCCGCAATTGCCGGATATTTTAACTTCATTATTTTAGCCATATTTTTTTCCGATTTTCTAGGCGTTTTTATAAATCCCTCGGGCTGTGTAAGAACTATAAGCATTTTATCGCATCCGTCCTCAAGACATTTGTCTATCGGAATTGGATTTGACAATCCTCCGTCATAATATTTTCTTCCGTTTATCTTCGCCGGTGGACACGCTCCCGGAAGTGCACATGTGGCACAAAAGACCTCAAACGTCTCATTTACATCTTTCTGATCAAAATAATGCACTTTTCCTGTTTTTGCATCTGTAGTTACAATAACAAACCTGCCATCATATTCTTTGAATGTTTTCATATCAAATACATCAAGTTTATTTGGTATCTCCCTAAATACAAAATCCAGTCCGAAAATACTTCTTTCCTTCAAAAAATTTCTCTTGCTCAAATAGCGTTTATCATTTCGATATTTTTCAAGTATTCTGATATTTCGCTCCGGCTGCCTTGATATATATGACGCTGCATCTGCTGCCCCTGCCGACACTCCTATACAATACGGAAACATTATGCCTTCTTCAAGCAATGCATCCATAATGCCGCAACTGAAAACCGGTCTGAATGAACCACCCTCAAATAATACTCCTGTCATGATTCTGCCTCTATAATCTTTCTTATATGCTCATCACCTGTTACCTGATATAAAAGTTCCATGCATTCAACTCCAGAAGTCTTATCACCCTGCTCAAGCTCAAGTTGTCCCGCCCTAAGAATGATAGTGAGCGTTGTCTCTGATATTCCATCCGGCAGTTTTAATTTTCTTATCTCTTTCTGAATTTTATCCACTGTATACTCAGGGCACTCTCTTTCAAGCGCCGTTTCCAAAAAGTTTAGTTCACTGTCAGCCGTTTTGCTGTGGCTGAACATGTTGCTGTATGTGTAAAGCACCATGGCTTTCTCGGGTTCTTTCTTCTCTACATAATAATACCCTATATTTCTATAAAAATGAGCAATGTCTGCTCTCGTATATATAAATTTATGAAGTTCCTTTGTTGTCTCTTTAAGTTTTTTAAGTTCACCGAGCTGCTTTAAACATTCAGTTTTTTCCCAGTATATATCCATATCCACGGCATTCCATTCTGCCGCCTTTACAAGCTTTTCATATGCTTTATCAAAATGCATTCTCTCCATATATTTTTTTGCAAGGGAATGATACATTTGATGCACCGGATATCTGACTGCCTCATAATCTCTTGTCTTAAAATAATACTCAAAAAGATAAAATTCCAAAATGTGATTTGCACATAAAACCCTTTTGTCATCTGCTTTAAGCTCTTTAGCTATCTCATCAGCTATTTCCGATGCCTTCTCAAGTTTGTTGCTTTTTTGGTACTGTTGAAATAATCTTATGTTTTCTTCGATATCCATGGCGGTGCCTCCTTGTTGTGTAGTTTATATCACTATACCACCAAAAAACAAAACATGAAAGAACTTTACAACGATAAAAAATTTCATTGTGGTTATTTAACGCAAAAATTGATATAAACTTTTCTGCCACTGAACTGCTATGCACCAACTGAAACAAAGTGCCAACCGCCTCCTTTGCCATTCGCTGAAAAGTTTATATCAATCTCTTCTATTTACATATGCTTTTTTATGAACATTCTATCCTGACAATAAGTTTCTCTGCTTTACGCATTCTTATTGTAAATTTTGCTTTCAAATGTTCCGTCTTCAATATTTATAAATCTGATAAAAAGCGATACCTTGTTATCAGCATTCAAACTGTTCCATACAAGTTCTCCAAATTCATCCATATCATTTGGTATATCAACAAGTTTAGGCTCTCCCTCAAAACTTGGGAGCGGATTTCCGTCATGCATATATGTATGAATAAATCTTCCCTCACCTGCTATCGGATTCTCATAATCAAATGTATATCTGTTACAGCAATCCGGATTTCCGTTGTTACTCTTAAGAATAGACATTGAATAATCAAATCCACCATCCTCAACATGAAGAATAGCTGAAATTCTAGGTGTGAAGTTTGGCTCATCCGGCTCAAACTCTCTTGTACAAAGTGACTGCTCAAAAGTTGAGCCATCCTGCGTAAGATCATATACAGTATCTGTCTGGTCACCGTTTGTCACTATTGTGTCATTGCCGAGGACACGGACAGGTGCATATATTATAAGACTTGGGTCTGTAAGTTTTGAAGGATCAAATGCCTGTGTACGGATTCCGTCACCGTCTGTTACAAATACCCTGTTTCTGCTGTTTTCACTTCTGCCCATGATAAAATATGCAATAGCTGCATGTTTTCCGTCAGCAGTCTTTCCTACAACAATGCCACGACCCGGATATGCGTTTGATGTTAATTCATTTTTTAAAGATAATTTTTCCATAAAAACCTCCGATATACTATTTTATTTTAGTGGTGGAAAAGTCTGAGACCTGTAAATGCCATAAGTATTCCAAATTCGTTACATGCATCTATAACCGCCTGATCATTCTTTGAACCGCCTGCCTGTGCCACATATTTAACTCCACTCCTGTTTGCACGCTCAATATTGTCGCTAAATGGAATAAACGCATCTGAACCAAGTGTAACTCCATCAAGATTTTTAATCCACTCTGCACGTTCTTCTCTTGTCATCGGTTCAGGTTTTTCAGTAAAGAACTGTTCCCATTTTCCATCGGCAAGAACATCCTGATAATCATCCGAAAGATATACATCAATAGTATTATCTCTGTCAGGCTTTCTTATGTCATCCTTGAACGGAAGATTAAGTGCCTTTGGAGACTGACGGAGGAACCACTTATCAGCCTTATCACCAGCAAGTCTTGTACAGTGAATACGTGACTGCTGGCCTGCGCCTATTCCGATTGCCTGACCATCTTTTACATAACATACTGAATTTGACTGTGTATATTTAAGCACGATGTTTGCAATTATCATATCGTTAAGTGCATCTTCTGAAAGCTCTTTCTTTTCAGTTACAATATTTTCAAAAAGCTCTTTTGTTGTCTTTACTGTATTGTGCCCCTGCTCAAATGTAATTCCGAATACATCTTTTGTCTCAAGCGGTGCTGCTTCATAATCAGGGTCAATCTTAATAACACAATAATTTCCACGTTTCTTTCCTTTAAGAATTTCAAGAGCCTCATCTGAATATGAAGGTGCAATAATACCGTCAGATACAAGTGTCTTAAGATACTTTGCTGTCGCAACATCACACTCATCTGAAAGTGCAACAAAATCTCCAAATGATGACATTCTGTCTGCACCTCTTGCTCTGATATAAGCTGTGGCCATAGGAGTAAGTTCAATATCATCATCTACAAAATAAACTTTTTTCATAGTATCTGTAAGTGGAACATCTATAGCAGCTCCTGCCGGACTTACATGTTTAAAAGAAGCTGCCGCAACGTGACCTGTAGCCTCTTTTACTTCCTTAACAAGCTGCCAGCTGTTAAATGCATCCAAAAGATTTATATATCCCGGATTTCCATTTAATACCTCAAAAGGAAGGTCACTTCCATCCTTCATAAATACTCTTGCTGGTTTCTGATTTGGGTTACATCCATACTTTAACTGAATTTCGTTCATTGGATAATCTCCTTTCGTAAATAAAAAGATAATAGAAGTTTAACAAAACATCTTTTGTCAAACTATTAAATTTTGACAAAGAAAAAACCGACACTATCCCGGACTTTTCTGCCCAGACGGTCGGCTGTCAAACTGTTATACTCCCTGTGGTCACTTCCACTTCCGTCAGTTATATAACTAGATTAACTTTATCATATTTCTTTTGGGTGCGCAACCCTAATTTTGTCTTATATACATCCGGAATATTTTGTTTGATTTCGGATATTTTATTCCTAATATCCCGGAAGTTCTTTCTCCTCTATAATCTGCTTCGCTTTTCTTTCAACTTTGGCTCTGAAATGCTCTCTGTCAACTGACAGTGCTATGCCCATCTCAGCCATTGTAAATATAACCGCTGAACCTCCGTAACTTATAAATGGCAGTGATACACCTGTGTTTGGAAAAAGCATCAGCACTACAAATATATTTACTATAACCTGTAAAGAAATATGTATTGCTATTCCCGTTACAACAGCTCTGCCAAATATGGTTTCTGCTCTGCTGGCAATCTTAAAGAGCTGGAAAATAAGATACAGAAACATGCCAAGCAGTATAAATGCACCTAATATTCCAAGTTCCTCACATATTACGGCAAATATCATATCATTCTGCGCTTCTGGTATTCTTGAAAGCTTTTGCACACTGTTTCCAAGTCCTTTTCCCGAAAATCCGCCTGATGCAACTGCATATAATGACTGAAGTGACTGATAACTCTCATAATTCGAAAACTTCTCGGGTGCAAGCCATGCTCCTATTCTGCCGTATCTGAAATTCTTAAAAGCAGTGTTTGAATTTATAATGCTGTAAATGTGATTTATCACAACTGCAACACCGCCCGCTGCTGCCGCGAATACCGCTATATGCGTCTTGTTAAACGGTGTCATTATTATAGTCATACCAAAAATAATGCCACAAAGTATAATCAAGGTTGACAGGTTAGAACTTTTGGCACAGAGGAACAATGCAGATGCTCCTGCCGGAAACCATATAAACCATAATATTCTGTATCTGCTTTTGTTCTTTGTATATCTCGATATCCTTGTTCCTATCCAAAGTATTATAAGAATTTTTGAAACTTCCGCAACCTGCAATGACATCGAACCTATTTTTATCCATCTCACCGCACCCTTTGCCGAAACAGCGAGCGGTGTATATAACGTCAGCGTCATACATATCGATAACAGATAGATAAACCATGACATCGATAATTTTACATTTTTAAGTCCTTTTATCTTCTTTAATAAAGGTATTTTAGAAAAATTAAGTATATTAAAATTGTTATAATTGCAAACCCTCAATATAAGCATGCCAATAAAACTAAGTATGACATACTCAATCTGCTTTTTTGCAAAATACATATTATCATAATTATATTTAGGGCTGAGACTGCATCTGTAACTTGATGCACTGTATATCATAATTATCCCAAAAATGTTTAACATCAGTAAGATTATAAAAACTTTTATATCTACTCTTTCCTGACTGTCTATATATGAAGCAAGAGCTCTTCTTGCAGATGGTTTTCTAAGCACAAACGCACCCCCTGTCACAAAAAACTACTATTGTAGTTTAGCATATACCATATATAAAGTCCAGTTTCATTACTTTTAATCCGGCATTTTCAAACATTATCTAAAAAACAACGGGGAACCAAGCTTAATTTTGGTTCCCCGCCTTATACATCTAAAATGTATATTATTTAACTTTTATTGTGATTGTCTTTGAAGCTGCCTTATATTTTGACGTCTTCTTAGCAAGCAATTTAACCTTTACTGTACCTTTCTTCAAACCTTTTATCGTAAGCTTTTTGTTCTTCAATGTAACTTTAACTTTCTTTGCATTAGCTTTTGAAAGCTTATTGAAGTAAACCTTTGCTCCTGAATTTGCTGAAACAGTAATTGTCACTGTCTTTTTCTTCTTTACAGTTACTGTTGAAACTTTTTTCTTTCCTTTTTTAACAGTAATTGATGCATTCTTGAGTGTTGGCTTTGTTGTTGGTTTTACTGTTGGTGCTGTTGTCGGCTTTGTTATTGGTTCTACTGTTGGTTCAGTAGTAGGTGCTGTTGTCGGCTCCGCTGTAGGTGCTACTGTTGGCTCTGCCGTTGGTTTTACCGGCTCTGAAGACGGAGCTGTTGTCGGCTTTGTTGTAGGTGCTGCTGTTGCCGTTGGTTTTACCGTTGGTGTAGCTGTCGGTGTTGTTGATGAACCACCTGAAGATGATGACGAAGAACTAGATTTCCATACGGCATACAATGTAATCGTTTCTCCCTTAGCTGCAAGGTCAGTAGATATTGTCTGTCCATTTGAATATATCTTATCACCATTTGTTTTGTCGAGCCATCCTTCAAATGTGTACACTGCTCTTGTGTATGGATTTTCATAGAGATTGAATTTCTGACCAAGTTTTACAATCTGTGTCATCTCTTCACCATCTGTACCACTAGGATTATAAATAATAGTGTATGAATACTCTTTCCATACAGCATACAGTATTGCAACTCCCGCATCCTGTGCAAGGTCTTTAATTTCCTGTTCATCTTTATATTCAACAGCTCCTCCCGGTGTTGTTGACCATCCAAGGAAATCATAGTTTTCGCGTGTAAATGTATTTTTCGGAAGTTTACCTGTTTCTCCGACTGCATATTCCTGTGATGTTGCAGTCATTGTATCTGTTGTATAATTTGGATCTAATTTAACAGTATATTTTCCTGTAGGTACATATACACGGACATTATCTAATGCTGTTACTCCGTTATATCTTCCGCTAAGTACAAATAAACCTTTTATGTCCGCAATGCTGTCCATCTCAAACTTCTTTGATACAAGTTCTTTTCCTGCTTCATCAGTGATAGTAAGAACCATTGTATTTTTAGTTTTGTTTATAACTGTCTTAATGTGTACCCATGTATCAGTTGCAATATCAACAGACGCTGTATCAGTTGTCTTTGCTGTACTTCCACCTGAAATTGTCCATTCTGTTGTCTTTAATGCATTTAAGCTCCATAAATATGAATCTGATGCAAGAATATCATTTTTCTTGCTATATTCTGAAACAGCTAATGCAAGCTGTGTTTCCTGATTATTTCCTGCTGTCAATTTGCTGTCAAACTCAACAACATAATTGTCAGGCACTGTCAAACTTCCAAAGTCAAGGTATGCACTTCTTGAATTTATATTTCCCGGTGCAAACTGTAAATATCTTTTGTGCTCTGCTGCTCCATCACTGGCAAGTGTAAGATTGTCTGCTGCATTTGCTGATAATCCGCCGGCTGCTGCCGCATCTGCATCATTGTTGAAACTCTTGTACAAGATACTTGCATCTGCCAATGCCTGTTCTTTCTGTTCTTCTGCATTCTTTGCTGCTGCAGTATCAGCTTTTTCTGCCTTATATAATGTTCCGATATCGGCTGCTGATAATGCACGGCTGTAAATTTTAACATTGTCCATATATGCCGGAGATGAACCCCAGAATGAACCATATCCAAGATAGAACTTATCTGCTGATGCAATCATCTTAAGCATATTAGATGCCAGACTTGCATAGCTGTCATTTGAGTCAAATAACGTATATTTTGTTTTGTTTACAACGAGTTTACCGTCAACATAAATTCCAAAGTTAGCCTTTCCAACAGATACTGTTACATAATGCCAGCTGTTTACAGGAATATTATTTACCGGCTTTTCTGCCTTGTTGCAGTCAAACCACTGCCATGTACCGCCTACTGTTCCGTTGTAACCAAGATATGTATTTGGTGTGAAGAATAATCTTCCGTCTGCTCCATCGGAATTATCCGTATCAAAGAAACTCCAAAGTGCATCCCACGCGTCATCATTCTGTCTATTTACCCACATTGATACTGTCGCACCGTTTAATGTCTTTCCTTTAAGTGGGTTTGTAAACTCAGCATAGCTTGTTGTCGCTGCTGCTTCATATCCAAAATACTGATTAAGAACATTTCCTGCTCTGTCAGAACTATACTCTACTGTAGGTTTTGTTCCGCTCTCAAGAGTCTTTGCCTCTCCGACCTGCTCTGTATTTACTTCATTTCTAAGACCATTTTCAAATGTATAATTTGCTTCAAGTCCTGAATCAATGTCTGAAGTTGCATTTGCTTTTATTGTTGTTGTATATTCTTTCTTTGTGTAATATAAACCATTCTTAATTGTTGCTGTAAGTGTTACTGTTGTATCTTTTGCAACTGCCTGAATTTCACCTGTATTTGAAAGTGCAGTCTCATCTGATGACTCCCATTTGATTGTTGAGCCTTCATTTCCTGAAACCGGAAGTTCAAGGTCTGTATTTAACTGTTCCGGAACAGTTAATGATAAATCTCCGGCATCTTTTATAACTTTCTGCTCGTTTGTATAACCTTTTGTACCCCAGATAGTAATATTATTGCTTCCTACAAGTGTAAAGCACATTGTCTCACAGTTTGTGCCTTCAACCTTCTGTTTAATAAACACACCCTGATATTTTACATTGTCTATTGTTAAAGTAACATAAGGTTTATCAGACTCCTGCTCCCATGTTCCTGTATAATCACCTGAAACAGAACCGTCTTTGTTTAACTTAACAGATTTCTCCTCACAGCACTGAAGTGCAGTTGTATTTACTGAAGGTTCGTGATAAATAACAGTATATTCTCCCGCAACTTCCTTTACTGAGTATGCAGTATCTGATAATGTCTCTCCTGAATACTCAAATGGAGTTGCGACAAGACCACCGTTTCCAGCTGTAAATAACTGGTGAACTCTCACCTCATGTCCCTCTGAACCATCATTAAAACGTGTATGATATACAAGATATGTTTTTCCGTCTGTATCAACTACTGCAGAATTATGTCCCTGTGCAACACGTCCCTTATCAAGATAATGCCAGTTGTAATATGACATAAGACGCTCACCTGTAACAGTATTTCCATATCCGTCACCACCTGCGTTCTTGTTGATAACACTTGTCTCTGTACCGTATCTTGCATCATTTCCTGCTACATCCTTGTATGGACCCGTGATTGCATCTGATGAGAATACACGCATATTATATCCGCCCTTAGCAGTAAGTCCGCCGTATGAAAGGAATAAATAATACTTGTCACCTATTTTCTCTATGTATGATGCCTCACCTGATCTTGAAACACCACCTGCAAGTTTATATCCCATATAAGGGTCTGTTTCATTTTCTTTATAATCGTATTTTGTAGCTGTATCTCTAAGACCTGTCTTAGGGTCAAGCTTGAATATCCAGATACCGCCTGACCATGAACCATAACTCATCCAAAGGTTTCCGTCAGAATCATATGTAACACATGGGTCAATTGCATGTGCGCCGTATCTTGAATTCCATGTTGTATCTGAAGATTTAAATCTTACAAGAGCTGCATCTGCATTATCAGAACCTACTACTGATGCAAAATCTGTATCTGTATATGCATGAACTCCTGATTTAGTAAATCCTGAATATACTACAGTTCCCTGATTTTCCCAGTCACCGTTAAGTGAATCTGATGTAAGAAGTACAATGCTTGAGTTCCATGATTTACCGTTGATACTCATATACATGCACCACTTATTCATCTGTTCATTCCAGATAACATCAGGTGCCCATAAGTTGCCTGACCATCCATAACTGCTGTCACCTTTTGCTGCCCAGTCAAATGCACTCTTAAAAAGAGCCTGGCATTTTGTGTCATCATTTATGTTGTTTGTAAATGTTGTCCAGTTCTGCATGTCTGTTGACCAAGCAAAAGCTCTGTGTGAACCAAATATAAAGTATACTTTCTGTCTTGAACCGTTATCTTTTCCATATACTCTCTGGCTTCTGTCTCCTGTATATTTACCATCAGTATATCCGATTACAACAGATGGGTCATGAACTGTTACATGCTTTTTCTGATTACTTTCACTGAAATATTCATCATACTTCGCTGTGACATCTGAAGCTGATATTTCCTGTGGTGTTGTCGGTGTATCATCATCTCTGTCTGTTTTGTCTACAAGTTTAATATTTGAAAGGTCTACCTGCTCTCCTGTAAGATGCATGCTTACTGAATCGTTTAATTCACCAAATGTAACTGTATCTTTCATCTTATATACTTTTGATGAATTTGTGTTGTCTGTTATCGTATATGATATTGTAACTATTTTATCTCTTCTTGACACATCAACTACTACACTTGCATCTTTCATGGATTCTTTAAACTCTTCCCATGTAAAATCTGTATCACCCCAGGTATGTTCTGAACCATCACTTAAATGAGTTCCATAAAACCAGCCATAATTATCTGCTCTGTCTGTTATTCCTCCATTGCTGTCAAAAACTTCTATTATAAAGTTATTCCAATTATCACTTCCCTTTGTTTTGTTTGTGAATGTGTACTGAACATCAAAATTTCCACTTATTGTCTCATCTCCGGTATTAGCCGAAAAACCTGCGTCAATACTTAATTCACTGACAGTATTTGAACCAAATGTACTGCTCTCTGCTGCTTTAGCTGTTGCAGTAAAATCAAGCGACAAATTTGGTGCTGATGTAACTGCAAGAACTGCCGACATTGCTATCGCTGCAATTTTCTTAAACTTAAATTTTGCCATACTTCTCTCCTTCTTTTCCCTTTCCTTGCTTTTTTGTTTAGGCATTTTAAATGCCAGTTTTATACAAAAAGAGGGCGTTGACTACTTTTTGTCAACTCCCCCCTTTAGTTTACACAAATAAGTTTATTTTCTTATTCAATATGCAGTTTTAAATATTTATTTTACTGTTACCTTCAAAGATTTTGTAGCTGCTTTATATTTAGAAGTTTTCTTTGCTGAAAGTTTGATTGTTACTTTTCCTTTCTTAAGACCCTTAACTGTAAGCTTGTTATTCTTTAATGTAACTTTTGCAATCTTTGCATCTTTCTTAGAAAGTTTAGCTGCTGTAACCTTTGCTTTTGAATTTACTGAAACAGTAAGTTTAACGCTCTTCTTAGCTTTTACTGAAACTGCTGAAACAGATTTCTTTCCGTTCTTAACAACGATTGCAGCCTTTTTAGCACTTGGTTTCTTTGTAGGTGCCGGTGTTTCTGTTGGCTCTGTTGTTGGTGCTACTGTAGGCTCTGTTGTTGGTTCCTGTGTTGGTGCTACTGTAGGCTCTGTTGTTGGTTCCTCTGATGGTGCTTCTGTTGGAGCTGTAGTTGGTTCTTCTGTAACTGCAGGCTCTGTAGAAATTGAAGGTGATGTTGCAGGCTCTGCCGGTACCTCAGTAGGTGCTACTGTAGGCTCTGCTTCTCCTGTAACTAAACTTGTTGGTAACCCTGAAACTTCACAATTTTCACCAGATACTGAAACATATAACTTTTTACCCTCTTGAACATTAAAAGTCGTTGTACTCTTTGCTCCATTATTATCAACTGTAAAAATGGCCTTTCCATCTTTAATTTGTGTTGTATATGATACATCTACACCTTCTTTATTTGCCGCAACCCATGCTCCCCAATCTTCTGGTGCACTATCAACATTAAATGTAATTCCCTGAGCATTCAATTCAGTTATATTAGCAATCGTATTATACGCTCCAAACCATGCATAAACATCTGAACGAACAACTCCTACTTCTGCATAATCTGCACCATTAACTTTATTCTCACTACCATAATAAAGTACAAAGCAAGGGGTTTGCCAGTTATTCATAACATCTGCATCGGATTTAGATTTAAAATTTACTGTTTTAGAAGTCTCTGTTATCTCATCACCATAACTATGACCACTCCAAAAGCCTGCAAACTTAAGACTCCCCGTACTTTCTGTTTCATCCGCTTCTGCCACAATAACATTGTTGTAAACTGCAGGTGCTGACGCCATTCCTACTATTGCTGCCATTGCTAAAGCTATAACTTTTTTGTTTCTCATTTGACTTCTCCTCTCAAAAATCTCATTTAATCTTTTCTCCTATAAAACATCCCAACTGCTATAACCGAAACAATAAAATTTTGCAAAACTTTCATATTGTTTTTATTTATAAACAGCTAAAATATTTTACAACTTTTAATATAGCTTAATAATAGCATATTTTAGCTATTTACGTCAATATAGATTTTATTGGCACCGTTTTTTTGTTAAACATTAACAAATTTTACTATTTTTTATTTTTTCAATATATTCTTAAACTATTTTAACAAAGTCTTTGAACCCCCTAACAATTATAGGTTTATTACCATACTTTTTCTACCACCTGCTATGCTCGGAAATTTTGCATTTTTGGTGATTTTTCACAAAAATGTAATAGCACATTTTTAAGATGAATACCCGATTTTTATACCACATTCACCCTTTTTCCGCTTTTTTTCTACTCGCAATCTTGCAAAAAACAACTGCTGCCAGTGTACTCACCCCCGTTGCTATAAGTCCCGGAACGACTATCCCCACCGGATTTACACTGCCATACTGACTTCTATACGCTATTATGTTTACCGGTATCAACTGAAGCGATGATATATTTATTACAAGGAATGTGCACATTTCATTACTTGCTCTTAATTTCACTTTTGATATATCAACTTTTTTTTCCGCAAGCCGTGCACGTTCTATCTTTGCCATCTCCTTTATTGCTTTCAGTCCCATAGGTGTCGCTGCCCAGCCAAGACCAAGTATATTTGCGACCATATTTGCCGTTATATATTCATTTACCACATGCTTCTCATCAATTTCAGGAAATAAAAAACGTACCATCGGAGACAATAATTTTGTCATTTTATCCATAAGTCCGGACTGCCTTGCGACCTCCATTATTCCGCACCACATAGCCATAACGCCAAGCATTGTTATCGCAAGTGAAACGGCTTCCCCCGAACTGTCAATAATAGAATCTGACAAAGCTTTCGCCTGACCACATGCCACACCATACGATAATCCCCCAAGTATCATAAATGCCCATATATAATTAAGCATCTGCACCTCCGCCAAAAATTACACGTTAAATAATATTCATCACTCACCCAAATATACCATGTATTACTTTATATGCACCGACTCTTTTTTGCAAAAGCAAATCTAAACACCAAAAAATCAGCATAACCCAAACTCATGCTGATTTTTTGTTGTTTTTCATATTTTGGTATTTTGAAACGATTATTTTTACCCTATCAATACTTTTTTCCCTTCAAATGCAAATCCATAATGTTTTATCCTGTCTTTCTCTATCCCCAATTGTATGATTTCATCATCATATCTCTTTTCTTCTATCTGCCTGTGAGCCGCTTTCACCGTATCTTTAAGCTGTTTTTCATCCTCACTGTCATATACCTTAAATTCAATAACAATTGCCGGTAATTTTTTATTTTTTATATCCTTTGGCACCATCATTATATCATATCTTCCAAATCCACTTTCCCTATTTGATTTTATGATATAATTTTCTCTTTCTCCTACCATAATTCCTAATACAAAACCATGGTAAAAACGCTCAGGTTCAATATATTCCGATGGTTTATTTCCAACATCAAAATAACTAAACGTCGCAAGTGCTATTTTATTCATAAAATAATTCATAGCTTTTATATCACCTTTTATCAAGGCAATAACAAATTCATCTGATGTGTTACGTATTGTTTTAAACCATCCACTTATCAATTTTTGAAACATTATTCTTACTTCCAAATTTGTAAGACTAAGTTCATATTTTCCACTGATTTCACAGTTATCTGCATTTTCAACTTTTAAATATCCACTTGCAAGAAACAAACTCCATATTGCATTTTCATCATAATCAAGCTGATTAAATACTATCTGCTCATCAATGTCAACTGTTATGCTTTCTCCATTTAAAAGCTTTTCCATTGACTTTTTAACTTCCGGCGAAGCACTTTGTATCAATTTCCCTGCAAGCTCATTTGAACTCGTATCGACCCAGTATGTTTTCAATTTTCTTTCATCAATAAAGTTTGTTATAGACCAAGGATTATATATATCTTTACTTTTGCCAAATGAAAATCCATCATACCATTGTTTTACATCTTTCTTTCTATCCGAAATTCCAACTTCATCCAATGCCTTAAAAACTTCATCCTCTGTAAATCCAAAACACGTTTCGTACATATTGCTTGTTGTCGATACTATCCTCAAATTGTTCAAATCCAAAAACATGCTTTCTTTAGATATTCTGGTAATACCTGTCATTATTGCTCTGTCCAGATACGGGTTAGTCTTAAATGTTGCATTAAAGAAAACACGCATAAAACCTACCATTTCATCCCAATATCCTCCCAAATATGCTTCCTGAAGAGGTGTATCGTATTCGTCTAAAAAAATGAGTACTTTTTTTCCATAATATCTTTCTAATAAAAATGACAAATTTTTTATCGCTCTGCAAATTACATCTTCAGAAATTTCTTTATTTATATTTGTATTGTTTGAATACGCATCTAACGCCTTAAACACACCCTTTTCGGCATCTGTTATTTCATCTGTTTCAATTAAATATGAATGTGTTCTATATACATCACTTATAACAGATATAATGCTATTTTTTGCATTTTTAAAATTATCGTCTTTTACATCAGCAAAACTTAAATTTATAACCGGATAAGTTCCCTGCAATTTTCTGTACTTCTCATCTGTCCATATTTCAAACTTTTCAAACAAATCTGCCCGATTCATATATTTATTTGAAAAAAAACAATTCAGCATACTCATATTTAATGTCTTTCCAAATCTTCTTGGTCTGGTAATAAGTGTAACATCGTCCTGAGACTCCCACCATTGTTTTATAAAATACGTTTTATCGACGTAAAAGCAATCGGACATTATCAATGACTCATAATTTTGTTTTCCAATTCCCACGGTATGCATAAATATCCTCTCTCCCTCAAAAATGACCGGCATACTGTATCAATATAACATTAACTTCCACACCAAAATATTAACAATACATTGATACATTACACATCCCATATTAAACCCATATTTTTATAAACATTTTAACATACCTGCATATGAATTACCATAAACAATTATTTTTTCTTCATCCTATGAGGGCAGACCATAAAACAGCGTCCGCAGCTTATACACTCCCCTTCCCTCATACCTGCTTCGTCATATTTAAGATGAACTGGGCACTTGTTTGTACATGCCTTACATCCATTAAAACACTTTTCTTCTTTTTTCTTTACACTGAACAAAAAGTTTTTAGGCAGAAGTGAAAATACTGCTCCAAGCGGACATATAAACTGGCAGAAAAATCTTTCCTTTAGCATCATTCCTATTATTATAAAAACAAGCAATACACTTCCTGCAATATATGTACCTATTTTGAAGTTACGCTGTGTTATAAGTGAAAACACTGTCCACGGACTATATTTTGCAACATACTCTCCATTTTCGCTAAAACAAAGCAGAACTATAAACAACAGCACGACATATTTGAATTTTTGCAAGTTAATCTGTGCTTTTTCAGAAATTTTCGGGAATTTCACACCGATTTTTTTCTGAATAAATTCTGAGAGCATATAAAACCAGTCTCCGATTGCTCCGAATGAACACATGAAACCGCAGAATATTCTTCCGAATATTATCGTAAGCAGACACAAAACAATAAGCTTTATCAGAAAGTCAGACATTTTTAACGGTTGTCCTTTTCCCATAAGCGATACAACTTCTTTTATCCCTGCAAAAGCCTGAGAAAAAAGTGATGGCATAAATACAAAAAATCCTATTTGTATCAGTGTTCTTACTATTTGCAAACGCTTTAATTTAATTTTTATATTTACCATTTATCTATTGTTCCTTTCCGTTTACGAGTGCATCCTTCATCGCTGCTATTATTCCGTTTGATGATAATGTAGCACCCGATACCGTATCTACATCTGTTGACTGCCGCTTTACAGCATCGTCAAGTATTTTTTTTGCCGATTCAAGATAATCTTTTGTCTCATTTTTTGCCGATATTATTTCTGCTTTTTGAAGTCTCTCATTCTTTACCGTAAGGCGGACAGTTATCTTTCCGCCAAATCCGTCACCACTGCCTTCATATACACCATCATCTGCAAAATGTGACTGTGCCGCCCTCCCTGCATCTGCCATATTTTTTTGAAGTTTTCCTGCCTGTGTGCAGTATACATATACAATTCCTATAATGAGTATCAGATTTATACTCTTTGTAACAAATATCTTCAATTATTCCAAACCTCTTTTCTTAGCCTCGTTCCATGCCTTTGAAAACAATTCTATAAGTGCATTTGATGTGCATGTTGCTCCCGATACGCCGTCCAGTTCATCATTCTGTTTTGCATTTATCTGCGAAATAATTCCCGGCTTTGTTTTTGTTCCGTTTACTGCCTTATTGTAATAAAATCTGTTTGTCTCATCAGATAATGTTACATTGTCAAAACCACAGAAACGATTATTGTCAAACAAAACATCAGCTGTCAGAGTATACTCATAAAATTCTTCAAACTCATCCGGATATACTGTTACTGTTTCTGTATATGTTCCTGATTTTAATGGTACCAGGCTCGGCATTGGTGTAGGTTCGGCACTTTGGGAAGGTGCAGATGTCGATGACAAATTCGGACTACTTGTGTTTTCCGGCATATTTGTATCTTCCGGTTTTAATGTCGGTACCGCACTCTGGCTTGGTGTCGGTGTTTTTGTCACTCCTGCCTTTTTTGCTGCTTTATCCAATGCCTTTATATAAAGTTCTACTATTGTCTTTGATGAACATGTTGCTCCTGATACAGCACTTATATCATCTGCCGACTGTTTCTTTAATATCTGTTCTGTTATACCTGTTATTTTACCGTTTCCATTTGCCGCTTTCATATAATAATTTTTATTACTTTCCGCTGTTGATGAAAAACTAGATATATTTGTACATTTTCCTTTTTTAAATGTAAACAAAGCACTAAGTGTATATTTTTCAAAATCTTCATCTTCATCCGGCTCACATACAGCACTCACCTTATATTTTCCATCAGCTATAGCGCCACTTGGAACTTTTACAGGTTTTGGAACTTTTACTGCCGTCGGTTTCTTTGAAGGTACAGGTGTCGGTTTCGCCGTAGCTTTTAATTTCTTACCTTCAGATTTTGCAATAGCTTTATTGCGTGCATCAAGATAAGCACTAATAACTGCATTTGATGAATATGTTGCTCCTGATACACTATCTACATCCGATACAGCGCCGTTATCTGTTACCCCTCCAATTATGCGTTTCACCATTTCACGCCATGCCCTAGCCATATATGCATCGTTTGAGCTATCATTGCTGTTAAGCATTTTCATTCCATAGAGTGCCACAGGCTTTCCATCTTTAAACTTTGCCTTAAGGCTTACCGTATAACCGAACTTCTCGCATACACTGCTGCCATCAAACACGCCATCTGCCGGTTTTCCAGTCTTTGCTTTCGTTTTTTTTACTGTAGCAACAACTTTCTTTACCGTATTACCCGGAACACTTCTCTTTGTATTTGCACTCTTATCCCCCGCCTTTGAAAGAGCATCTGCCACAGCATTTAGAATACCGTTTGATGAATATGTTGCTCCTGATACTGTATCTACATTTACACTCTGCGCCGCTAATATCTTTGCAACCACTGCCTTCGCCTTGTCAAAAAAAGCAGGTGTCTCGCCTGAATGTGAAACTATTGTTATGCCTTTTATTTTCCCACCATATACAGTCACTTTTACATTTATAGTCCCTCCATATCCTCTCGCTGAACCTGAAAATGTACCATTTTTTAGCATCCCAGTATCTACTTTAACAACTTTTTTACTCTCATCTGTCTCGCCTGCACTTTCAACATTATTTTTATTATCCTGACTTTCTTTCACGCTGCTATTTATAACATTATCACGCATACTGTTTTTTATTGAACTGCCGCTTCCAATATAAAAACCACCGACAGAAAATGCCGCAATAATAACAGACGGCAAAACAAAAACAGCCGGTTTAAACTGTTCTATATACGCACTAAACTTCTCTTTAATTTTTTCAGTCATCCTGCGGCCTCCAATCTATTCGCTTCAATCTTTCACTTCACAATACTGTATTTAAAATCAGACGAAAAAACATCCTCTATTCCATCTGTAATTGTCACTGTCCCATCATTTTCAAGCCATACCACATCAAATTTATCTTTATTTTTCTGCCAATATTTTATTCCCTTTTGTTTCCCCATTATAAACAGAGATGTAGAAAGTCCATCGGCAAGCGTTCCGTCACTACTTATTATTGATACACTTATAAGTCCGCTGTCTGCCGGTTTTCCGGTTTTCGGATTTAATATATGGTGATACCTCTTTCCGTTCTTTTCAAAATATCTCTCATATCCTCCCGATGTAATAACTGCTTTGTCAGTAATATCAAGCACTCCCAGATAATCTCCATCAAGCGGTGATGTCTCCGGATTTTCAACAGCTACTCTCCATTTTTTATTTTCAGATTTGTAACCATAAGTCTGAACATTTCCTCCAAGAGAAACAATTCCACCTGAAAGTCCATATTTCTTAAATATCTGCATAAGCCTTGCTGATGTATAACCCTTAGCTATCCCGCCTAAATCTATTTCATAATTTTGCGGCAATACTACCTGTCTTGTATTTGCATCATATTCAATCTTTGAAACATCAATATATTTTAAAAGTTTTTTTATTGTTTTGTCATCAGGAATATTATATTTTTCGTTTGTAAATCCCCACTCTTTCATAAGCGGATAAACGGCTATATTAAATGCTCCTGCTGTGTTCTTATATAATTCACATGACTTTTCAACAATAGAAAATGTTTCCTTTGATAATATCTCACTTCCGCTTTCATTCAAAATCGCAATTTCACTCTCATTGTTTCCCGTGCTAAAAAGCTTATCAAGCCTGTTTATCTCATCTACTGCCGCCCCTGCTGCTTCATCTGCCTTGTCACCATATGTCTTGATTGTCATATATGTATCCATCGCAAAAATTTCTTTTTGAGCCTCTAAAGTCTCACTCTTTTCATTTTTTTGTTTTGTCTCACTGACTTTATTTCCACTGTTCTGGCACCCTGTAAGAAGTGCCGCACACAAAATAAGACATAATATTTTCTTAATCATCTATACCCTCGTTTCAAAAATTATTCTATAACGCACAAAACGGAAGGTTAATACAACCTTCCCTTTTGCACACTATTACTATCCCAAAACAATCTCTTCTACAAATTATTTTACTTTAACTGTCTTTGCTGCTGACCAGCCACTGTTAAGTTTTTTATCTGAAGCTGCTGCCTTAACTCTCACATAATACTTTTTGCCTGACTTTAACTTTTTAACTGTTAATGTTGTCTTTGTAACATTCTTGACTGTTGCTTTTTTAAAGTTCTTTGTAAGAGAATACTGAACCTGATATCCTTTAGCACCGCTTACTTTTTTCCATGTAACAGTAAACGATTTCTTTTTTGCTGTCACTTTTACTGATGCAGGGGCATTCAATGCCTTTTCTACTTTTACAAGTGCTTTGATTGCTTCATCAAGATGATTATACGCTTCATCTACCATTGCCTGATAATGATTTGGCTTTGCAAGTTCTTCCTCAGCCTCTTCAAGTTCTCCGGCAAAATCTTTCCAGCTTGCTGCAGTGTAGTCAGACTCTTTTAATCCTTTGGCATCCTCTACAAGACCGCTTAATCGGGTTATATCTGCATTTTCAGTTATATTTACTGTATCAACTATATTATCCTTTGTAACCTCAAAGTTTACTGTCTCATCCTCATATCCGAGAGCATATACCTTAAGGCTCCAGTAACCTGTTCCATCTGTTCCTCCCGGAAGTGCAGCTCTGTATGAATCAGTAAGACCAAGCTGAATACCCATTGATTTATGCATCCAGTTATCTGCTGCAAACTTAGTTCCGAAGTTTGCAAGTGCTGTCTTGCGCTCTGAATCGTTTCCATAATATGTCCACTTTACAGCCTGCATTTTTGCACCGAGAGCACCATACCCCTCTCCCTTTGATGTATCTGCATCATCTGCATTGTTTATATCTACACGAAGAAACTCTCCATAGCTTCCGTTTGCTTCTTTAACTTCAACTTTAAGTTTAGATGCCTTAGCAAGTGTCTGCTCCTTGATACCTGAATCTGTTCCTGTCTTTCTGGCACTGAACTTAAATGTACCGTCTTTTTCCTCTGTTGCGGTTTTTAGACCATTTGTATCTGCTGTTACATCAGCCTTTAAATCATATGCCGAAAGATTCATCTCACTGTATCCTCCAACAAGTTCACCGTCATTTTCAACAACTTTGTAAGTTTTCTTAAAATCGTCAAGTTCTGATGTTTTTACTGCAACAGGCACATATTTAAGTCCGGTAACTTTATATTCCTTTAATTTAGTCTGTGTACCGTCTGCTTTTGTGATAGTTCCCTTTGCATATGCTACATCTGTTCCATCTGTAAGATAAAGTGTCTTTCCATCAGCTGACCAATGAGATACATCAAACTCACTTCCGTCCTCACCGTAAATCACTGCATCACACTGATAACTTCCTCTATGAAGTCCATGATTTGTAGTAGCTCTCGAAACTGCATCAAAAGCACCCTTATCCATCTCTCCCCTTGCATCAGCCTCAGTATTAGAATCTGTCATAGCCTTGTCACTCTGCAGATAAATATTCTCTGCAGCCCAATACTGATCCCAAGTAAGTCCGGCATAAAGATATGTATAATCATCTGCTGCCTTTACTGTTGAAATATCTGCTACAGGTCCCAATGTTACAAGAAGCGCTGTTGATAACGCTGCTGCCACACTTTTTTTAATAAGTTTTCGCATTGCTGTCTCCTATCATGTGTATAGTTTTAATATTATTTGTCCCAGCCGCATAGCTTCTGAGTTACCTTTTTCTAAGTCCGGTAAGTTATGCCTCACTTGGACATCAATTATTATATTTCGCATATAGTATGAAGTCAAACACTTTTTCCTTATTGGATAAAACTTATCAAAAAGTATTGTAAACAAAATAGAGAGCCGGCAAAGCCGACTCTCCATTTTGGATAATAAATGAGAAAATTTATGTTACAAATATAAACTTATAACCTATTTAACTTTTACAGTCTTCGTTACTGTCTTGTAACCTGACTTTGTAACCTTTACAGTAATCTTTGTGTTCTTCTTAAGTGCTGAAGAAACCTTTAATGTAAAGTTCTTTCCACTAACCTTAGCTGTTTTTGCTTTAGCATTTCCAACAGTTACTTTAACTTTTGCTTTTGCAACTGAAACTGTTCCCTTAACAACCTTTGTGCCTGCTTTAGCTGTAACTTTCTTTACAGACATTGATTTTTTCTTTGTTGTTGTATTTGTATTGTCATTGCTCTTTTCAAATGGGTCATCACAAGGTGTTGTGATAAGTGCCTTAGGGTATTTAGCTATGGTGCACTTTTCACCTGAAACAGAAAGATAAAGCTTCTTTCCTTTTGTCTCATCAAATTTGAATGTTGTTGTGCTTGTGATACCATTGTTTGTAACTTTTATTGTAACTACACCATCTTTAACAGATGTTGTGTAAGATACATCTACACCTTTTTTATTTGCTGCAAGCCAAGCTGCCCATGCATTATCATCTGCCGGTGCATTTTCTGTTGCAAATGTAAGCTCGTTTGTTCCTGCATATCCTTCAGGATTTGTGATATCTCCACCTGCTGACCATGACCAAAGGTCTGAACGGATGACTGCTACTTCATCATATCCCTCACCGTTTACTTTATTCTCATCACCATAGTAAATAACAAATACAGGTGTATTATAATTTCCTGTGGCCGTAGGATCATTGTCTGTGATAGCCTTGAAATTCACTGTCTTTTCTGTCTCTGTGATTTCATCACCTAAGCAATGTCCACTCCAAAATTTATCAAATGTCTGTGCTCCTGTCTCTTCTTCTGCTGCCTGTGCTACTGCTGCATTCTTATAACTTGGCACTGCAACAACTGCTGTAGAAAATGCCATTGTAGTTGCAAGTGCGATTGCTAAAATTCTTTTTCTCATAACTTATTCTCCTCTCGAATCTTTTTAATATTTTCGTAAACTATTTTAGTTTTTATTATAATAGCATACCTATTGCTCAATGTCAACACAAAAATATAATATTTTGACATTTCTTTGAACATTATGCATAAATTATTTTACATGCGCAAATAGTGCATGGTGAATTTATAACAAATTCTCCATGCACTATTTCTCATTTTATATGCAATTTATACTAAACAAATTTATATACGATGCCACGAATTGCTTCATTGATATACAATTTTCGCAATCCCACAAACAACTTGCATCATATTATTTAGCAATAGCTTTTACCTGTTTAGCTGTAAGAGCCTTGTTCCAAAGCTTAACATCATCAAAGTATCCCTTGAATCCCATATCCCAAGCATTAAGTCCGAGGAAGAATGAGTTAGCGTTTGACATTGTTCCCTTAGCAACTGTTCCGTTTCCGAAGAGTTTACCATTTACATATGTCCATGCATGATATGATTTAACATATCCTGATTTACCCTTTGTACCATACTCACATGTCTGCTTTGTATTTACAACGAGTGTGATGTGTGTCCACTTATTAGCTGTAACTGCTGAGTTTGCTGTCCAAGTACCTTTCTTGTTCTGATAACCATACCATGGGAACTGCTCGTTCTTTCCTTTTGTAAGGCTGTGTGACCAGATTGTAGGCGAGTTAGCTTTGTTGTCTAACCATGAATCCTGTGTGATTGAGAGCCATTTTGTGTTCTTAGGATCCTGAATATGGTTTCCTGTAAAGAACATTGACATGAAGTTTGAAAGACTCACCTCAGGCTTAACCCAAAATGAAACTGTCCAAGATTTAGAACCAAGCTTAACACCTTTAAGCTGAGCACCCATAGAAGCTGCCTTTCCACCTACAGTTCTTGAGATGTAAAGAGCCTTTCCGTGTTTACCCTTCTTGTACTGAAGTTTAGCTTTCTTGTTTGCTGTCGGAACGATACCTGTCTTTGTATTTCCTGTTGTACCGGCACTTGTATCACCCTTACGAGCAACACCTACTACATTTTTGCTTGCACCATTCATGCTGAATGTGTACTTAGGCTTTGGAGCACCTGCTGCTTCAACTGATGCAGGTTTTGCTGCATATGCAGCTCCTCCGATAACCATAGCTGCGGCTAAAACACCACTTAAAAATTTCTTATACATTTTTATTCCTCCCTTTATTAAAAGAATTTATTTCTTTATTGATTTGTAAAATATTTTAGCATTTGTTTGTCTATTTGTCAACAGTTTATGACTAAATTATTAACATTTCGTAAATATAACTTTAATATGTATATTTATTCAATATGCCATTATTTAGCAATCTTTACTTTTAAAGATTTCATAGGACCTGTAAGTGTTTTTCCATTATATTCTCTATAAGCCTTTACACCTACCCAGTATGTCTTTCCTGCTTTAAATGCTGCATCCTCAGATACAGTACATTTTGTACCCGATGCCTCTGTTACATACTTAAACTTACCATTCTTGCTTGCTTTATAGTACACCTCGTATCCGTCTACTTTCGATACACCTTTCCATGAAAGTACAACCCTTGCTTTCTTTGCATTCTTTTTCTTTGTAACTTTCGCTTTAAGCTTTGTAACTGCTTTGAGTTTTGGAAGAATCGAAACCGCTACAGAAGCACTCTTTGTAATATTTCCTTCTGTATATGAAACAGTTGCATACTGTGTTCCGACTTTGTTAACATTTATTTTTGAGTAATCAACTTTGTAATCAGTAACTTTTTTCTGTGTTTCATCTGAATAGATAGCCTTTACACTTGTAAGATTGATTTTCTTAATCTTATCTCCCTGCGTAATAACATTTGTGCCGGCTGTTACATTGATACCACGGAGCACTGTTGTTTCGCTGTTTTCTCCTACAATAAATGTTGCTGCTGTCTTGTCTGAACCATCAGTAATCTTTAATACATCATTTACAATAGTAAGATACTGTCCCGGCTTATATACACTTTCAAAAGAAACACCATCTTCAGAACCGTCAAGAGCCTTTATACTTCTGAATGTCTGACGTTTAGCTGTCTCAGCTTTTCCGTCTGAATCCTGATTAAGAGTTACTTTTCCATTGTCGTTTACCGTAAGATAAAGACCTGACTTATTTTCAGACTGAATTGAAACATATGCCGGTTTTGTCTTGTCTGCTTTTCCATCTGTAAGAACCCACTGCGCATCCTTTACATCTGAATATCCCATAGCACCTACATATATATTCTGATATGGATAATCAGCATCAGATGTTGAATTCAGGAAGTTTTTATGAGCAAGCACTCCTGCACCGGCTTTTGTGTAAATCTTAGTAGTTGTACCTGCTATACCTGCTGTAGTCTCAGGTACTTCATCAATACTTCCGTCTTCATTGAATTTAAGTTCAGTAATATTTGCAACTCTGCGGTAACCATTTCCGCCTGCAAGCGCACCATTGTGGTAAATAAAATATGTCTTTCCCTTAAAATCAATGACTGCCATATGGTTTGTATTTGATGTTACATTTGGTCTTGCTATCTCTTTGCCAAATTCCCACTGTCCGTTCATAAGGTCATCTGTTGTAGAATAAGCCATTCCCTCTCTCCAGCCTGATGCATAGAAAAGATAATATTTTCCGTAATAGTTTCCGTTTTCATCCTGTCTTCTGTAAAGCCATGGAGCTTCTGTATAAGGACCTTCAGGAGAATCTTTCTGGATAACATCGGCATTTTTAACTGATTTGCCGCCTGTAATCTTTCCGTCACCGTTCTGGTCTTTAACCGAAATCATATCATCATTTAATTCACAGATGTAGAAGTTTCCGTTTCCCCATGCAAGATAACGATGTTCTACACCATTTTCATCATTCTCAATCCATACTGTAGGATCAATATCATTCCATGTACTTGACTCAGTACCTATATCTGTAACCTTACCGCTTACAATAGGCTTACCTATATCTTCAAATGGTCCTGTTGGGCTGTCTGAAACTGCGACACCTATAGACTGCTGTCCGTCACTTGTAGTTTTATCCCATGTACAGTAGTAGAAATAATATTTTCCATTGTGTTTAACAGTCTGAGCCGCCCAGGCTGAGTTTGCTACATTTGCCCACGAAATATCTTTGGCTTTCATAATCTCGCCCTCATATTTCCAATTGAGCAAGTCCTTAGTAGAATAACAAATCCATCCGTCAATAACATATGCATCACCTGTAGCTATATCGTGTCCGGTATAAAGATATACTGTATCTCCATCTACCATTGCAGCCGGGTCACCACCATATGTAAGCTTACCTTCGTTGTCATGACCTCCGATAGGATTTGTGTACTGGCTCTTTGCAACTTCAACCTCACCTTCACCAAGCGGTTCCTTAGTAATGCTGCTTCCTGAAGCTGCAGATGCCGCATCACTCTCAGATGCTTCAGCCTTATCCACACCCACAAAACTGTTTATTGCAGGTACAGAAGTAACTGCAAGACTGAGTGCGAGCACGCCGGCAAATAATTTTGTCTTTCTCATACTCTTTCTCCTCTCAATAATACATTTCTTCTTAAAATTAGAGTTGCTAATTTTTTTAGAATAGTTACATTTTTCAATATTTTTAGCAAAAGTAAAAATATTTTATATTTTATTTAATATTATATACAACACATATAAAATTTGCAATATAAAACTTGATATTTTTTGCTATTTTTATGTATTTTACATACAAATTTTGCTTTTATTTTAGTTTTTTTCAAAATAAAATAGCATTTTTGTTGTAAATGTTGAATACATATGATATTCTTTTATATGAAATTAACTATTTTAAACTTAAGATTTTTACGGAGGTAATACCATGAAGAAAAACTTTAAGCGTGTCGGTGCTATCATGCTTTCGACAGCACTTGCATTCTCTAACGCTTCAGCTTCAATTCCACAGCTTTCCTTATTTAATAATGAAAGCATTGCAAAAGCAGCAAGCGTAACTCATGTCTCAAGCTCTCCAAACAGAGTTTCTGTGCATGACCCTTCTATTACTAAGTCGTCAAACGGCACATATTATGTATACGGTTCACATACGGCAGCAGCAAAATCTACCGACCTTGTAAACTGGACTCAGCTTTCAACAGATTTGAATGCCGGCAACCCTTCAACAATAACAAATAACTTTGTTTTCGGTAATTTAGCAAAGAATCTGAAGCAGCCTTTCAAGTGGGCAGGTGACAAAAATGATACAGATGACGGCACTTACCATATATGGGCTCCTGATGTTTTTTGGAATCCTGATTATGATAACGGCGACGGAACCAAAGGTGCTTATATGATTTATTTTTGTACAAGTTCTACCGCTGTCCGTTCAGCTATAGCTTTCGGTGTTTCAAAGAGTATTGAAGGTCCTTTCACATGTGTAGACACACTTATATATTCAGGCTTTACTAAGAACAAACCTGTTTTTGAAGGTGCTAAAGATACAAGCTACACAAGCACAAATATTCCGGAACTTATAAAAAGCGGTCAGATTGAAAAATATGATACAAACTGGTCATCAGGCGATTTCTACAATAACAGTTACGCTCCTAATGCAATCGACCCTGAAATCTACTATGATAAAAAGGGCAAAATGTGGATGACTTACGGCTCATGGTCAGGCGGTATTTTTACAATCGAAATCGACCCTTCAACCGGCAAAGCAAAATATCCCGGAAAAACTTACACAAGAGATGACGGGCTTTTGGTAGATCAGTATTTTGGAACAAGAATAGCAGGCGGGAAAGCTAATTCAGGTGAAGGTCCTTTTGTCGTATATGACGAAAAAACAGATTACTTCTATTTATATATGTCATATAACTTTTTGGACTCGGTCAGCGGATATAATATGAGACTTTTCCGTTCAAAAAATCCTGACGGTCCTTTTGTTGATGCAGCCGGAAATAATGCAAATATGTTTGTTTCTTCAGACAAAAGCCATGAAGATGTAGGTATCAAGGTCATGGGTACATACAAATTTTCATGTCTCGATAAATATTATAAATCCGAAGGTCACAACTCAGCTATGATTGATGATGACGGTCAGATGTATCTTTTCTACCACACAAGATTTTCAGACAGCGGAGAATACCATGAATTAAGAGTTCATCAGCAGTTCCAGAATGAAAAAGGCTGGCCTGTAACAGCTCCTTTTGAAAATAAAGGTGATAAAATTTCAGAAACAGGATATGCAAAGGATGATATCGTCGGAAAATATGAATTTGTAAATCACGGAAAATCCGGTACTGCTACTGCTAAAACACAGTCAATAACTTTAAATGCAGATGGTACTATCTCCGGTGACATAACAGGTACATGGACAGCTAAAGATGGCACTTACTACATGAATGCCGTTATAAACAAAGTAACTTACAGCGGTGTATTCTTCCTTCAGCATGATGAGTCAAAAGAATGTAAGAAGGTTATGACATTTTCTGCCATCGGTACAAATAACCAGTCTATCTGGGGTGTACAAAAAGAAGCTTACAAATATACAGACAAAGAAATACTTGAGAGAGCTTCACAGGATCTTGATTACAATTGTCCTATACCGGCAAAAACAACTTCTGACATAACTCTTCCAACAAAAGGCTTTAATAATACAACTATCACATGGGCTTCAAGCAACACTGATATCATATCAAATGAAGGAAAAGTCACAAAAGCCTCTGAAGAAACAGAAGTAACACTTACAGCAACTATTAAATCAGGCAATGAAACAGTATCAAAAGCTTATAAGACAACTGTTCTTGATGCCGCACTCACTCCTGATTACAAATATGATTTTGAAACAGTAAACGGCAAAACAGTATCAAACAGCGGAAAATCCACAGCGGAATCTTCACTTACCGGAAATGCTAAAGTAAGTAAAGATTCCTGGTATGGAAATGTACTCACTGTTAAAAACAGCAAACAGGGTGAAAGTTACTTATCACTCCCTGCCGAAATGTTCAAAAACATTGATAAAGCAGGCTTTACTGTAGGAATGTGGGTCAAGACAAGTTCAAGCACCGCTGATGATTCGGCACTGTTTGAAGCAAAGGCAACAAACAACCGCAACAGTTACCCATATACAGCTCTCCATTCAAGCGTATATGCTGACTTTGTAAGTCTTAACGGAACAAGCAAGGGCAGCTATCAATCTTCCTTTATCACAGGTTCTTGGAGTTATGTAGTATATACCGTTTCTGAAACCGGTATCAGCGCCTATATAAACGGAGATTTCATCACAAAGCAGGAAACAGATCTTTCAAACGCACTTTCAGGCGGTGAACTCTCAGATATTGATGATGTAAGAATCGGAAGCGGAACGCTTTCAAGCAGTACTGATGTAGCAAATGCACAATTTGATAATATTGAATTTTATTCAACTGCTCTTACGGAAAATGATATAAAAGCTAAATACAAACAGGAAAAAGCAGATTATCCGACACTTACATTTAATACATCCGCAAAAACACTTTATGTTGGCGGAAATACCGGAAAAACAGCTAAACTTTCTGTTTCTTCAACGCCTTCCATAACAAAGACTGTAACATATACTTCATCAAATCCTAATGTTGCATCAGTTACAAATGCCGGACAACTTACAGCTAAAAAGGCCGGAACTACAACTGTCACAGCAACAGTTACTGCCGGTGATAAGACAAAGAAACTCACAAAGACATTTACCGTCAAAAAAGCTTATATCAAATTTACAAGCAAAAAAGCTTCACTCAAAGTAAAGAAAACAGCTAAATTCAAGGTAAAAGGTTATGGAGTTAAATTATCAGGTGTTAAATGGACATCAAACAAACCAGCTGTACTTTCTGTAAATAACTCAGGAAAAGTTGTTGCGAAGAAAAAAGGAACAGCAACAATAACAGCTAAAAGCGGAAAGTTCAAAGTTACATATAAGGTAACTGTAAAATAATTTTTTCAAAAGTTTTTAACTTTTATACAACAAAAACAGAGGTTGTGCATTGACTGATTTTATATGTCAATGCACAACCTCTTTGTTTTTAAATTTTTATATCTCATCTTCTGCCATCGGTGTATAACTTATCGCAACATTTATATCCTGTCCGTAATTTCCGAATGACTTTCCAAAAAGTGTAAGTCCTCCTTTGTGAGTTGCATTCTCGTCTACTCCAAGTTTAAATCTTATATTGCTTCTGTAATCAAGGTTAAAATCATTTATTGTAACATCCGATATTTTAAGTCCATCAATGAATGTTCCTTTTTTGTTGATAACAAGAAGTTTTAAAAGTCCGTACTGATTCCAGTTTTCAGGCCACCAGGTCGGTGTGAAGAGTCCTTTTACATCTCCAAAGTCTCCCGGTGATGTCCAGCATCCAAGTGGTTTATCATTGAGATAAAATTCTATATCAGACGGCCAGTCACTATTTACTCCCGGTGCCTCTGAACTAAGTTCCATTGTTATTGAAATCTGTGTGATTTTCTGAAATCCAGGAATAAAGTTTGGTATGACATACTCAACAAAACCATTTGTAAACCAAAGTATCTCAGCATTATATCTGTCAGGATGCTCGAAATATCTCGCATCATCAACTTCTCCTATAAGCGCTTTACTTGAAGCAAGACCACATGTCGGTGTGATGTCATAATTTGAATAGTGTCCAACTTTTACTTCCGTGTTGTATACATTTTCATCTTCAACCTGTTTTTCAAGGTCGATAACGATTCTGTCCCAATGAACAGAGCATATTTTTTGATTTCCATGAACAACAGATTCTGCTGATGTTGTAATCAAACCACAGCTCTCAAGCTTTTTTATATGTCCCGTAAGCGCCCCATTTGTAATATTTAGTCTCGCAGCCAAATCTTTCATGCTCATATTACTGTTTTCAAGCAGTATGTTTAATATCTGGATTCTGACATCTGAGCCTAATGCCTTGAAGATTTCAAGCCCCTCATCTAATGATGTAATGTGTAACACTATGTCTACCTCTTTTCCATTTAATTTTCTACTTTTAGATAATTAAGTAACTACAATTTTTTTCATTTTTTCAATATTTAATACAAATTTTGAGAAAGCATTTATTTTTTGTTTATAAACAACTAAAACATTATATGTATTCATATAGTTTTTTTTACTATTTTTAACAAAAAACACAGACTTTCACAAACATAATATAGCATTTTGCATATTTATTATACATAATAATCGTTAATTAGTCAATGATATACTAAATCATTTTACTTTTTGTCGAAATACCAAGAATTTACTAATTAAATGAAACAAATTCTATCTGAAATAAATACACTTATTACAACATTTTCCGATTGATATTTCGTTTAATTTTATATATAATTAAATTACTTTAGAAACCGATAAATATGTTTTGGTATATCGTAAGAATTTAGAATTGCTATGCCATAAAAAGCTATGCAAGAATGGAGGATTAGTATGAAAACAAAAAAATTAGACCTTTTACCACTTAAAGCACTTAAAGTAAATGATTTCTTTTGGAATAAATATACAAGACTTGTCACAAAAGAAATCATATCTTATCAGTGGAAAGCACTCAATGATGAAGTAGCCGACGCTGAACCAAGTTACTGTATTGACAATTTCAAGGTTGCCGCCGGACTCAAAGAGGGAACTTTCCACGGATGGGTATTTCAGGATACAGATTTAGCTAAATGGCTTGAAGCTGTAGCGTACTCTCTTTCCTATGAACCAAATGAAGCACTTGAAAAACTTGCCGATGACGCTATCGAACTTGTCGGAAAAGCACAGCAGGAAAACGGATATATAAACACTCACTTTACCATTCTTCATCCTGGCAAACAATACTGCAATTTGAAAGAAGGCCATGAACTCTACACAACAGGCCATTTTATCGAAGCCGCCATCGCATATTATGAAGTAACCGGCAAAGATAAGTTTCTTAATATAATGAAGAAAAACGCTGACCTTATATGTGATGTATTCCACACCGAAAAATACAAAAATGCAGTTCCCGGACATGAAGAAATTGAACTTGCACTTATGAAACTTGCCACTGTTACAGGTGATGATAAATACGCCGATATGGCAAAAGATTTTATTGACAGAAGAGGAACAGAACCTAACTATCTTTTCAACGAAAGTAAAAGCGACGATTTCATTGATGTATGGCACGACCCAAACCCATATATAAATGAATACGGTCAAAATCATCTTCCGGTAAGAAAACAAAAAACTGCAGAGGGACATGCCGTAAGAGCAACATACTTATATTGTGCAATGGCTGATATTGCTCAAAAATATCAGGATGAGTCATTATTTGAAGCCTGCGAAAACCTCTATAACAATATCGTAAACAAGAGAATGTACATAACAGGCGGCATCGGAAGTTCAGGTGTAATGGAACGCTTTACAACCGATTATGACCTTCCAAATGACACTAACTATTCTGAGAGCTGTGCTTCTATAGGACTTGCATTATTCTGCCGCAGAATGGCTCAGATAACAGGAGACAGCAAATATATAGACACAATGGAACTCGCACTTATGAACACTGTACTTGCTGGTATTGCAATGGACGGAAAAAGTTTCTTCTATGTAAATCCGCTCGAAGTATGGCCTGACAATTGTATGCCTGCCACTGACAAAAATCATGTAAAAGCAGTAAGACAGAAATGGTTCGGCTGTGCATGCTGCCCTCCTAATATTGCAAGAACTTTAAGTTCACTGGGAGAATATCTCTTCATGCAGAATGATGACGGACTGTTTATCAACATGTTTGCCGGAGGAGAATACAAGACAACAGCACTCGGCGGATATAAACGATTGAATATTGAAACAAAATTCCCGTTTGAAGGAAAGATAACAATATCAATATCCGATATTGCTGACAAGAGCTCAGAGGACGATGCGCCTTCAGACAAAAAAATATATGTGAGAATCCCTGAATATGCACAGAATTATAAGATAAAAATCAACGGCTGTGATATTAACTATAAAACTAAAAACGGATATGCCGTATTATCTAAAAATGATATTGCATCTGCTTGGAAAGGCACAAGCATTGAAATTACTTTTGAAATGCCTGCACATTTTGTTTACGCCAATCCTAAAGTACGTGCAGATGCCGGAAAGGTTGCAATCAAAAAAGGTCCTCTTGTTTACTGTGCAGAACAGGTTGACAATGGTGAAAATCTTTCTTCTATAATGGTTGATATAACCAAGCCTATAAATGAATACTGGGATGATAATGTCTTAGGAGGCATTACAGTCATAAAAGCACATGGAAAGACTGTTAAACATCCTGAAAAGTACGATAACAAAGAACTTTACTTAGACACACCGGCTGAACTTGAATACAAAGAAATCACGTTTGTTCCTTATGCCAACTGGGGCAACAGAGGTGCCGGCGAAATGTACACATGGCTTAGAAGATTTTGCTAGTGTAATGTATTAGTGAAACAAAAATAGTGTATCATTGATTTTCAGTAAAATATCAGTGATACACTATTTTTTAATGCAGATATTATTCATTGTAATAGATTTTACTACCATAATTTATGCGGACATTTACCTACTTTTGCAGCAGCCCGAAGTTCCACATAACATCCGCAGGCACCACAGGTACCTGCGTTTAAAAGTTCACATTCTTTGCAAACGGCAAGCCGTGACTCATAAATCTCTTCCGTCACTCTGTCAATCTCTTTTATGCCGTTCTTATATTTTTCTATCATTTTGGCATCTTCTTCTGCCATCTCACGCAGAAAACATTTTTTACAGATATGTGCCATAATATTCACCACTCAGTTTTATTTCTGAAGTCTCATCTCTACAACAGAATTTACAGGAAGTTTTACTGAGATGTTCTCACCTTTAACTTCATAATCATTAAAGTCTTTCTCTGTCACTTCCTCAGGTGCTTCAAATGTATTGTGTGCATGCATATCACTGTTTGTTACAATTCTTGCTTCAACAACCTTATAAACACCGTTTGCAAGCTGTACTTCTACTTCCTCTGCCGATTCGATTGAGAGATTGTTAAGTGTAATTGTGATAATTCCATCTTTGTCCTTTGATACTGACTCTGTTACCTTAGGCACTTTCCACTCATCAGTTCCAATCTCATCAATTCCCGTAACACTGCTTTCAAGAAGTTTTGCACCCTGATGATGTCTGTACATATGCATTACATGATATGTAGGTGTCTTTATCATCTTGTCACCTTCTGTAAGAAGAACTGACTGAAGAACGTTTACCATCTGTGCAAGAGCAGCTATCTTTACTCTGTCACTGTGCTTATTGAATATATTGAGCGTAATTCCAGCTATAAGTGCATCTCTCACTGTGTTCTGCTGATATAAAAATCCCGGATTTGTTCCAGGCTCACATGTATACCATGCTCCCCACTCATCAACACACATTCCCACTTTCTTTTCAGGGTCATATTTATCCATGATAGTTCCGTGTCTTGTAATAAGTTCATCCATATGAAGTGCCTTGTTAAGTGTCTTATACCATACTTCACCGTCAAAGTCTGTGGAACTTCCCTTTATCTCCCAGCCTTCCGGATGTACATAATAATGGAGTGAGAGATAATCCATAAATCCATGTGCCCACTCTGCATGGCTGAAACATGTTTTCATTACGCCCTCTGTCCAGAAATAATCATCGACATTGGCTCCGCAGCAAACCTTTTTAATAGGTTTTTCAGGGTCATAATTTCTTACATATGTCTGATAACGGCGATATTCATTCGCATAAAACTCAGGTGTCATGTTTCCGCCGCAGCCCCAGTTTTCATTGCCTACACCAAAGAAATCAACCTTCCAAGGCTGTTCATGTCCGTTTTTCTTTCTGAGGTCTGCCATAGGTGAAACACCGTTGAATGTCATATATTCAACCCACTCAGACATTTCCTGAACCGTTCCGCTTCCGAGGTTTCCGTTTACATATGTCTTACAGCCTATCTGGCGGCAGAGTTCCATAAACTCATGTGTTCCAAAACTGTTATCCTCAACAACTCCACCCCAATGAGTATTAATCATTTTCTTTCTTGTCTCTTTTGGTCCGATTCCGTCTTTCCAATGATACTCATCAGCAAAGCATCCGCCCGGCCAGCGAAGCATCGGCACTTTCAATTCCTTGAGTGCTTCAACTACATCTGTACGCATACCGTTTACATTAGGGATTTCTGAATTTTCTCCAACATATATTCCCTCATAGATACATCTTCCGAGGTGCTCTGAAAAGTGTCCATAAATTTCCGGCTCAATCGTGCTCAATTCTTTGTTTTCGTTAATAATAAGTTTTGCCATTTTTCTCCCCTCAGTCTTTATATGAAAATACAGGTCTTCCATTTTCATCCCAACGCACTTTCATAAGCATCGCATGTCTGTTAGGATTGTAGAGCGGATCACCCTCTATCTCAGCTTCTTTTCTTGCATGATATACCATAATATCATTTCCGTCTTCGTCTACAGTAAATGAGTTGTGTCCCGGTCCGTATATCTCAAGTTCTTCATTTGTCTTAAGAACCGGATATCTCTCTTTTTTCCATGATAAAGGATCAAGTACATCTGAGTTTTCATCTGCTGTAAGCATACCCATACAATAATTTACACCTGTATCGCTTGCTGAATATGTGAGGAAAAGTTTTCCGTCATGTTTAATCACTGCCGGTCCCTCATTTACCCAAAATCCATGACGCTCCCAGTCATAATCAGGCGTTGTAAGAAGTACCTGAACAGTTTTAAGTTTATATCCGGATTCCATCTCAGCAATATAAAGATTTGATATCTGTGGACCTACACTTACTTTTTCAGCCCATACATAATAATATTTTCCTTTATTTTCAAAGATAGTTGCATCAAGAGAAAATGCCTCAAATGAGAATATATCATCATCGGCTCTCTGCATTTTTCCTCTCTCGACCCACTCATCATTTATAGGGTCATCACCCTGACACTCAAGTACATACGGACGTATATTCCATATATTTTCTGCCTCACCTGCCGCAAAATAAATGTACCACTTTCCGAACAGATAATGAAGCTCAGGTGCCCATATATGTTTGCTCATGATTCCGCTCTCATGCTTTTTCCAAACAACAACTTCCTCTGCATCTTTAAGACCGTTAAGTGTCTTTGAACGTCTAAGTGCTATACAATCGTAACTTGGTATTGATGCCGTAAAATAATACCAGCCATCCTTTTTGCACACAAACGGATCCGCTCTCTGTAATATCCACGGTTCATTGTATTTAACTTCCTTGTTCTCTGCCATTTGTTTTCTCCTTTTCCTTTTTTAATTTTACTTTTTACTAAAGTATTTTAATATCAATTAAATTATACCTTAAATCATAATAATTTACAACTGTTTTTGTTATTTTTTTTTACAATTTTGAGCGTTTTTTTAATACAAATATTACCATTATGCAAGGGTCAAAATACCTTTTGACCAAAAAATAAGAGAGACATCACTATGGATGTCTCCCTTATCTTTATCATATTCCAAAACTAATAACCCCGTTTTAGAAATATGCCTCGCTTCCGCTTGGTTAATTATTTATTTTCTTTTTCCATCTTCTCATACTTAGCAACATCTTCATCTGAGAGAACATTATATCCGCTCTTTCCGAAATACTTAAGCATTGCTTTTGCATGATAGTAATTTGCCTTTGAAGTTGCCTCGTCTACATAGTCAGCAGCTTTCTTTTCTCCGCTGTCAACTTTTGTATGAATATCAATCTTGTTGAAGTATTCATTACAGTAGTTCCAGTATCCTGCGATACTTGTCCAGCCATAAGGAATTGGCTGCATGCAGCTTGCAAAGTATTCTTTCCAAAGTTTAACATGCTCGTCATCCATGCCCTTGCAGTACATCTTAATGTAATCATCCCAGATTTCTGAGTTAGTTGTAATAGGTGCCGGCATAACGTCATATTTAAGTGCAAGACCCTTAGAGTTCTTCTGTGTCTCGTCGTTGTAAAGTTCGATTCTTGTCTTCCATCCGTCCTGGCCAAAGCTCATGAATTTAAGAAGCTCATATGCTTCACGAGGATATTTACAAGATGTTGTAACACCACCAAAGTCGATAGTTGCGATTGAGTGATGATCTTTTGTTGCGTCATCCTTGCTTACTGCAGGAATTACATAAGGTACGATATCAAGGTTGTATTTCTTGAATGCTTTTGTAGCCCATGTTCCCTGATATGTCCAGAATGCTTCTGTGAAGAGTGCTACATGGCTTGAAGCTCCACACCATGCATCAGCAGAACCCATCCAGTTCTCCATGTCAAGTGTCTGTGTCTGAGGTGCGATATATCCGCCCTGTTTAAGTTCTGCGAACTGCTGCTCACCTTTAGCCCATGCTGAAAGGTCAAACTGTGTTCCGTCGAAACCAAACTCACCCTGTACTGTCTGCTTAGCAGCGATTCCATAGTATGAGTCAAGTCTGTTGTAGTAACCGCAACCATAATATGCCATACCGTCTGAAGACTTCTTAACTGTACAATCTTTGATGAGTTTAATCATGTCATCCCATGTCCAGTTTCTTGCTGGCTCTTTTACATTAAGCTGTGTTAATACGTTTCTGTCAACGTACATAACACCAGGGAAGAATTTAACAGGTACTGCATATCTCTTATCTGTTCCATAACATCCGAGTCCGCAGTCATTAACTGTTGATGCTAATTCCTTTGTCTCAGGATCTGAATTCCAATATGATGAAATATCCTGTACAAGCATGTTAGAAAGTGCGAAATCCGCATCTGAGAACATGATTACGTCAGGAGATTCCTTGTTTGATACCATTGTAAGCAATGAATCATTGTATTTGCTTACAGCCTGATATTTTACATGTACTTTGATGTTTGGATAGATTTCCTGGAAACGGTCTGCAAGGTACTGAACAGTCTCGTCCTGATCAAAGTGATAATATGTAAGTTCGATATTGTCCTTTGTAATATCCTTTGCCTTTTTATACTTGATTCCGTTGAACTCCTTCTCATCGTACTCACCGGAAACTTTTGATGCGCTGTTTGTAGAGCTGCCACCGTTTTTGTTGCTTCCACAAGCTGTCATACCTACAACCATAGATGCAGCAAGCAGAAGTGCCATAAGTTTTTTCCTCATAATATTCCTCCTTAAAATTTTCGATATCCGTACAACTAATAATAAATTATTCATCGTACCAGCATCTCACTTGTTGTTGTATATTATATCACACTTTTTTCACAATTGCTATAGTTTTTTGTGAAATATTTTAACTTTTTATGAATTTATTTACAATTTATACATTTTTATATGTTAAAAACACAAAAATACCACTAACAACAAACCTAATGTTAGTGGTATTTTAAAACTTCTTTAGATTTTAATTAATATAGGAACGCTTTATTCACCCGTAATACCTGTTCTATCAATACTTTCAACAAAGTATCTCTGAAGTACAAAGTACATTACAAGAAGTGGGAGGATACTGAGCATTGTTCCTGCCATATTGATTGATTCGTTTATGCTTGTTACGGCTGTTGTAGCTGTCTGCGCATATTCTGAGTAGTTTGAAGCGAAATCTCCAAGTTTTATTACAAGTGATGACCATCCTGATTTCGTTGTAACACCTGATACATACATCTGTGTAAGATATGACTCATTCCAGTACCATACGAATGAGAAAAGTGATACTGTGATGATTGCAGGTGATGCTGATGGAAGTGAAATCTTAAAGAATGATTTAAGATATCCGGCTCCATCTATCTGTGCAGCTTCTATAAGTACCTTAGGTACCTGCCTGAAGAACTGCCAGAATATCAGTATGAATATCGGTGCATTTATTCCCATACCGAGAAGTGCAGGAAGTACAAATGACCAAATAGTACCAAGAATACCCATGTTTGAGTAAAGTACATATGTAGGAATCATTGTTATCTGACTTGGAAGAATGAATGTGAAGATGATTATTCCAAGTACGACTTTCTTTCCAGGGAACTCAAAACGTGCGAGTCCATATCCGATAACGGAACAAGAAAGAAGATTACAAAGTGTAGGCACTCCGGCGATAATAATACTCTGTCCGAATGACTTCCAAAAATCCATACTCTGTGCTGCCTGCTTATAGTTGTCTAAATTGAGCTTTGATGGTATCCAGTTGATTGAAGAATCAAGCAAATCATCAAGTGTCATAAAGCTCTGGCACACCATGTAAAGAATAGGATAAATATATATGAATCCGATACAGATAAGGAGTGCATATATTACAAATACTTTTAAGAAACCTTCCCTTTCCTTTGAACCTAAAAGGAATTTACGAAGTTTCTCTTTTGTGAATTTAGGCTGAGTAGAAACTACTGCCTGTGCTGCCCCACTACTAGGCTGCTGCTTTTGCGTTCTTTTTAGCATTTCTTGCGCTCCTCCTTTCTATCTTCTTCAACTGACGCTGTTCTTTCTTATGTGCTTTCTTAGCTCTCTTAACCTGTTTCTCATATACATCTTTCTTAGCAAAGAATGCGAGTGAGAACAGACCTACTATAAGAAGAACTACTAATGAATATAACCAAGCCATCGCTGACGCATATCCATATCCTTTTTCCTCTGTTCCTGAGAACATGGCATCTTTTATCAGTCCTATAATTGAGTTTTGGTCGTTGTTTGATATAAATACTATTGTATAAACAAGGTTCAAAAGTATCATCGGTTTGATGTTTGGAAGTGTTATCTTCCAGAAACATTCCCATCCTGAACCACCATCAATCTTTGCAGCTTCATACATTGCTCTGTCAATCTTCTGTAATGCTGACAGGAATATAAGAATCTGTACACCTGAATACCAGAGAATTGTTACCATGTTTTCAAAAAGTTCTGAAATAGGTGTTGCAAGTGCTGTAGGCAGAAAACCTTTGATTGCTTCTGTAATAGCCTGTGTATCAATTGATGTAATACTTCCTGCTCCCTGGGCATTTAACATTCCAAGGATAGGTCCGCTTACGATGATAACCGGAAGGAAAAAGATAAGTCTGAAAAATCCTTTTCCTTTTATCTTCTGGTTAAGCATCATAGAAATTATAAGTGCAAATACTACGATGATAGGTACTGAAACTACTGTTGATACTATATAATCTATCAATGTTGTCAAAAAGTCTGACTCTGATAAAAGTATCTGTGTAAAGTTACCGTAGCCTACAAACTCAAAGTTCATTCCCATTGGAGTGATACGGATATTATTTAATGCATACCTGAATGATGTAATCAATGGGTAAGCAAGGAATAAAAGTGCTCCGACTATCCAAGGAGATATAAAGAGTATTCCCGTGATTGCATCCCTTTTTGCAAGTTTTCCGGGTTTCGCACTCTTTTTAAGCTGTTTTAACTGCTGCTTTTCTTCTTTTGTCAATTTTTTCTTCTTACTCATTTCTTCACTCATTCGTCTCACCTGCCTTATATGAATATGACATAGGTCCAACTTTAACTCCGTCTACCGTTCTTGTAATGTCCGTGTAGTTCACAAAAATCTTTACTCCATTGTCATAGGTTACAACCGTAACTCCGTTTTTAAGTTTCTCATGATTCTTAATAGTTGAACCCTTTGTGAGTTCGTTTACTGCTCTTAAATCCTTATCATACTCAACAATAGTATCTTTGTATGTCTTGTACTCTGTACTGTAAAGATCTGATGAGTTTGTATAAATAAGGTCTGATGAATTTTCATAAGTTACATAGAATGAAGGGTATACACCGGCTTCAACCATCTGTAAGAGGAATTCCTGTTTGTTAGCTTCAAAGTTTACATAATTTGAATACATTGGAATAATTCCCTTGAGTACCATCGAGATAAAAGGTACTTCCTCATCAACATACATATAATCTGATGAACCGAGAGGCATGTCAAGGAATGCATTTGTATCTTTCCATAAGTAAGATACAGGCTGCTCAAGTACAAGATTTGTATTCTTTGCAACATCACTTATGAGCTTTTCGTTACTCTCTGCTGTGCTGCATCTTGTATAATAATTTCCCTTTAAGCTGTATGAAAAGATTGTATTGCTAAGTCCTGCTACTGCAAGATTCTTAACGCCGTCATCTGTATATGATGACACAAACTTTTTGAGGTCATCATTAGCTTTTGTCGGTGTGAGATAGTAGAAAGTATCATAAACTTCCTTCTTTTCTTCCTCTTTGAAAGTTCTCTTGTTGACCTGCTTTATCATATCGTATGTAAGCTTGTTTGTTGAAGGGTTAAGTCTCAGTGCATCATTGTAAAGATACAACTGATAATTATCCTTCGCTGAATCTTTTATAAGATTTGTGAGCTTTGATGTTCCTCCAATATGTCTGTCAGCTTTATACTTTGTGATAGGCACATTGTAAAGTCCGCCTTTCTGCCATCCCTTGTACATTGAGATAAGGCTTGAAACACCATTCTTCTTTAATTCACCGAATATCTCGGAAATATTGTCTGTAGTTGTCATCGTAACAGCTTTAGTTCCGATAAGGAACTCCTCTCTGTCTGTTCCAAGAAAATCAACTCTTGTGTTGTAAGAGTCGTCTTTCTTTGTAAGAAGTCCGTTATCGAGAAGATAGTTACGATATCTTGTTGCCATTGCAGAATAGTTTGCATCATCACCTGAAAGCATCATGTATCTTACTGTCATGTCCATGTGTGTACGCTTATCTTCTGCTTTTGTAATTGTTCCTGAATTTGAGTTGTTAAGAGGCTGTACATAAATATCTCTCAACTTAAACTTTGCGAAACAACGGTTATAGTTTACCATAACTCCGTTTGGATGAGCCTCGATGCTGGCACGCTTGTCACCGTTTTCTACAACTGCGATATAGCCAAGCTTCTGCTTTGTGTGAGCCATACCAAAGATTGGTGCGATTACTTCGTTTGCATCCTCTACCATATCAATTTTATCCCAGAGATATGTCTTTACTTCCGAATCATCAAATCCGGCATCATTTCCGTAAATATTCTGTGAAAATCCTGTAGTATATCTTCCCTCTTTGTTGTCGAGATTGATAAGTGCTCCGTTTCCATCAGGAATAAGCATGTATCCCGGCTCATCATCAAGGAATGTATAACCCATAAGTGGGAATAAACTTATAGTTGAAATATAAATTCCATCTGCATCTTCTTTGATTGATTTGTCAGGAACCGATACTACAACATCTTCACCGTCAAGCTTAACACTTACTGAAAGTCCAAACTGATATTCATCAAAATAGATGTCAGCTGTAAATCCATCAGATTCTTCATTTACATTTATTGTATGCGAATTGTTTATAAGGTCAACCTGATATGTGTTCTTTGCATCTTTGATTGCATTGATAACAATACCTGATTTCATATAACCATTCCATATACTGTTACTGTTACCGTCATCTTTCTCATCACTGAGCGTAGACTCCATTATCTTTCCTGTCTTTTTATTCTGAAGCATTATTGAAAGACGAGGCTCATATAAGTACATTTTGTATGTATCGTTTTCGGCAACAAGCTTGTAATCTTTAAGTGTTATCCATTTTGACTTGTCAACCTTACCTACGGCACCATCCTGGACAACTTCTCCGTCACCCTTGACCTGATTTGTTTCTTCATCTTTTTTCTCTGATGAAGCATCTGTTGAGCTTGAAGCATCCGTTGACTCTGACGTTGCATCATTGTCTGAGTCAACATTTGTTGCATGTGAGATAACAGGTACTGCCGTAACTATAAGTGCCAATGCACTAAGTATTGCTATGATTTTTTTCTTATTCTTAGCCAAATCGGTACACCACCTCTCCAAATACAGCACTGACAAACTCAAATACCTGAGCCCATAATACATAAATAATGAATATGATGAGTGCCATTATTAAAATTGTAAATATCGTTATAAAGATAACTTTGGCTGTTTCTTTTGCCGTGTAGTTGTTTACCTCTTTTATACCAAGTATTATAAGAACAACTATCCATCCTACAATTACATAGTTAAGCAATGTAATAAGGAACTGCTCGTTTGTTGTAAGAATGTGTGACAAAATAAAACTAAATGGTATATATACTACATATGGAAGAAGTGAATAACAGAAGTATGTATAAATCTTCTTCACTGTACCTTCACCTTCATTGATAGTACATACAAGATAATTACAAAGTGTAACTGCAAGCATTACAATAACTATCTTTCCTATATCTGAGAATATCTCATATCTTCCTTCTCTTATAGTCTTTTGTAAGAATCCGCAAAGATATTTATTGATGATATATTCAAGCATGAATATAACAAGTATAAATGACGGTGCAGACCATGATGCCCTGCCCTCTCTCGCTATACCATACGAACCATCTATAGGATGTCTCATATAATATTTAGAGTAACATACATTGGATACAAATTTGTTTTCCTTAAATTTAGCCACAGCTGCTTTCGGTTTGGCAAGAATTGCTTTCTTTCGATCAAGAACCATAACAACCTTGTATGCCGCCCAAAGTGCAACTATTATAAGAAGTACTGCAACGATATTCTTTTTCAGCCACTCATTTCTTATTTCCCAGAAAGCATCTGAATATCCTTCATAATCTTTTGCAAGTCTGGCATACTTAAGTGCCATCTTGTAATTTTCTTCCTGGAAATATGCACGTCCCATAGCCTTGTTAGCATAATCAAACATGCTGTTCATCTGAAGAACCTGCTGTAAAGGTTTTTTACTCTCTGTGTAATGACCTTTTGAGTAAAGGTAAAGTGCATTATGTAAGAGCTGTGTAAATTCAGAAGGCTCATATACCTGAATCTGTTTCTTTTCAGAATCAAGAATATAAATATTGTCCTTTGAGTCTACCTGAATACTTGTAACCTGTGTAGAAAGACCTACACGCTGTGTACCGTCATCAGTTCCTGCGAATACATAAAGGAGTTCACCCTGTTTATTGTACTCGTAGATATAACCCTGTGATGATGCTACATAGATATTGTCATGATTACCTGTTGTAACCGCCGCCGGTGCCTCGTCATAATCATCTACACCGCCTTTGATAAGGTTTGTACCTGCGATGTTAAGTCTCTTAAGTGTAAGATTTTCATCACCACGAGTTACAGTGTAAATAAGTCCTTTTGAATCAATTGAAAGGTTATCAGGTGTTGATGGCATATTACTTACCATCTTTGCTCTCTGCTCATCAGTAAGAATAGCACGATAGATTATTGTCTGAAGACTTACTGCTGCATAGTTTGTACCGAAGTATCCGAGGAATGTTCCTCCCTCTTCAGGTGAAATTTCTACGATACCGTTTGTATTTGACTGGCAAACGATATACATAACACCTGCATCATTTACTACCAGCTTCTGTGGAAGGAAGTCAAGTCCTTCACCATAAAGCGGGCTGTCAGGTTTTGTGTATTTGTTAAGTACTTTTCCGTCCTGACTAAATACATAAACGGCTTTTCCGTCTCTATCGGCTACATAAATATTTTTGTTCTCAGTTACAAATACTCCTGTAGGAGTTTTTAACTTTCCTTTACCGATAATTTTTAATAATTTTCCATCTGCTGTACCAACCAGAATTCTTCCATTTCCGGTGTCGGCTACATATATTGTGCCGTCCGCTGTAATGTACATGTCATTCGGGTTGCTCATAAATTCTTCACCGAATTTTATGAGTGTCTTTTTTGCAAGGTACGCTGTCTGGGTTTCCATCGTTCTTCCATAACCGTCATTTGTGAATGTTCGGTATGGTGTTTCTGCAGATACTAATGCAGAACCGGCTCCGGAAGTCAGCGTAATAACGAATGCTAAGAGCAATACAGAAACAATTCTAAATAATTTATTATTCTTTTTCATAATGTCTGTTCCTTCTCCTCCTCTAGCTGCATTTTACTTGATACCTGAATGTGCCATTGTGTTCATGACATTATTCTGAAGTATGATAAACAACACGAGGTTAGGAACAAACAAAATAAGTGAGGCTGCCGCCGCCATACCCTGACCGGATACTGTGTTATTTACATTGACAAGTGAGTTCATATAGAATGTCAATGTCTTCATACTGTCATCATTTACATAATAGTTTGATGTTTCCATATTTACCCAAACCTGCTGGAAAACAAGAATGGCCGCTGTTGCGATAGCCGGTTTTATCATCGGAATAATGATTTTTCTGTAAACCGTCCAGTCTGTCGCACCATCAATGTAAGCCGCTTCGATAAGTGAATCAGGAACCTGCTCAACGAACTGCTTAACAAGGAAAAGTGCTACCGGATAAGCAAGCAGTGGTAAAATATGTGCCCAGATGCTGTCGATAAGTCCTACCTTACAGATAACAAGGTATCTTGGAATAAGAACTGCTGTTGCAACGAACATCAATGCAAGCTGGTTGATATCCATCATAAGCTGTCTGCCCTTGAATTTTAACTTTGCAAGTGCAAATGCAGCGAATGTTGTAAACAGAAGTGATAATCCTACCGTAAGACCTGTAACAAGCAAACTGTTAAATACATAACGGCTGAGCGGAACACCTGCCGTACGGCTGAATTTGATAAGTTTTGTAAAGTTTTCAAGTGTTGCATTTTTTACAAAGAATGTAGGTGGGAATGCAAACAACTCATCCATTGGCTTAAACGCATGGTTTGCGATAAACACGATTGGTAATGCCATGAATATTACAAGAGGTAATAATATGGCGATAATCTTAATTTGTCCTCTTTCAAACTTCTGAGGATTAATTCTCTTGCCTTTATATGCCATTTCTTTTTTCCTCCTCTTTTAAAAATCGTCTTTTTCAGTCAAAAGCGCATTTGCTGCCTTTGAGAAAATCTGAACGATTAACAACAATACTACTGAAACTGCTGCTGCATATCCCATCTCATATCTGAGGAAACCATAATCTTCGATATGGTTTACAATAAGCTGTGCCGCATATCCCGGTGAAGGGTTACCTGTAAGCTGTGTCGATATAAGACCATTCTGGAACGCATTTACGATAGCCATAACTGCCGCGAATAACATCTGCGGTTTCATCTGTGGAATTGTTATGTATATCATTTCCTGGAAACGGTTCTTAATTCCGTCAATGGCAGCCGCTTCATAAAGTTCTTCGTTTGAATTTAAGATACCTGCTATCATTGAGAGGAAACCTACACCCATTGATGACCAAAGACCAATGATGATAACTATAGGTAAAAGGTATTTTGTATTTACAAGCCATATGATTGGTTCATCTATAAGACCAAGGTTCATAAGCCATGCATTTAAAAGACCTGTCTGATCTCCTGAGAAAATAACCTTCCAAAGTACTGTCATGGCTACACCGGCTGTCATACTAGGTGAATACAAAATCAAAGCAAATATTGTTCTTGGAAGTTTTGTAAGGTTACAAAGTGCCCATGCAAGTACGAAGGATAAAATATATCCTCCGATACCTACAACAACCGCATACAATACGGTATTTGGCAATACATACTGCATAAATACTTCATCACTCGTAATAAGTGTAATGTAATTCAAAAATCCTACAAAAGACGGGAACTGAATTGCATTAAAGTTTGTGAATGAAAGTACAACCGCCAACACTGTCGGAAGTAATATGAATACCACAAACATAAGAGCATATGGCAGCATAAAGAGATAACCGTTTGTGTTTGAATTTTCTCTTTTTCTAATGCCGGTTTTCTTTTTACCGGGCTTTTTAACTAATTTTTCTTTATTCTCGTTAGCCATATTCTTTCTCATCCCTCCGATTACACTATTCATCATCATCTGTTCTGCCAAGCAGTTTCTTTACAGATTCATAAGTTGGAATATTATAATCTTTTATTACTTTGCCATCACTGTCATTATATCCAAATTCCTCAAGTTTTCTTTCAAACTCGTGGTTTACGGTCTTAACCGCTTTGTCTATACGTGTCTGTTCATTGTCACCGTTTACGGCAATATCGTTGAATGTGTTACTGATTTCACGCTCAAGAAGATATGTACCCGGAACTCTCGCAACATCTTTAACATTCTTTGCTGTCTGTTCAACAACTTTCTTTGTTTCTGAGTTTATAGGAAGCTGAGCAAATGCCTTTGTATTTGCTGTCGGCCAGATGTATTCATCTCCGTATGTAATCTGGATTGTCTGTCCGAACTCAGCCTGTGTCTCTGTTGATGACCACCATTTAACAAATTCCCATGCTTTCTTCTGTCTCTCAGTGTTGCTCTTAAAGATTACGCTGCTCTCGGCACATCCACAGACTGAACGGTCGATTGTTCCATCTAACTTCTTTGTTCCCGGAATAAGTGCAACTTTCCATGAGCTTGAAAGTTCAGGAGCTGCATTTGTAAGCATATTGAATGTTGCATAATCAGCAATACCTATAGGCATATCGCCGTTTCTGAAATGCTGATAGAAGTTATCAACATTTACAGGCATATTGTAAACTGTAAACAAATCTGTAAGTTTTGTGAAACCGTTAACTGATTTCTCTTTTCCAAGTGCTGTACCCTCTGCTGCTGTCTTAGCATAAAGTGAACCATCGTTCTGTACAATAAGAGGCGTAGTACCATGGAAGTTTCTCATAAGTGTCATACCCGCTGTCGGATAGTAGAAATTCAAACCTCTCATCTGAAGTTTAGGAAGCATCGCTATAACATCATCCATTGTCTGTGGAACTTCAAGATTAAGTTTTTCAAGAACATCTGATCTGTAGAACAGTACCCAGAAGTTCATTGTCTCAGGCATTGAATAAATTCCGTCATTTATTGAACCTGTCATAAAGAATCCCGGCTCATAACCGTCTGTAGACTCTTTAAAGTCATCATACTGTGCCATATTTACAAGAGCACCTCTTATACCAAGCTCGTAAGGTATAGTATAGTTGATTCCTGTCGCAACATCAGGTGCATTTCCCGATGAATTTGAAAGTACAAGTTTGTACTGGTCAGGCATGATACTTATATCAACATTGATTCCTGTCTGAGGTGTGAATTTCTCGTCAATCATCTTCTGCATTATCTGTACATACTGGCTTGAACGGTTTACCCATACCTGAATATGGTCTTCGTTAGTATTCTTAGTTGAATAAGCCTGGTCTGTAAATGAAGCGACAAATCTTGATACACTCATCGCACAAGATTTGAAAAATCCCGGTTTAGACGGAAGTTTTGCTCCGTCCTGATAAATATAAATACGATCAATAGCAAGGTCATTTGCTATAAGGTTATCAATTGTTGTTGCAAGATAATGGTTTACTGAGTTTGAACTTGTTGACAACTCAGCTATACGATAAGGTATGGAATCAGGGCTGTCTGCAAGGCTCTTTAACTGTTTTGCAGCAATAAGAAGTGATGACATAACAGCTACATTCTTATCACTGTCACTCCACTTAACCGCACTCTTTTCAAGCTTTGTAAGCCTGTCTGAATAACTGTAAAGTGTTTTTTCCAGATTTGGTATATATTTTGAAAGTTTAAGGTCACGATACTTATCTGCATTTGTACCGGCAACCTTTGTAATTTCAAGTGCAAGGTCATTTACATCTGACATAACCTCATCGATTTCTTCCATAATATAAGATATTGGATTCATGCTTATTGTATATGAGATTGTGTGCTTACCTTCTTTAAGATATACACTCAAATCTTCACCCTTTGAATCCTGCATTGTAGCTGTCTTATATTTTGTTGAATATGCCATGCTGTAGTCTTTGAAAGCAGTATTTGGAACTTTTCCGTCAATTGCAACATCACAGAATACCGGGAAGTCTGTTTTTTCTGACTGACGGTAATTTGCCGCTATCTTATAATTTCCTGCCACTTTAACTTCAAACTCATATGATACTGTCTGACCTGCTGTATTGAAAGAATCAGAATCAAGTGTATTCAAAACCGTATCCTTAGCCTGATACGGGTCTACGCTTGTATCATACTCTGCTACACCATGGATTGATGAACTGTTTGTTGAGGTATAATCTTCACCCTGAATAGTGATAAGTTCATCACCATCCGCTTTATCTGAAGACCCCTTATACTCTTCAACAGATGCAGGTGCTTCCAATGAGATATTTCCTAAAAGGAAGTTTCCTTCATCAACACTGAGTTCAATCGAATGTTTTCCTTTTGTAAGCTGAACTTTCAGCGGGTCTGAATGACGATAACTTGAATCCATCAGATATTTGCTTTCCCACTGAATCTGCTTATTCGGGATAGTAACAGTCTCATTGTCATATCTGTCATATGCTTTCTCTTCGCTGAGTTTCCATGTCGTTTCAAACTCAAGGCTTCGACATTCATAAAACGGATATTTTCCATCAACTTTCATTTTCATTGATACCGGAAGAATTGAGTCATCATATGAAAGATAATCAAAATTCATATAATAAAGTCCGTCCTCCGGAACAACAAAATTAAGTGTGACTTTTTTGCTGCTCGACAAATCCAAAACTTTGTCGCTTTTTTCATACCCTTTAACTTTAGTTGTAAGGTATTTTTTACCGCCTGCCGTAACTGAATTTTCTTCCGAAATAGTCACCGGCTCGCCGGTATAATCTGATGCAGTATAATCCTTGCTGATATTTGAATAGATAGTAGCTATTCTCTCGCTGGAATACTCCTCAGAAGTCACTGATGATTCTTTCTTATCTGAACTGTCAGATTCAGATGTTGTTGATGTATCTTCTGTCACATCCTTAGCAAAGCTCCTAAGTGTTGCAGAGCCTAATGCCATTGACACAACCAAACCAACAGCGACCGTTTTCTTAAACTTACCTCCAATTTTTCTGTGCCGCATAACTTCCTCCTTAAAGAATTCTTGCTCAAGTATTTTTATATTTTCATAAATTACTTTAGTTTATTTTATATTACTATTATTTTGAACAAAAGTCAATGCCAATTATAGTCAAATTGTTGTATATTTCTTTCACGTTGATAACAAATTTTAGTTACTTTTTAGCAATTTGCACACAAAAACCACCTAATAGCACCATCTTTCTTAATACACCTTGCACAATACAATTTAATAATTTGTTTCAAAAAAAAATTTTAGAAACAACTAAACAAAATTCATTTTATTTTACTTTTATCTCAATAATTAAAATTTAATAAAAAAACAGCAAACAAAAAATCCCAAATTATTTTAAATTTGAGATTTTTATTTTATATTCCGATGTAATATTCCATTTAACTTCATTCAAATTATTCAGGTTAAATTTATCTTAAACTCAATATCATCTGACCCATTTTCTAATCTGCATTCCAAGATAGACAACCGATGTTATTATCATAAGTACAAACGAATACTTCAAAATCGAATCAAATGTTACATGCCATATATTCAAAAGTACAAGTGAAGCTATAAGCAGTACCACAAGCCAGTAACCAAATGATGCCGCCGTCACAAACACCCACGCTGCTACACTTTTGCTCACATCTATTATCTGTCTTTTTAACTTTGCATTCATTTTCTTTGCCACTGCTTTTCCTCCCTTGAAACTACTTTTGATTGGCTGCAAAATTTTATGTTTTGCAGCCTTTTATTTTTATTTGTGAATAAAGCCGTTGGTTTTATATTCTACTTATAATACTTTACACCCCAAAGGCTCTTGTTTTTGCTTACTGCCGAGAATGTCATGCACTTTGTTCCCGCCTCATCATTCATCTCACAGAATACACCTTTAAATTCATCATTATTGTATTTTATTGTCACATAATATGTACCGTCTTTGACTGTCCATACTCCTTTTATGTCTTTTCCAAAAACACTTCCCTTATCTGTAAAGATAAGTTTAAACGGCTCTGCTATGTTTCCGTCGACCGTTGTGTCCTGATCTACAACATAATAGTCTCCGATAATTTTTTCATTATCATAGCCTTTTTCCGAAACAGTCTCTCCGTCTGTTGCATACGGCAGCATGCATGGCCATCCGTCTTCATTAAGAAGATACTGGTGAACTCTGGGTTCATGTGCCTCTGTACCGTCATCAAATCTTGTATGATTTACAATGTATCTCTTTCCGTCAGTATCTATAAGTGCTGAATTATGTCCCGTTGCCATATAAGCTTTTTCAAGACTCGGAAGCATATAGTTTCCGGAAAGTTTAAGTCCAAAGAATGATTCGTCTCCCGAATCAGGCTTCGGTGTGTTTCCTTTCATATCTACATAGTCACCGTTGACCTTCTTTGAACGAAATACTCTTATCTGATATCCTCCATCACTTACAAGAGAACCATATGACACAAACAGATAATAATATCCGGCTTCTTTGTCATATTCTATCCAAGGTCCCTCTATAGCTACATGTCCTCCACCGATAAGTCTTTTTCCAAAATACGCATCGACATTATTTTTTTCATCAGCTTCAGGATGAATTACTTTTCCGGTGTTCTCATCAATCTCAAGAAGGAAAATTCCTCCTGACCACGAACCATAAACCATCCACATCTTTCCGTCCTCATCATAAAATGTGGTAGGATCAATAGCATTAGGGCATTCATTATAATTGTATTCTTCCATGCCGCCATTGTTGTTTATATAATGTTCTTTTGCATAATCTTCGCTCACATAATCAAGTACATCCGTATCTTTAAGTGTATCAGATGTAAATCCTGAATATATCAAAGCTCCCTGCCACTCAAACGGTCCTTCCGGAGACTCTGATGTTGCATAACAAAGATTTGATGCATTCCATGTTGACGAAGTACAAAAATACATAAAATATTTTTTCTGCTTCTTATTATAGACTACATCAGGTGCCCATACATGAGTTCCATTGTCATCTGTAGGTATCGCACTAAATGCTCCTCCTGCATATTTAAATGCATCATCATTTCTCAGAAAGTTTTTATAAACCGGATTGTTTACATCATAACCGTCTCCGATGCTTGTCCAGTTTCTAAGGTCTGTAGATTTTGCTGTAGACATATGTGAACCATAAATATAATATGTATCGTCCACCTTTAATATAGAAGGATCATGTACACTTACACCTGCATTTATAGATGCAGTCTTTATACCGTCATAATTTACCGAATAATCAGGTTTTAATCCCTTCTCCTCTTTTTCAAGTGCTTCCATATCAATTTTTCCTCCATTTGATGAACTGCTTTTTGAACTGTTACCGCTGCATCCTCCAGTCAAAACAGCAGTACCGCATATAGCTATGCACGTGCCTAAACTCACCAGTTTTCTACTAAATTTGTTCATACTCTCCTCCAGATATTTCCGTGTTCATTGTTATATTTAACAAAAACTTAAAATAATTCATACTTTTATATAGTTAAATATAACAAATGTTTATAGGAAAAGCAAGTTAAAAATGTAAATACAACCAACTTTACTCTTCATTCATAGCTTCAATATTGATAACATCATCAAGTACATAGCAAAAAGACGGCGAAGACGAATTTGCATTTTCCTTATACGGAGTATTAAGGTCTATTTTATCATCCGGGTCAAATACACTCACGCCGGTAAACGGGCCTGAAAATACTTCCAGTTTTCCTTTTTCAATTTTTTCTATAGTGTCTTCTACCATCTCCTTTGTTCCCTTTGGCACGATTGCTTCATTTATATCAAGTATCCTTACCCAGCCTTTGTCAACTCCTGCCATGGCATCCTGCTTATAAGTACGTCCGTCAATGCAGTCTTCTATTTTTTTATCGTGCAGCAATGCATAAACTGACTGTTCAAAATAGCTTGAATAATCAACACTGCAGCTGACCAGTGATCTGGTTGGTGCAATGTCGGTCATACTCTGATTATATCCCACATGATATACCGGTATATCCCTCTCAGCATTCTCACATATAGCCGCCGGACCAACCGTATCCGAATGTTGTGATATGACAACACAATCCTCATCAACCAGCTCTTTTGCCGCCTGTTTTTCCAACGAATAACTTGACCATGTATTTGTATATTTCACTGTCATGACAGCCTCCGGTACAACCGACCTGACCCCAAGATAAAATGATGTATATCCCGATATAACTTCCGGCAGCGGAAATGCTGCCACATAACCGATTTTCGCCTGCTCCTTAGTAATAATCTTTTCGTCTATCATCTGTTTTATTTTCATTCCCGCTACTTTACCGCATACATATCTACCCTGATATATCTCGCCAAAGCAATTATGATAATTTGACAGAACCGGCTTTTCATTTGCATTATCTCCCGTAGGTACACAAAACTGTATACCTGGATATTGTTTTGCCTTTGCCTTGACCTCAGGTCCATAACCATAGCTTGCAGCGATTATATAATTACACCCTTCGTCAATAAGCTTCTGCAAAGGCTTTTCAAGCTGTCCCTCTGTCACATTGTATACTGTCACACATTCTATCCTGTCGCCATACACCTCCTTAATATGATTTCTTGCTTTTATAAAATTATTTGTGTATGGAGTAATCTCATCTCCAACAAATATGAAACCAACCTTAATATGTTTTTCCTTTGTTTTTGTAAACCTGTGTATTCCAAACATACATAAAGTCATAACGATACATGTTATCAGACATAATGCATATCTCTTTTTCATTAGTTTGATTCTCCTTTTGACTTTGCATATAAACTTTCTGCATCAATAATCCCCTCATCGATTAGTGACAACATTATCTTAACCAGTTTCGGATCAAATTGAGTCCCACTGCAGCGTCTTAATTCATTTATCACATAATCAATGTCAAGCTGTTTTCTATATACACGGTTTGCCGTCATCGCATCAAACGCATCTGCAATACCGATAATTCGTGCTTCAATAGGAATCTCCGTTCCTTTTAATCCGTGACAATAGCCCGTACCATCATACTTTTCATGATGGTACAAAGCTCCGACATCCACGTTATCTATCAGCGTAAAATCCTTTAATATCTCAGCACCGAGTGTTACATGTGTCTTCATTACCGCATACTCCTCATCCGTCAGCTTTGCCGGCTTATTTAAAATTGCATCCGGTATTCCGATTTTTCCTATATCATGGAGTAAAGCCATCTTACGAAGATTTTCACATTTTTCATCTGAAAAACCAAGTCGCTTTGCTATCGCAACTGAATATTCCGATACTCTGTATGAATGTTCACTTGTATTGGTATCTTTTGCATCAACTGTACGTGCTATTGAAAGAATCGTTTCATTACTCATCGTAATCTGTTTCTTTGTATATTCCAGTTCAAGCTTTTGTTTAAGCATTGTTCTCTGCATCCAGTTTCTCGTAATAAACCAGGTAATCCACATAAGCACCAGTCCTGCTACAACACAGATATAAAGTCTGAACCACCAGTGTTGGTACATTTCATTTTCTTTATCGATAATATACCTTCCGGATTCTATAACATTTCCGTCATAACCATCTAAAATGGATATTTTAAACACATATCTGCCGTTTTTTAAGTTGGTATATGTTACCTTATTAAACTTACTCAGCAAACAGGTTCGCTCTTTAGTATCATGTCCTTTTAAGATAACACTTATATATGGATCCTTCACTGAATAATTCAATATTTCCGGTGCAAATGTAATCTGGTTTGAATCTGCTGACAGTTTCAATGTATCTACACGGTCTATTGCAACCTTTTCGCCATCAACCTCTACATAATTCATTATCATACGATACGAATCATCCGCCATATTATCGTCTGACATATTTACCTTTACAACACCCGTATCACAACAAAGATAAAGAACATCTTTTTCCCTGCAGAGCCACGAATTTGCAACCAGTGATGACCTAAAGCCATGTTTTGAATTTATCAGCAGATAATCTTTTCTAACATTCTTAATCAGCTCTTTTATCTTTGCCTCATAAATTCCTGCACTGCCTAATACCCAGCAGCTCCCATTCTTATTGCACACAATATCGTAATTATTACTGTATGGAAATTTATCAAGACTTTTTATCTTACCGTCTTTAGACATGTAACCAAGACCATTACTTGTAACAATAAACATTCCGCCATAAACCGGCTCACTGACCATTCTAAGCACAACATCAGATGACAAACCATCTTTTTTGGTTATCCGGGTCACGCTGCCATCTTTATCAATCTTTGTTATTCCACCGCCATCAGAGCCGACATAACATGCATCTTTATATTCCAGCAGGCACAACGACCTTTCATTAAGCATTCCGTTCTCTGAATCCAAAACATTCACAATCTTTTCACCAGATATAAACGCAACACCATAATCTCCTGCAATCATAATCCTGCCATCACTACATTCGATTATACTTCTAAAACGCATTCCCGGCATTCCCTGTTTATCAGTGAATTTTTTAACATTATATCTGCCTTTTTCATTTACCGTTACCTTATATACTCCCATTTCAGTTGTGGCTATCCACAGCGCATTTTTGCTGTCTGCTTTCAGACATCTTATCCTGACATTTTGAAGCTGTCTTGTAAGTGAATTATTTACTTTTTTTCTCCCCCTGACAGCCACCAGACCATCATCGGTACCGCAAAACAACAGTCCATTCCATTTTTCTGTAGAATTGACAACTGCCGTAATACCAATATTTTGAAATATCTCTTCAAACGATGAATCACACATTTCAAGCAGTCCAAGTCTTGACGAACTAAACCACAGATTTCCCTGATAATCAACAAGCATACTGTCAATCGAACTGTTAAAATTATTGGTATTCAACCTGTGGCAGCCTCCATTTTTATCCAGAACCGCTACTCCTGTATCTGAGCAGACAAATATTTTATCATTTTCCGTCTGATAAAAACAATTTACAGATTCAAAACCTTTTATCCCGATTTTATCTTTAAGCCGGGGCTGTCCTGATTTCATATCAAATATGTATATTAAATTTCCGGTTGTCCCCATATACAACTGCCCATCTTTTAAAAAACAAACCTCATTGCAATCCTTAAACCTGCTGATGCCTTTAGGCGTATTTATAATTTTTCCGTCACGTACCCAGAATACTTCTCCTCTTTCAGTTACACCAACAACATTTCCTTTATCATCAGCAGTCATTGACACCACATTTTTTATATTTTTAAATGTTTTTGTAACCTTTACACCTCCGCTGAGAGATACAACCGACAACGCCTCTGAAGTCCCTATATAATAATTTCCATGTGAATCACATACTATTTTTTTTACTGAATTTGAAAGCAGTCCATTTTGGTCATCCACAACATTAACGGCATCCTCATTTATAAAAATAGTAACACCGTTATCATTTGTTCCTACCCATAATCGTCCCTCCTCATCCACATACAGACAATTTACGCTCTTGACAGAACTTACATCCTGAAAGCAGACAAACTTCGCTCCATCATACTTAAACAGACCTGCATAAGTACCTATCCACAGCTTTCCGTCCTTTGTCTGGGCGATATCATTCGCTTCACCGGACAAAAGCCCCTCTTCCTTTGAATACTGCGTCTGTATATAGGAATTATATTCTAAATACCCTTCCGAATTATTTTCTAATTTTGTTTCTGCTGCCATTGAAGTATCTGTTTTTCCGCAGCAGGCTCCTGCTGCGACTACAGCTAAAATGATTATTTCTGTTATTGTTTTAAATCTTTTTTTGAAATTTTTTCTGACATAATGAGCAATTTTGAGTAATAAATATATTATCTCAACAGTCAGTATCTTATCCATAAATTCCACACAAAACTGACCGGCTATATAAGAAATAAATTTTGGCAGGCCTTTATCAACACACAACAGCATAACCTGATTTCCCCATACATTGTTTATCTTTCCACTATATAACACTGCATTTATCATAACCGCCATAAATGTTGAAAAGACAGCAAGAGCCATGCCTAAAGTCATCGTTGTAAACTGTTTATCAAAAACTTTCTTTTTTGAATAATAACCTACAATAATACCCAACAGACTTCCAACAATACAATAAATCAACTCCTGGTCAACAAATATTCCATAAATAATATTGTTTGTAAATCCAACAAATGCCCCACAGACAGGTCCATACAGATATGCAATCAAAAATGTTCCTATCGAGTCAAACCACATCGGTAATACCAACTTTACGGCAAATTTCCTGCCCAAAATATCAATAAGTAATGCCGCCACAGCCGCAAAAATTATCATATATTCTTTTTTATTTTTCATTTGCATATTCTCCTCAGATTAATCATCACAAACTGTTCTTTATCTTTAACAACCGTTACCTTTTATCTTTCGCAAAAGAAACAAGCATTTCCTTGATTCTTGTCAGTTCAGTAATATAATCTTTATTCCTGTCTGACCCCCATATAAAACCGTTGGCATAGTAGGTACAGACAGCCATCATAACATGAACCGTCTGACGCATAAATTCTTCAAATGGTATATCAGTTCTAAGTGTATGGTCTTCTTTTGCTTTTTCATACATTTTAATAAATCTTGTATCTGCAGACAGCAGTGAATCATTAAACCCTTTAAGTTTTTTTCCATCGACACCCGAATGTGAAACAAAGTGATTGAAATTGTCATTAAATTGCAAAAGTGCTTTATGATTCACATACATATCAATATAGCAATCCAACGTGAAAATAAATCTGTCAATAGCGGGAATTTCATCCACTGATGAAATCGGTCTTTTTCTGTCAAGTTCATCTAAATATTCTTTCCACTTTGCAGAATTGACTGCGATAACAAGATCAAGTTTACCGGGATAATGGCGAAATACAGTAGCTCTCCCAACACCTGCTTCCCTTGCAATCTCCGCCATACTTGCAACTTCGATTTTTTCTCTTACAAACACATCAAATGCTGCATCTATTATCCTTTTTTCCTCTACCTCTCTCATAAACTTTCCTTTCCATTGATACTCTCAGTCTTAATAATAATATGTATGCGGAAAAGTTTCAAGTATTAGACATGTTTCGAATTATTTTCGCTATGGCTTTTTAACGCAAAAATTGATATAAACTTTCCGGCTAATGGACGGCTCTCTGCCTCTAACGCCATTCGCTGAAAAGTTTATATCAATCTCTGCTGTTTACATATTTTTTTATTTTATGCAGTATACACCGCCTCAAACCATGCTTTTTTGCATCCAGTGCATTTGCCACCGCACTTTCTACCGTCTTTTTAGCAAATTTTTTCTCTACAGGTACGCTGTGACATTTTCCTAATAACTTCTCTTACATACTCCTCTGGCTTTGAAACTTTTCTCGCTATATCATGTATAGACATATTACATTCTTCATATAAAATTTCAATTTTTCCTTTAAGTTCACCTTCACGCATTCCTTCACGCATTGCATTATTTATAGAATTTTCCCATGCTCTGCACATATCAACCACCTCCTCTTTCTCTTCTCCGGTTATTTTTGAACCGGTTATCAGATTTATCAACTCCACAGCTTCTTTTTCAACATGTTTAAATCTTGTTTTTCCCTTTATCCAGCTGCCATCTTCATCAGATTGATGCTTTATAAATTGCAAAACCGAACCAACATCCGTCTTAAATTTATCATAGTCCTCATCTGAAATCTTTGCCGGTTCTATAAGATTTATCTTATAATTCGGAACATACGACAATAACTCATCATCATCCACTGATAACATCTCATGTATACTTTTGGCTCCATCCCAATCCTTGTCACCAAAATACACTACTAATGTGATTACAGGCATAAGTCTGTCAGCCTTTTTTAATCCGGACAAAAATTCCTCTGAATTTAACTTAATTCTTTTTTTATTTAACCCATTCCTATATGACCTCTTAGCCTCTTCCACCTGCTTTGCATACTGCAACGCATCATAAAGCATATTTTTTACTGCCATTGCATAATGGATTTTATCCTGATTTTCTATTCCTAGAACAGCATATGCTGCCTTATCATCCATTGCCATTGTCCACAGCATAATATTGTCCCTTAACTTCTGCACTGCTATTTCTGCATCATTGCCATAAGGCAATGCAACCTCTGCCGTATCTATCTTCTGTAATTTTTCAGGTTTTATAACCTGTCTGCCATCATAAATATAAAAATTAAAAACATCCGCTATTACATCTCTATGCGACATATACTGTTTTGTTGCTATATCGACTTTCCCCATACATGTCTCCTTTCATACATTATACATACCGTATATCCAAAATGCAATTCCACATAATCATTGTCTATAACCCTAGTGTATTGACCTGTTGCTATTTAGTTAAATAACTTGCCTAAATTTTCGTTGTACTAGATATAGAATGATAACACACTCAAAATATAACTATCACTAAACATTTGTTCGTACATCTATAATAGTATCTGAATGTATGTTCGTCAATATAAATTTTCATGCATAACAAAGAGTCGCTTGCGACTCTTTCGCGCTTGAGCGGAATGCGTATCATTTATTATGTTATAGGAAACGACAAGTTTCCTATAACATAATAAAATCGCTACAGAATATCTGATAATAATCATAATATCCCATAGCGATTTTTTACTTTGTATGAAATAGTCTATTTTACGCTAAACTGATGTCACAGATTGCTTCATTGCCTGACAATTCACGCAATCCTGCAAACATCTCATATCACTTCATTACTGAAGAAGTGAAAGTACACCCTGGTTAGACTGATTAGCCTGTGCAAG
>OGHK01000014.1_pt1 | contig 159721 bp, 160 predicted proteins | sample 1571411 | NCBI WGS metagenome assembly OGHK01 (sample SAMEA2582043, study PRJEB24529) | metagenome | biome: Human gut stool | place: China | collected 2011 | reverse complement strand
GTGGAACATGGTAGCAAGAACAGCATTACACTATGATAAGAAGTTCCCAACAGATGACAGACTACAGTTGTTTGCTGATAGCCTAGAAGAACACTTTAACAACATGGTTAACAAAGAGCTAGAACATGCAGACATGAATAGAGTTAGTCATTTGGTTAGCGAGTTTGAACATGAGTTATCAAGTGATGACCTTGAGAGACTTAAGACTGATATAGTGTTAGCTGGATTGGTTTAAACTAACTAAATGGAGATTGTCAATGCTATATTATTATTGGAGGAAACAAGGGCAATGCTTTAGGCGTTGTCCCTTTTTGTTATGGTATAATACTGATAAGCAAGTTAACACAGACAACAAACACAAGAGCTTTACTGTATTGGTAAGGTTCTTTTGTCTTAATGTAGGCAACAGTCATCACAGAGCAAGCAGAGAGCGACAGAGTGAGCATGTATTCGCAATCACACCGAACAGCGAGCGAACTCCGAGAAACAGCCATAGGGAGGCTTATAACGGGTGTATAAATGTTCGGAAATACCCTTAAATTTTTATCGGGGCACTGTATTGTTCGGATATAACAACGCCACCATCTTTTGCGCGTGATTTTCCCTTTTTAAATTATTCAGCACGTAAGAGAACCCTCCTAAAAGCCCCTGTATGGCGTTTTAATACTTGGGAATATAATTATATTCAAGACGTTTTAAAATGACCCCCGCCCCCTATTTTGGGACAAGGAGAGCCACCACAAGGTGTTAGCTTGTATCACGCGCCATTTTTCAGATTTTCAAGGGGTGTCTATATCAATTTATCCTAAGATTTTCGCTATAATAGAATTACTTAAAAAAGCACGTATTTTTCTGTATCAATTACGAATAGTATAGGAAAGGAGAATAATATAATGCTAACCTATGATGAATTTAAAGAGGCAATGGACAATGGTTTTATAAAAGGTGATACCGTCCAGATTGTCCGAAAGAATGGTAAGATCCATGACTACGTTTTAGACGGTGAACAAGTTGAGCCACACGAAATATTAAGTTTAGAAAAAGTATCGGATATAATAAAGGAGTTAGCAGACGAGTTAGGCGTTAGTAAGACATATATAGAAAAAATCATACGAGTAGTCAATATTCATTCAGAACTACTTAAAAAAAGAATAGATTATTTTTAAATATTAAACAACAGGAAATAATAGAAAACTATTTAGATAAACCACAAACAGTAAAGGAGCACGCCTGGAAAGTGTGTATACGTCACAAGCGTATCGGGGGTTCGAATTCCCTCTTCTCCTCTATAAATTCACATTCTTAAAAATAAAAAAACATTAATTTTTATAATTAATGTTTTTTTATTTTTATCTATCCTGGAAATTTAGCAAGAGCTACATCTTTTCCTAAATCTTCTTCAATTCGCAAGAATTGATTATATTTTTCAACCCGTTCACTTCGAGCCATTGAACCTGTTTTTATCTGACCAGCATGCATGGCTACGGCAAAATCGGCAATGTAGCTATCAACTGTTTCACCTGAACGGTGAGAAATCATTGTCTTATAGCCTGCTTTTCTCGCTAAACTAATGGCTTCAATCGCTTCAGTTACTGTTCCGATTTGATTAAGTTTAATCAAAATAGCATTTGCTACGCCCTTTTTAATTCCTTCTTTGAAAATTTTGGGATTTGTCACAAAAATATCATCACCTACTAATTGAATTTTTTGACCTTGAGCTTTCGTTTGAGCTGCAAAGCCCTCCCAGTCATGTTCAGAAAATCCATCTTCAATGGAGATAAGTGCTGGATATTTTTCAACTAAATTTTCATAGTAAGTCAATAGTTCTTTAGAAGTCAAATTTTGCCCTTCAAAACGATAAACTTTTTCTTTATCATCATAAAATTCACTTGAAGCTGGGTCAATGGCAATCGCAATTTCTTCACCAGGAACATATCCTGCACTTTCAATTGCTTGATAAAGTGTAGCAATTGCATTTTCAGTAGAACCAAGTTTAGGGGCAAAGCCACCTTCATCACCTACGGCTGTTTCTAGCCCTTTGTCAGATAAAATTTTCTTCAGAGTATGGTAGATATTTGCAATTTTTTCTAAACCATCGCGAAAGCTGTCCCGTTTGACTGGTGTAATCAAAAATTCTTGAACATCAATTCCTGAATCGGCATGTACTCCACCATTAATGACATTGAAAAATGGTTGTGGAAGTTCCAAATCAACTCCACCAAGATAGCGATAGAGTGGAATTTTTTCACTATTCGCTGCCGCACGAGAAATGGCCATTGAAACCCCTAAAATTGCATTAGCCCCTAAACGAGATTTATTTTTTGTCCCGTCAAGCTCAATCATCAAATGATCTAATTTTGCTTGATTAAATGGTGATTGTCCTTTCAATGCTTCATAAATTTCGCCATTGACATTTGAGACGGCTTTAGAAACGCCTTTCCCTTGAAGGCGGGCTCCGCCATCTCTTAATTCAACTGCTTCACGGTCTCCGGTTGATGCTCCTGAGGGTACTGCTGCACGTCCTAGTGTTCCATCTGTTAATCTAACATCTACCTCAACGGTTGGATTTCCTCTAGAATCAAAAATTTCTCTTGCGTGGATGTTTTCGATTGTGACTGTCATAATAATTCTCCTTTTCTTTGCCTTTAATGCCTTGTAAGTCAAAGAAAAAATGGCAGACTACAAGGCAAAAAAAGACTTTGCTTTGTAGGCGCCATTAGATTCAAGCTATTTCTTGAAACGGTTTCGGGTGTGCACCATACCCATCTATTGTTAGTTTACCAATTTATTTTTATGAGGTCAAATTTTTGAAACTGATTTTTTTAAAAATACATTTATCATTAAACAAAATTGTGTTATAATCACTATAATTTGCTCCTGTGTAAGTGTTCTAACGTGTACTAGAAAAACAAGATATGACTAATTCATTCATAAAAAATTCAAGCGCTTGGTTTATCCTAGCGTTTTTTTAATTGCTGAAAAAACTTGATATAAAACGCCTAATTGTTGGGGAATGTTGGTATAAAACCCCTCTAAAAAGCCCGTAGCACGATTTTATAATAAGGATGGTATAAATAAATCCTAGACGCTATTAAAAATGACCCCCGCCCCCTATTTTGGGACAAGGAGAGCCACCACAAGGTGTTAGCTTACACCGCAGACCAATTTTTCAGATTTTTAAGGGGTGTCATATAACCTTGAAAAGTCTTATTTTGATTGTGTTTTGTTTACCAGTTAACTTTCTATTTGTTCCGCTTTTAGATTGCATAAAAAAAAGCCTATAGGACGAACCTGTAAGTTTTTGTGGTATGAATATAAATAACCGTCACCCCATGGTATAATAGAATTAGTGATTTAAAAGGATTATGGGGGCTTTCATGGAACAAAAGAAACTAGAAAATAAGCTAAGAAATATCAAAAAAATAGATAAAGAAATTAAGGTTATCAATCTTGAAATACAGCACTTGAGCAATGGTATTTTTACACAGTCAACATTAACAGATACCAAAGTAAAGGTTAGTAAAACAAAAGACATGACAGACAAGTATAACAGCTTGTTAGAACGCAAAGAGAAACTTTTGAGCCGAATTGATACGCTTATGGCTGAACGTGATAGCCTTATTAGTTTAATAGATGATAATCTAGAAGACCCCGAACAGAGAACCATTCTAAGATTATTCTTTGTTTTGAACATGAACGCTGATGAAATCGCTGAATATCTAGACGTAACTAAAAAAACGGTATACGTACACAGAAGACAAGCACTCAAACAATTAGCAAGCATGGTTTAAAATTTTTGTGATAATTTAGACGAAAAATAATAAAGGTATCCTAGCATGGATACCTCTTTTTTTATACAAATAAAAAAACCGTGGAATAAACCACGGAAGAAAATCACAATATATCTATCTAAGTATACTAATATTATAACATAATGGCTTATGTTAATCATACACGCGCGGTTATTGAAATGATTAATATAAGGCGCTGAATGTAGTAAAAATTAGTACTTTTTCTGTTTCTTTTACGAATAAATAAGTAAAGGAGTTATGGTTATGTTATATTATGATGAACTAAAAAAGGCAATCGATAGAGGCTTTATAAAAGGTGATACTGTTCAAATTGTGAGAAAGAATGGGATAGTATTTGATTATGTTTTACCTAATGAGCCAGTAAAGCCCTATGAGGTAGTTACTACTGAACGAGTAGCAGACGTTTTGGAAGAGCTAACAGAATGGTAACAAAAAAAGAACCTCAAAAACCTCAAAAAACAGCCCGAACATTTTCACTATATCATAAAAGCACCCGTTAAGGTGCTTTTTTCCTGCCTGCTGAACTCATAAATTTGTTACGTTTTTTGTTACATGTATTTTATCGTAATTAATATATTCTACCTATAAAAATTAGTATGTGTTTTATACTGTAACGTTTTTTACAATATTAATAGTAGATAAATTTCTATAACAAAAAACGTAAAATGATAACATTTTACGTTTTTTTATGATATAATATTTTCTGAATAATTCTGATTTTATGCAGATTTTAGAATAGTAAATGATTGGAAAGATAGTGAGGTCGAGTGAATGGCTAGAAATGGCTTTTTTACAGGATTAGATATAGGGACAAGCTCGATTAAAGTTCTAGTAGCAGAATTTGTTTCTGGCGAAATGAACGTGATTGGTGTGAGTAATGTTCCCAGCACGGGAGTAAAAGACGGTATTATTATAGATATTGAAGCAGCTGCAGAAGCAATCAAAACAGCGATTGAACAAGCAGAAGAAAAAGCTGGAATGACAATCGATAAGATTAATGTTGGTCTTCCAGCTAATCTTCTTCAAATCGAACCAACTCAAGGTATGATTCCAGTTCCAAGTGAATCAAAAGAAATCAAAGATGAAGATGTTGATAGCGTTGTTAAATCAGCATTGACTAAGAGCATCACTCCAGAACGTGAAGTTATCTCTTTGATTCCAGAAGAATTTATCGTTGATGGTTTCCAAGGTATTCGTGACCCACGTGGCATGATGGGAATTCGTTTAGAAATGCGTGGTTTAATTTATACTGGACCAACAACAATTCTTCATAACCTTCGTAAAACAGTAGAACGCGCTGGTATCAGTGTTGAAAATGTTATTATTTCACCACTTGCTTTGGCAAAATCAGTTCTTAACGAAGGTGAACGTGAATTTGGTGCTACTGTGATTGATATGGGTGGCGGTCAAACAACCGTTGCTTCTATGCGAGCACAAGAATTGCAATATACAAACATCTATGCAGAAGGTGGCGAGTATGTCACTAAAGACATTTCTAAAGTCTTGAAAACTTCTATGGAGATTGCTGAAGCCCTTAAATTTAACTTTGGTCAAGCAAACTTAGAAGAAGCAAGCTCTTCAGAAACTGTTCAAGTAGATGTTGTTGGTAGTGAATCTCCAATTTCAGTAAGTGAACGATACTTATCAGAAATCATTTCTGCACGAGTTCGCCACATTTTAGATCGTGTTAAACAAGATCTAGAACGTGGACGTCTACTTGACCTACCTGGAGGAATTATTCTTGTTGGTGGTGGAGCAATTATGCCCGGTGTGGTAGAAGTTGCTCAAGAAATTTTTGGAACAGCTGTCAAACTACACGTTCCAAATCAAGTTGGTATCCGCAACCCAATGTTTGCCAATGTTATTAGCTTAGTTGAATACGTTGGCACAATGAGCGAAGTTGATGTTATTGCTCAACGTGCGGTATCTGGTGAAGAATTACTTCGTCGTAAACCAGTTGATTTCGAACCACAGCCACAAGTACAAGCACAACAACGAGTGGTTTATAATAACGAACCTGTTGTACCAGTTAATGAAAACATGGTACCACAGCCAGCTCCAGTTCAGCCTGTACAAAGACACGAAGAACCAAAATCAAAATTTAGTGAACGTGTTCGTGGTATTTTCGGAAGTATGTTTGACTAATAATAAGTGAGGAATAAAAATGGCATTTTCATTTGACACAGCATCAGTACAAGGTGCAGTTATTAAAGTTATTGGTGTCGGTGGTGGCGGAGGTAACGCTATCAACCGCATGATTGATGAAGGTGTTGCTGGTGTTGAATTTATCGCAGCAAACACTGATATCCAAGCATTGAGCTCTTCAAAAGCTGAAACTGTTATTCAGTTAGGCCCTAAATTGACTCGTGGACTCGGTGCTGGAGGACAACCTGAGGTTGGTCGTAAAGCCGCTGAAGAAAGCGAAGAAGTATTGACTGAAGCTCTTACAGGTGCTGATATGGTCTTCATCACTGCTGGTATGGGTGGTGGATCTGGTACAGGTGCTGCACCAGTTATCGCACGTATCGCTAAAAGCCTTGGAGCTCTTACAGTTGCAGTTGTAACACGACCATTTGGTTTTGAAGGTAACAAACGTGGTAACTTCGCTGCAGAAGGTATCCAAGAACTTCGTGAACAAGTTGATACATTGCTTATCATTTCAAATAACAACCTTCTTGAAATCGTTGATAAGAAAACTCCACTTCTTGAAGCTCTTAAAGAAGCAGATAACGTGCTTCGTCAAGGTGTTCAAGGTATTACTGATTTGATTACAAATCCAGGTCTTATCAACCTTGACTTTGCCGATGTTAAAACAGTTATGGCTAACAAAGGTAACGCTCTTATGGGTATCGGTATCGGTTCTGGTGAAGAACGTATCACTGAAGCAGCTCGTAAAGCTATCTTCTCTCCACTTCTTGAAACAACAATCGATGGTGCTGAAGATGTTATCGTTAACGTAACTGGTGGTCTTGACATGACTCTTACTGAAGCAGAAGAAGCTTCTGAAATCATCAGTCAAGCAGCTGGTAAAGGTGTTAACATCTGGCTTGGTACATCTATTGATGATACTATGAAAGATGAAATCCGTGTAACTGTTGTAGCTACAGGTGTTCACCAAGACCGTGCAGAACAAGTCGCTGGATTCCGTCCACAAGCAACTCGTTCATTTGCTCAAAACAACGCACAACAAGCAGCTGGTGCGCAATACGCTTCAGAACGTGCTCAACAACCTGGACAAGCCGCTTTTGAACGTCGTTCAAACTTTGACTACGATATGAGCGAAAACCATGCAATGCCAGCTCCACAACAACCAACAGCAAATCAATCACAACAAAAAGATAATTCATTTGGAAATTGGGACCTTCGTCGCGATAACATCGCTCGTCCAACAGAAGGTGAACTTGATAGCAAATTGACCATGTCAACATTTACAGCTAATGACGATGCTGATGATGAACTTGAAACACCACCATTCTTCAAAAATCGTTAATGACCGATTTTCAAAAAAATAAAGACCTTGTTTTTGAACAGGTTGCGCAAGCAACAAAAGCAGCCAATCGTTCACAAGAAAGTGTCAAGATTATTGCTGTGACGAAGTATGTTGATAGTGGTGTTGCTGCTCGTCTTATTGACACAGGTATTGAACATATTGGTGAAAATAGGGTCGATATGTTTCTGGATAAGTATGAAGCGTTAAAAGATAAAAATTTAACATGGCACCTAATCGGTACTCTACAGCGTCGTAAAGTAAAAAATGTCATTAATTACGTTGATTATTTTCACGCTTTAGATTCTGTTAAATTAGCTGCTGAAATCCAGAAAAGAGCAGAGCATCCCATTAAATGCTTCCTACAGGTTAATATTTCCGAGGAAGAGAGTAAACACGGCTTTAAAGTTTCAGAAATTGATGAAGCTTTAGCTGAAATCTCTGACTTTGATAAAGTGGAAATTGTAGGATTGATGACGATGGCGCCTAAGAATGCTTCTGAAAGTGAAATTAACGACATTTTTGGAAAAGCCGATAAACTTAGACAAGAGTTGCAGGCACGACAATTAGCTCATATGCCGTTTACCGAATTAAGTATGGGGATGAGTGGTGATTTCCCAATTGCTATTCGCAATGGGGCAACTTTTGTTAGAATTGGTTCATCATTCTTTAAATAACGGGAGAAAAACATGGCTTTTAAAGATAAATTTGACAAACTAATCTCTTATTTCGATACTGATGAGGTAAGTGATGTTGAAGAAACTGTTGAAGATGAGGTTAGACAACCTCGTGTTCAACAACAAGTTGAGGCTAAGCCACAGCAAGCACCTCGACGCGCAGAACAGCAATTCTCATCAGCACGTGCTCAACAAGCTCAAGCTGTTGGAGGGGCTGTTCGTCAACGTGTGCAACCTCAACAAAGACGTGCAGTTGATGAAAATCCGCACGTTCATTCATTGAATCAACGTCGTGAAGAACAATTGCAAGTTCGAAACAATCAAACGACTACAACAATTGCCTTGAAATACCCTCGTAAATATGAGGATGCTCAAGAAATTGTTGATTTGTTGATTGTTAACGAATGTGTTTTGATTGATTTTCAATATATGCTTGATGCTCAAGCACGTCGTTGTCTTGATTTTATTGATGGTGCAAGTAAAGTTCTTTATGGTAGTCTTCAAAAAGTTGGCAGTTCAATGTATTTGTTGACACCATCAAATGTTATCGTCAATCTCGAAGAACTTCCGATTCCAAATGCGGGACAAGATGTTGGTTTCGACTTTGACATGAAGAGACGTTAATATATGATTTTTGTATTAATTGTACTATTAAAAACCATTCAATTTTACTCTTATCTGCTAATTGCGTATGCGCTCCTATCTTGGTTTCCAGGTGCGTATAACACTGGATTTGGTCGTTTACTGGTTCAAATTGTTGAGCCAGTAATTAAACCTTTTCAACGTTTAAATCTTCAATTTATGGGATTGGACTTTACGATCTGGGCCGCGGTTATTGCCTTAAATCTCTTGAGTCGCTTTCTTATTATGTTATTAGTTCGATGAAAAAAGAAATTTACCAACATTTTCGACCTGAAGAGTATGATTTCATTGAAAAAATGGATGACATTGCTCAGAGGGTAGAAGAGACATACGCTTATTCATTAACAGATTTTCTAAATCCTCGTCAAGTTGATATTGCTAAAAGTATTCTTGGGAATCGAGGCTTGCGCTACTTTGTTTCGAGTGATTATTATCCTGCAGAGTACGCACGTATACTAGTTGCACCTGATTACTATGAGCTAAATTTGGAAGATTTCGAGTTAGCACTGCTAGAAGTGAATTATAATTCGAAGTTTAATCAATTAACTCACGCTCAAATAATGGGAACTTTGCTTCACAAGCTTGGAGTTAAGCGAACGATTATTGGAGATATTTTAGTTGAGCAAGGCTACGCACAGTTATTAGTTACGAAAAGTATGGTTGATTATTTTCGAGTTAATGTTACTAAGATTGCAAAAGCAAGTGTAAGCCTAAAAGAGATTTCGCTTGACCAGTTAATTAAGGGAGAAAAAGAATCTCATCAACTAGATATCATGGTTTCAAGTATGCGTTTGGATAAAGTTCTAGCAACAGTTTTGAAGCTTTCTAGAAGTCAAGCTATTCAGTTGATCAGTGCTGAAAAGGTAAAGCTTAATTATCAGACGCTTGATAGACCTTCAGAAATGCTTCAATTTGGAGATTTGATTAGTGTTAGAGGATTTGGTCGTTTTTCTATCTTAAGTGAGAATGGGCTTACGAAGAATAGAAAATACAAATTGACCGTAGATAAGATGATACATAAATAAGGAGAAATCGATGGCACTTACAGCACTTGATATTAAAGATAAAACATTTAAATTAAAATTTCGTGGATACGACGAAGAAGAAGTTAATGAATTTCTTGATATCGTTGTAGATGACTACGAAGACTTGGTTCGTCGCAATCATGAACAAGAAAACAGAATCAAAGATTTGGAAGACAAACTTGCTTACTTCGATAAGATGAAAGAATCTTTGAGCCAATCTGTTATTCTTGCTCAAGAAACTGCTGAAAAAGTTAAAACATCAGCTAATGATGAAGCTGCTAACCTTGTTAGCAAAGCTAACTACGATGCACAACATTTGATTGATGAAGCAAAATCAAAAGCAAACCAAATCTTGCGCGATGCAACTGATGAAGCTAAACGTGTTGCGGTTGAAACAGAAGATTTGAAACGTCAAACTCGTGTCTTCCACCAACGTTTGGTTGCCGCTATCGAAGGTCAACTTGGTTTGACAAATTCACCAGAATGGACAGAATTGTTGCAACCAACTGCTGTTTACCTTCAAAATTCTGATGCAGCTTTCCGCGAAGTTGTTGAGAAAGTTTTGGAAGAAGAAATGCCTGAAGCTGATGATGAATTGTCAATAGATGCTACACGTCAGTTCACTCCAGAAGAAATGGAAGAATTGCAACGTCGTGTAGAAGCAGGAAACAAACACCTTGAAGAAACACAAAAACTTCCTGTTATTGATGATGCTGATGACATCAATCTTAACGAAACACAAACATTTAAATTAAATATTGAAGAATAAGAAAAATGCGATTGATATGCTATATTAACAGCGAGTGGACGATGGTGCGAGGTCTGCAATCACTGGGATATCAGTTATCCTTTTCTAAGATTTTATCTGAATGAAGTAAGATAAAAGGGAGAAACTCACCTTACGGGTTAAAGAGGGAAATTTAGATTTCTACCCTATTTTTAGTGTAGCTAAATTTCTAAACTAAGGTGGTACCACGAGCTTTCGTCCTTACTGAGACGAAGGCTCGTTTTGTTTTACCACTAAAAAATGTCATTTTTCTGTCAATGAGTTAATCATGGACAGTTGAATATTATTTATTATAAGGAGTAGTCATGAAATTAAAAGAAACGCTTAATCTTGGAAAAACTGCTTTTCCAATGCGTGCTGGACTCCCAAACAAAGAGCCTAAATGGCAAAAAGAATGGGAAGAAGCAGACATCTATGCTAAACGTCAACAATTAAACGAAGGCAAACCTTCATTCAACCTCCACGATGGACCTCCATATGCCAATGGTAATATCCACGTTGGTCACGCCATGAACAAAATTTCTAAAGACATTATTGTGCGTTCAAAATCAATGTCTGGTTTCTGTGCTCCTTATGTTCCTGGTTGGGATACACATGGACTTCCAATTGAACAAGTATTGGCTAAAAAAGGTGTAAAACGTAAAGAAATTCCTTTGACTGAATACCTTGAAATGTGTCGTGAATACGCTCTTAGCCAAGTAGACAAACAACGTGAAGACTTCAAACGTCTTGGTGTGTCTGCAGATTGGGAAAATCCTTATGTAACACTTATCCCTGCATATGAAGCTGCACAAATCCGTGTCTTTGGTGCAATGGCTGATAAAGGTTATATCTACCGTGGTGCTAAACCAGTTTACTGGTCATGGTCATCAGAATCAGCTCTTGCCGAAGCTGAAATTGAATATCATGATATTGATTCAACTTCACTTTACTATGCTAACAAAGTTAAAGATGGTAAAGGTATTCTTGATACAGATACATACATTGTTGTTTGGACAACGACTCCATTTACAGTAACTGCTTCACGTGGTTTGACTGTTGGTCCTGATATGGATTATGTTGTTGTTAAAGCTGCTAACGATGATCGTAAATTTGTTGTTGCGGAAGCACTTCTTGATAGCCTTGCTGAAAAATTCGGTTGGGAATCATTTGAAGTTCTTGCAAAACACAAAGGTACTGAACTTGAATACATCGTTACTGAACACCCATGGGATACAGAAGTAGACGAACTTGTTATCTTGGGTGATCACGTTACACTTGATTCTGGTACTGGTGTTGTCCACACTGCCCCAGGTTTTGGTGAAGATGACTACAATGTTGGTGTTAAATACAACCTTGAAGTTGCTGTTACAGTTGACGAACGTGGTATCATGATGGAAAATGCTGGCCCTGAATTCCAAGGTCAATTCTACGATAAAGTTGTTCCAACTGTTAAAGAAAAACTTGGTAATCTTTTGCTTGCTAGCGAAGTTATCACTCACTCATACCCATTTGACTGGCGTACTAAAAAACCTATCATCTGGCGTGCAGTACCACAATGGTTTGCATCAGTTTCTAAATTCCGTCAAGATATTCTTGATGAAATTGACCGCACAACATTCTATCCAGAATGGGGTCGCACTCGTCTTTACAACATGATTCGTGACCGTGGTGACTGGGTTATCTCACGTCAACGTGCATGGGGTGTTCCACTTCCAATCTTCTATGCTGAGGATGGTACAGCTATCATGACTAAAGAAGTGACTGATCACGTAGCTGACTTGTTCGAAGAATTCGGTTCAATCGTTTGGTGGCAACGTGAAGCTAAAGACCTTCTTCCAGAAGGATTCACTCATCCAGGTTCACCAAATGGTGAATTCACTAAAGAAACTGATATCATGGACGTATGGTTTGACTCAGGTTCTTCATGGAATGGTGTTATGAATGCTCGCGAAGGTTTGGAATATCCAGCTGACCTTTATCTTGAAGGTTCTGACCAATACCGTGGTTGGTTCAACTCATCATTAATCACTTCAGTTGCCGTTAACGGACATGCTCCTTACAAAGCTGTGCTTTCTCAAGGTTTCGTCCTTGATGGTAAAGGTGAAAAAATGTCTAAATCACTCGGAAATACAATCCTTCCAAGTGATGTTGAAAAACAATTTGGTGCCGAGATTTTACGTCTTTGGGTAACTAGTGTTGATTCTAGCAACGATGTTCGTATCTCAATGGATATTTTGAAACAAACATCAGAAACTTACCGTAAAATCCGTAACACACTTCGTTTCTTGATTGCCAATACAGCAGATTTCAATCCAAATACAGATGCAGTTGCTTACGAAAACTTGCGTGCAGTTGATAAATACATGACTGTTAAATTCAACCAATTGGTAGCAACAATCCGTAAAGCTTATGAAGACTATGACTTCATGGCTATCTACAAAGCTGTTGTTAACTTCATCACAGTTGATTTGTCAGCCTTCTACCTTGATTTCGCTAAAGACGTTGTTTACATCGAAGCAGCAGACAATATTGCTCGCCGTCAAATGCAAACAGTCTTCTACGATATCTTGGTTAAAATCACTAAATTGTTGACTCCAATTCTTCCACACACAGCTGAAGAAATCTGGTCATACCTTGAATTCGAACCAGAAGAATTTGTTCAATTGTCTGAATTACCAGATGCTGAAGTATTCGAAGGTCAAGAAAATATTCTTGAAGAATGGGATGCCTTCATGACACTTCGTAACCAAGCTCAAAAAGCTTTGGAAGAAGCTCGTAACGCTAAAGTTATTGGTAAATCATTGGAAGCACACTTGACAATTTATGCTGGTGAAGAAGTGAAAACTCTTCTTGCTGCCCTTGATAGCGACATTGCTCAATTGTTGATCGTATCACAATTGACTGTTACTGACGAAGCTGCTCCAGCTGATGCTGTTGCTTTTGATGGTGTCGCCTTTACAGTAGCGCATGCTGAAGGTGAAGTTTGTGATCGTTGCCGTCGCGTAGATCCAACAGCTAAAGAGCGTTTATACGGTGTTACAATTTGTGACCACTGTGCTGAAATCGTTGAAGCTAACTTCCCAGAAGCAGTAGCAGAAGGCTTTGAAGTTAAAGCAAAATAATGCGATAACCTATAGTAACTAAAAACGAACTCATTTGAGTTCGTTTTTTTGTATGTAAACTAAAAAAATCAGGTTTTTAAACCTGATTAGTGAACTATTGGGAAGGAAATTTCAATTAGATTCGCTGTATGCAAGGTTTTCAACTGATCTAATTGAACGGTAGATTTGTCAATTTTGCGTTTGAGGAAAAATTCCCGAATGGCTTCGATTTCACTTTCTTTGATAGCACGATACTTGTTTGAAATCAACAGTTCGTAATGACTTGGTGCTTTAGTGAAAACAACATCGGTATTTCCTGCAGAGTAAGTCTCAACGAGTTTAGCGTCCGTGTTTCGAAGCTGGTTACGAACTAGCTCGGAATGACTACTTGTTGTGTTGATTAACCTCATAAATTTCCTCCTATGAACTTTCTACAATTATTATAACACTATTTTAGGTGAAAAACTTAGATTATGAGATTTTTATGATGATTTGTTTTCCAAGCATCAACACCCCATTTATGGCTGGCACGTTTTAATTTTACAATAGCTTCATCGACTGGGAACCAAGCAAGGTGATTAAAATCTTCAAGCGGTGCCCCAATTTTTTCATAATGTGTGACTTCATAGAGGTAAGCAGGGTTATAAAAATAAGTATCACGATGACGTGAGTAGAAGTACTCGTCAGCTTGTCCGTAATAATAACCAAGTTCAGCTGAAAATCCGAGTTCTTCAATAAGTTCGCGTTTTAAAGCTGAAAAATGATCTTCGCCCGCTTCGATTTCTCCGCCTGGAAGGAACCAAGAGCCGTTAGGGGCTTGAACTAAAATGATTTGGTCTTTAGTCGCATTTGGAATAATGGCATACACTCCGTAGCGAGTTTTGTAATCAACGTTATTAAGTTTTTCACCAAAAGTTGGGTTAGACATAAAATTCTCCTATAAACATGTTGTGCCAGAAAGAGTGGAGATAAAATTATCAATCTCTAAGATAGATTTGCAAGAGAGGCTATTGCTGTTATTATACTAAAAAAAGCTGTTTTTTGCTAGAAAATTGTCGGAATATTTTGATTTCTTGATTGTTAAAAAAGCCTAGAAAGCTAGAAATTTCCTAGACTTTGCTTTTATTATTCTGCTGAAACAGTTTCTTCTTTTTCAACTTTTTTAGCTGATTTGATGATGATTTTACCATTGCTTGTCATCACAGCTTTCAAATCTTTTTCAGTTGGGTGTTCAAGGTAGAAGTCTGTAATAGCATCTTCAATGTGATCTTGGATAGTTCGACGAAGTGGACGAGCCCCCATCTTAGGATCATATCCAAGGTCAACTAGTTTTTCTTTAACTCTATCTGTTACTTCAAGGTGAATATCGTTAGTTGCCAAACGGTTGTTAACATCGTCAAGCATGAGGTTAACGATATGAAGGAGATTATCTTTGCTTAGAGCTTTGAATTCGATAATGCCGTCAAAACGGTTCATGAATTCAGGGCTGAAGAAGTCTCCAAGTTGACCAAGAACAGAATTTGTACGTCCTTCACGAGCAGCACCGAAACCAACAGAAGCTTCAGATTTGCCAGTACCAGCGTTAGATGTCATGATGATAATTGTATCTTTAAAGCTTACAGTGCGTCCTTGACCGTCAGTTAAACGCCCATCGTCAAGAACTTGCAAGAACATGTGCATGACATCAGGGTGTGCTTTTTCAACTTCATCAAGCAAGATGAGTGAGTATGGATTTCGACGAACTTTTTCAGTCAACTGACCAGCTTCTTCGTAACCAACATATCCTGGAGGGGCTCCGACGAGTTTAGCGACGGCGTGTTTTTCCATGTATTCAGACATGTCAAAGCGAATCATGCTATCAGCTGAACCGAAGAGTTCAATAGCGAGTTGTTTTGAAAGTTCAGTTTTACCAACACCAGTAGGACCGACAAAGAGGAATGAACCAATTGGACGGTTTGGTGTACCAAGACCAACACGGTTACGACGGATAGCTTTGGCAATCTTATCAACGGCTTCATCTTGCCCAATAACGTGTTCTTTCAAGTCATCAGCAAGGTGAATTAATTGTGATTGTTCTTTTTCTTTTAAGTCACCAACAGGGATGTTTGTTTTTTCTTCAACGATTGCTTCGATAGTTTTCTCAGTAATCACTGGAATATCATCTTCGTTGATGGTTTGTTTTTGCATTTCCTTGTATTTAGCGATTTGATCACGGAAATATGCTGCGCGTTCATAATCTTCTTCACGAGTAGCTTGAGTTTTTAGGTTTTCGGCTTGAACCAAACGTTTTTCAATTTCTTTTGGATCAACAAAGTTGAGTGTCAAGTTCATCTTAGAACCAGCTTCGTCGAGAAGGTCGATAGCTTTATCTGGAAGGAAACGGTCTTGAATGTAGCGATTTGAGAGGGTAGCAGCAGCTTCGATAGCATCATCACTGTATTTGACATGGTGATAATCTTCGTATTTCTTTTGAATACCACGAAGAATAGTGATAGTTTCTTCGACGCTTGGTTCGTCAACTTTTACAGGTTGCATACGACGTTCAAGCGCAGCATCTTTTTCGATGATACGATATTCGTTCAAAGTAGTTGCACCAACTAATTGTAGCTCGCCACGAGCAAGAGCGGGTTTCAAGATGTTACCAGCATCCATGTTACCGTCACCAGCATTACCAGCGCCGACAATTTCGTGGATTTCATCGATGAAGAGGATAACATCTTTACGTTCACGGATTTCTTCCATGAGTTTTTGCATACGTTCTTCAAATTGACCACGAATACCAGTTCCTTGAACAAGGCTTACCACGTCTAGGCGGATAACTTGTTTATTTTGGAGTTTTTGTGGAACGTTACCATCTACAATTTTTTGGGCTAATCCTTCAACAACGGCAGTTTTACCAACACCAGGTTCTCCGATAAGAACAGGATTGTTTTTTGTACGGCGGTTAAGAATTTCGATAACACGAACAATTTCAGCATCACGTCCGATGACAGGGTCGATATCACCACGACGTGCGATATCAGTAACATTGATACCAAATTCTTCTAGCAAGCCCTTAGGTTCTTGCTGTGCTGGTCCGTTTGGGCGGAAATTGTTGTTGCCATTGCCACCGCGTCCGTTATTATTGCCTCCACCAGATTGAGTTGGAGGAGTATTTTGGAATCCTTGGCTTTCAAATGCTGGGAAGTCGCTGAGATTACTAAAGAAATCGTCGAAAGGATTCGATGATTGGTTTGTTTGGTTAGAAGATGATTGAGGATTACCTCCTAATCCTCCTAAAATAGCGTTATTTGGGTCAGTTTTCATAATTTGATAGCAATTTTGACACAAATCAATTTGCTTTTGCTGACCATTGATATTTGTATACAGGTGAATAGTAGATTCATTTAAATGACAATTTTGACAGAGCATATAAAATACCCTCCTTTCGTAATGTCTGACTAAAACAATAAAGGTCAAAGATAGTCAGATTTCATACTTACATTATAGCACTAGCCACTAGGAAATCAAGTAAAAAGCATTAAAAATTAGCACTCTTATAAAAAGAGTGCTAATTTTTTTCAGGATCAATTTGACTAGCAGCCATAGACCCCATAATAGCTCCAAAGATAAAACCAGAAAAAATGAAGATACTTAAGAAGAGAGGATTGAACAAGATTTCAAAAGGATTTTCACCTTCTTGCCATTTGATAAACATGTTAAAAACAAGCATAAAAATGGCAAAAACAACTCCATTAAGCCAGCCTTTTTTCTTAGCTTTTTGACGCTCTTTCTCAAGCTTATCTCTAGGGACTTCAAGAGGTCCCTGTAAGTCTCTATTGGTCAGCATTGTCATCATAACCATTGGCATGACAAAAATAATGACAAAAACGTTGCAGTAGAGAAGAATTTCAGCAGATACTTTCCAGACAGTGCTCAAGAGAAAGGTAAGAGCTGTTGAAATAAATTCAAAAAGTAATAGCAAGATAAATAATTTATTTCCAATACGGTTACTTCTTATTCACGGTATTCGTCCAATGCTCCATTAATACCATAAAATCGTTTGATGAATCGTGGTCATAGCGGCCCTTTACTTTTTTTCATGACTAAATCTCCTAATTCCCAATTCCTTTTTAAAGATGGCGAGTCTCCCAAAATAGTGTATTTAGATCAGTTCCTAATGCCTCGGCTAACTTGATGCAAAGGTCAAGTGAAGGATTGTACTTGTTATTTTCAATTAAATTAACAGTTTGCCTTGCGATTCCTATTTGCTTAGCAAGGGTCAGCTGAGAGATACCTAAATTAGTTCGAAATTCTTTAACTCGGTTCATTATTCCATCCTAATCTTTCTTGTACCAAGTATAGTAGAATATATGTGACATGTCAATTATAAATGACATGTTTTTCTGAATTAAAATTTATTTTTATTCAAAATAGGCTTGACAATGTGTATAATTATGCTAAAATTAGGTATATTATTCAAGAAGAAAAGGATGGGTTGGCCTATGGTTTTTAATAATTCGTTTTTGAAAGAGATTGATTTTACTAAGGAAGAGCTAACTAATCTCATTGATTTGGGATTGAAATTTAAAGAGTTGAAAAAGAAGAAAATTGCTCATAAATATTTAGAAGGCTTAAATATTACTCTTATTTTCGAGAAGACAAGTACCAGAACACGTTCTGCTTTTACAGTAGCTGGACAAGATTTAGGGATGAATGTGACTTATCTTGGAAGCAGTGAAATTCAACTTGGCAAAAAAGAATCCGTAATTGATACGGCAAAAGTTCTAGGTTCAATGTTTGACGGGATTGAATATCGTGGCTTCAAGCAATCTGATGTTGAAGCTTTAGCGGAATTCTCTGGTGTGCCTGTCTGGAATGGTTTGACAGATACTTGGCATCCAACGCAAATGATTGCTGATTTTATGACATTAAAAGAAGTCTTTGGAAAACTAGAAGGTTTGACAATCGCTTATGTTGGCGATGGACGCAACAATATGGCAAATTCTTTGTTAGTTACTTCAGCTATTCTTGGCGTGAATGTAAAAATCATTGCACCAGCTAGCTTACAGCCAGAAAAAGAAATCATCGAGATTGCACAAGCACACAATAACGGAGCTGAGTTAACTATTACTGATGAGCTTGATGCCGTTTGTGGCGTTGATATGCTTTACACAGACGTTTGGGTGTCAATGGGCGAAAAAGTTGATTTTAAAGAACGTATCGACCTTTTGTTGCCTTATCAAATTAATGCTGATTTGGTTGAAAAGACAGGAAATCCAGATGTGATTGTCATGCATTGCTTGCCTGCTTTCCATGATTTAAACACAGAAATTGGTCAAGCTATCTATGATAAATATGGTTTAGCAGAACTTGAAATTACAGATGAAGTCTTCCAAAAATACAGCTCAGTCATTTTCCAAGAAGCTGAGAACCGCATGCATTCCATCAAAGCGATTATGTATAATTCCCTAAAAGAGATTTAAAACGTTCTTTTTTGACGAGAAATTGTGATAAATGTAAGAAAATGCACTCTCTTGTTGTTTGTTTAGGAAAAATTATGTTAAAATAGTATGGACAATAAATGAAGAGGAGAATAGTCATGGAATCACATTTGGTGAGAATTATCAATCGTCTTGAATTAATGACGACTGATGGTAGCAATCTTAAACGTAATTTTGAACGTGATGGTGTCATTGTGGCAGAAGTGTCTTTTAGCAATGACCCTGAAAATGGTCCAGTTTTCACTTTGCGTGATGTTGAAGCACGTGAGTCTTACTCATTTGACAGCATTGATTTGATCGCAATGGAAATTTACGATCTTCTTTACTAAGATAAAGAAAAAATTCAGACACAGTATAAGGGCAAAGGATTTTTAGTCCTTTCCATCCTATTTTTAAGTGTGGTTTCTGTACTTTCTTATATTGCTATTTTGAATTGATAAAAGTCTAGGAGTTTCTAGACTTTTTTGTTTTTTATAAATGCTTGATACTTAGGTAAAAATTCTTTTTAATCGTTTTGACTAGAAGTGTCTAAAATCCCTATATATCAAGCTTTTTAAGCCAAACCATCCTTTAGTGTTGATTGGTATTTTTATTCAATATATGTTATAATTAATTGATTATTGCTTATAGGAGACACAAATGGATTTTTCATTTTTACCAAAGTATTGGGCTTATTTTAACTACGGTGTTCTTGTAACCATCATGATTTCAGCTTGTGTTGTCTTTTTTGGGACAATCATTGGTATCTTGGTTGCTTTAGTTAAACGTACAAATATTAAAATTTTAAATTGGATTGCTAGTTTTTATGTTTGGGTCTTTCGTGGAACTCCGATGGTCGTGCAAATCATGATTGCCTTTGCTTGGATACATTTTAGTAATGCACCTATCGTAGGTTTTGGCGTTTTGGACCTTGACTTTTCACGTTTGCTTCCAGGTATTATTATTATTTCGCTAAATAGCGGAGCTTATATTTCTGAAATTGTTCGTGCTGGTATCGAAGCAGTTCCAAAAGGGCAACTTGAAGCGGCTTATTCATTAGGAATTCGCCCTGTGAATGCAATGCGTTATGTTATTTTGCCACAAGCCCTTAAAAATATTTTACCAGCTCTTGGTAATGAATTTATTACGATTATCAAAGATAGTTCACTTCTTCAAACAATCGGTGTTATGGAATTGTGGAACGGTGCACAATCAGTCGTAACAGCTACATATCTACCAATTACGCCATTGTTGTTTGCTGCATTCTATTACCTCATGGTGACTACAGTCTTGTCATTCTTACTTAAAAAACTTGAAAATCGTATGGGAAATGGAGGTAGCAACTAATGTCAGAGACTCTTATTTCAATTAAAGGCCTTCACAAATACTTCGGAAAAAATGAAGTGCTTAAAGGCATTGATCTTGATATTAAAGCAGGCGAAGTTGTTGTTATCATCGGCCCTTCAGGATCTGGGAAATCAACTTTCCTTCGTACAATGAACTTGCTTGAAACACCTACTAAGGGTGTGATTACCTTTGAAGGTGTCGATATTACTGATAAGAAAAATGACATTTTCAAAATGCGTGAAAAAATGGGAATGGTTTTCCAACAATTTAATCTCTTCCCAAATATGACAGTGCTTGATAATATCACTTTGTCACCAATTAAGACAAAAGGTGTTTCTAAAGAAGAAGCGCAAGCTAAAGCTTATGATTTGCTAGATAAAGTTGGGCTTCGTGATAAAGCTGATGCCTATCCAATAAGTCTATCAGGTGGTCAACAACAACGTATTGCTATTGCGCGTGGTCTTGCCATGGACCCAGATGTTCTTCTTTTTGATGAACCAACATCAGCGCTTGACCCAGAAATGGTTGGTGAAGTTCTTGGTGTTATGCAAGATTTGGCGAAATCTGGTATGACAATGGCAATTGTAACGCATGAAATGGGATTTGCGCGTGAAGTTGCTGACCGTGTCATTTTCATGGACGGTGGCGTGATTGTTGAACAAGGTTCACCAGAAGATGTTTTTGAAAATACCAAAGAAGCACGTACAAAAGATTTCTTGAGTAAAGTTTTGTAAGATAAAAAATAGCCCCAGTTGAGTTACAAACTCGGCTGAGGTTTTTTGTTATAAAAAAAAGAAAGTTAAAGATACTTAAAAATGAGCAAAACATTAACTGTAAATGAGTTATTTTTATGCATTAAGTACACTTAATTTTTATATTTTAGTTATTTTAAGAGTGCTTTAGTCTATGAAAGAGTCGTGAAAACAGCTATATTATAACGATTCTAAATAAATGTTGGTTTTATTTGGAATTATTCTAATTAGTGCATAAATAAAGAAAAAATTAATTTTTATGGTTTTTTTCTTTCATCTTTATGATATAATGATTCGGACGGAAGGTCAAACATTTTATCAAAAAAATTTGGGGAGGTCAAGAAATTTGATTTTGCAGAATGCTAAAGTTGGTATTCCTTACACTATTGTCAGTATTAATTTACCTGATGAGAGTGTTAGACACTTGTCAGATTTAGGGCTAAAGGTTGGTGCCTCACTTAAAGTGATTTCTAAAACGCCAACTAGTGCGATTGTTATGCTTAAATCAAGCCGTTTGGCTTTTGATCAATCGATTTTAAGTCAAATTGATGTCACAGAAGAAGAAGGTGCTCTTTTATCTCTTCCTCTTTCAGAATTAAAAGTAGGTGAGTATGCTTACGTTGACGGTATTTATGCAATGAATGAAGCAAAACGTCGTCTTATGGATATGGGATTGACTCGCCACACAAAAGTTTACTTACGTAAAGTTGCTCCTTTAGGAGACCCAATTGAAATTAGTTTACGCGGTTACGAATTGACACTTCGTAAGTCTGAAGCGCAAATGATTAGTGTCGTTAAAGTAGATAGCGAGGAGGAAAAATGACAGAGATAGCCTTAATCGGTAATCCGAATAGTGGTAAAACAAGTCTATTTAACTTATTGACAGGAACAAGTCAACGTGTTGGTAACTGGCCTGGTGTTACTGTTGAGCGTAAAAGCGGAATAGTCAAAAAACACGCTGACTGGAAAGTCCAAGATTTACCAGGGATTTATTCAATGTCACCTTACACGCCTGAAGAAAAAGTTGCGCGTGATTATTTATTGAGTAATGATGCTGACAGCATCCTTAACGTTGTTGATGCGACAAACTTGGAACGTAATCTTTACTTGACTACTCAATTGATTGAAACAGGAATTCCAGTAACTGTTGCTCTTAATATGAGTGATGCTTTGAAAGCTCAAGGAAAAACAATTAACATTGATAAACTTTCTTATCAATTGGGTGTGCCAGTTATTTCAACAAGTGCGATTAAAAATACTGGTGTTGATAAAGCTATCAAAAAAGCAGCTAATATGACAAAAGCTAGTACTGATCTTATTCAATACCCAACGTACAGCGATCAGTTTGAAGCTGCTATCAAACAAATTATTGATATTCTTGGAGATGTCGTTCCAGAACGCTCAGCACGTTTTTATGCCATTAAATTATTTGAACGTGACACTTTGGTACAAGAAGAAATTACTTTGTCTGATTTCCAAAAAGGTGAAATTAACCAAGTGATTAAGATTACAGAAGAAATCTTTACAGAGGATTCTGAATCAATCGTTATCAATGAACGTTACGAATTTATCGAACGTGTGGCTAAAATGGTTCAAAACCAAGATAGCAATTTCAAAATGACAGTCTCAGATAAAATTGACCGAATTGTTACCAATCGTATCTTGGCCTTACCAATTTTTGCTGTTGTAATGTTCTTGGTTTACTACCTATCAATTCAAACTGTTGGTACAATGGGAACTGACTGGGTTAACGACGTTCTCTTTGGAGAGTTAGTTCCTGGGTGGGTTCAATCTGGTCTTGATGCTCTTCATGTTTCAGGATGGCTTGAATCACTTATCATCGATGGTATTGTAGCTGGTGTCGGAACAGTTCTTGGTTTCTTGCCTCAAATCTTTGTTCTCTTTATCTGTCTAGGCATTTTGGAAGATATTGGATACATGAGTCGTATTGCATTTGTTATGGACCGTGTCATCAGACGTTTTGGTTTGTCAGGTAAATCATTTATTCCAATGTTGATTGCAACAGGTTGTGGTGTACCAGCTGTTATGGCAAGTCGTACCATTGAAAATGAACGTGACCGCCGCATCACTATTATGACAGCAACATTCATGCCATGTTCTGCTAAATTAGCGATTATCGCTTTGATTGCAGGTGCTTTCTTCCCTGATAATCCAATCGTTGCACCATCTACTTACTTTATTGGTGTTATTACAATTATCCTTTCAGGGATTGCGCTTAAGAAAACGAAATTACTTGGTAGTTATGTGAGTCCATTTATCATGGAATTACCAGCTTATCACATGCCAAAAATGATGAGTGTTCTTCGTTATGCTTTTGGAAAAGCTCTCAGCTTTGTTAAACGTGCAGGTACAGTTATCTTTAGTTTGACAGTTATTATTTGGTTCATGTCTACATATAATTTCACTTTCCAAGCGGTTGATACTGATCATTCTATCTTGGCTTCACTTGGTAAATTGATTTCTTGGCTCTTTGAACCACTTGGATTTGGTAACTGGAAGGCTACAGTTGCTGCAGCAACAGGTCTTGCTGCTAAAGAAGCTGTTGTCGGTACTTTTGGTATTTTGTATAACGATAGTACAACTCATAGTTTGTACCATGCATTGCAATTGGATTACTCAGCTCTTGCAGCTTACTCGTTCTTGATTTTCAACCTTCTTTGTGCACCATGTTTTGCCGCAATGGGAGCTATCAAACGTGAAATGGGTGATGCTAAGTGGACACTTGGAGCTATTGGTTTCCAAACAGGTCTCGCTTACGTTGTTAGTCTGATTATTTATCAACTTGGACTTGTTGCTTTCTACGGTAAAGGTATTAACTTCTGGACAATTGTAGCTGTTGTTCTATTAATTGTGATTATCTACTTTATCGTGAGAAAACCAGCTCAAGAAAAAGAAGAAGTGATTACATTAGATAATCTAGAAAAAGTTGGAGAATAATGTTTATGGCGACTATTATTATTGCATTGCTAATTGCATTGGCTGTTTTTATGGGCTTACGAAGTTTCATCAAGGGTAAAGGCTCTTGTGGTGATTGCAATTGTTCGTGTCCCGTAAAAGATAGCCAGCATAAAAATGTAAAAGTAAAATAAGAAAAGAAATACTTGCTCATTTTGGCAGGTATTTTTTTGTTGTATTTTTATAGAATATTCTGATAATTTATCAAAAAATATTTTCTTATGAAGTCGCTTTCTGGTATAATAAAAGAAATATATTTTCAGGAGAATTTCATGGCGAAACTTATAGATGGTAAAGCTTTAGCTGCTAAAATGCAAAATGAATTAGTTGAGAAGGTTGAAAAATTAAAAGCTGAAGCTGGTATTGTACCTGGTTTGGTGGTGATTTTGGTTGGTGATGATCCCGCTAGTCAGGTTTATGTGCGTAATAAAGAACGCTCTGCTAAGAAAGCTGGATTCTTGAGTGAAACGGTTCGTTTATCAGAATCAACTAGTGAGGAAGAATTGATTCAAGTCATTGAGCAATATAATAACGATGATCGCTTCCACGGGATTTTGGTACAGTTACCACTTCCTGCCCACATTAACGACAAACGTGTGATTTTGGCAATTGATCCTAAAAAAGATGTAGATGGTTTTCACCCTATCAATACAGGACACCTTTGGAATGGACGTCCTGTCATGGTGCCATGTACGCCAGCTGGAATCATGGAATTATTGCGTGCTTACGAAGTTGATTTAGAAGGAAAAACGGCAGTTATTATCGGTCGTTCAAATATTGTCGGAAAACCAATGGCACAGCTCTTGCTTGATAAAAATGCAACAGTGACACTAGCGCACTCACGTACTCGTGACTTGGCGCGTGTAACAAAACAAGCTGATGTCTTGATTGTGGCAATCGGTCAAGGACATTTTGTGACTAAGGAATTCGTCAAAGAAGGCGCTGTAGTCATTGATGTTGGTATGAACCGTGATGAAAATGGCAAATTAATCGGGGATGTTAAGTTTGATGAAGTTGAACCAGTAGCTAGTCTCATCACACCAGTTCCTGGAGGCGTTGGTCCAATGACAATTACCATGCTGATGGAGCAAACTTATCAATCAGCTCTTAGAAGTGTGAAAGCATGATCATTGACGAACGCTTAGCACGCAAGGTTGTTGTCAAACGTCAAGCGGATTCCCATAAAGGGACTTATGGGCGCGTGCTCTTGATTGGTGGCTTTTATCCTTATGGCGGGGCTATTATCATGAGTGCTTTAGCTGCTGTTAAAAGCGGTGCTGGGCTAGTGACAGTAGCAACTGAACGTGAGAACATTGTAGCACTTCACACTCAGTTACCAGAAGCTATGGCTTTTGATTGTGAGGACGAAGAATTTTTAGCAGAAAATCTTACTAAGGCAGATGTGGTTTTGATTGGTCCTGGTTTAGGAGAAAATAGCAAATCTAAACGTGTGTTTGAAGAAGTGCTTTCTAAAGTTTCTGAAAATCAGATTTTGCTTGTTGATGGCTCTGCTTTAAATCTTCTTGCCAAAGCCATGCCAGTTTTTTGTCAGGCAGGTCACATTATTTTAACACCGCACCAAAAAGAATGGGAACGTTTGTCTGGATTGGTGATTGCTGACCAAAGTCTTGAAATGACCCAAAAAGCTCTAGCTAATTTTCCAAAAGAGACGATTTTAGTGGCTAAAAGTCATCACACCAAAATCTTACAAGGTAGCCAAATTGGAGAATTAACCGTTGGTGGTCCTTATCAGGCAACTGGTGGCATGGGTGATACCCTTTGTGGAATGATTGCTGGTTTTGTGGCTCAGTTTAAGGATAATCTCTTTGAGAGTGTTGCAGTAGCAACGTATTTGCACTCAGCAATCGCTGATCAACTTGGTCAGGAAGCTTATGTTGTTTTGCCAACGACAATCAGCGCAGCTCTTCCAAAAGCAATGAAAAAATTATCAGAATAAAATAGCAAAGTACATTTTTTATAATAAAAAGTGTACTTTTTTGCTCTCGAAAATAGCTACAAAACAAAATATTTCAAAAATGTTACAAATATTACAACTTTGTATTGACTTATGTAAAAAACTACTCTATAATATTGGCAGAATTGGCCGATTCTAAGATGACAATAGTTGTTAAAAAAGGTTATTTATCACGCTGTATTAGCTTTTTTCTAAAATTATCCAAAAGATTTTTTTAGAAAAAAGTGTAATCTTTTTGTAACAAAAAAACTGGTTATAAGCAAGTTTTTGGGAAATGTTTATTTTATCAAAGGGGAAAGATATTATGAAAAAGGTAACTTTAATCAAAGAGCACAACGCTTTTCAATTCGTAAATATATCATTGGAGTTGCATCCGTTTTGATTGCAAGTGTGCTGTTTATGGGAGGAGAGGTTGTAGTAGCTGAGGATATGGTGTCAGCAGATGCCATGTTACAAGAACAAGTCACTCAATCAGGTGATAATCAGGTAGTAACTAACGAAAACACTAAGTAGGAAACAAGTGAGGGAGAACTTGTTTCTAAAATCAATCAGCCTAGTGAAGTGCCTGATATCGGTGACAAAGAAGAAAATGTGAATGCTGAACAAGACCTAGCTTTAAAGGATGATCAAGTATCTACAGAAGAAAATCAGCCAGAACAAGAGACAGTTGTTAGCGAAGAAATTAATCAGTCAGCGGACTTTCCTGAAACTGTCACTGTTGATGCGGCTGATTTAGTAGGTGAAGCAAAAGCCAATCAAGAGTCATTTGTTAGAGAATCAAAAGTGTCTGTTACTGCTCAAAGTAATTTGCCAAGCCAAGGTTATTACACTTATTCTCAAAAGACAGAAGTAAAAAATGAACCGAGTGCCTCAGCTCCAGTTGCTTTTTATGCTAACGCTGGTGACCGTGTCTTTTATGACCAAGTCTTAACACGAGACGGTTATCAATGGATTTCTTATAATTCTTATTTAGGTCAACGCCGTTATGCTGCTATTTCTAAATTAACAGCTGAAGTGGTTCAAAAATTATCTGGCTCACTTAATTTTCAAAATGTGACAAGCCAAGGCTTTGACGTCCTAGTAACAAATATCTCAGATCCTAAGGAGATTACAAGTGTTAAAGTTCCTGTTTGGACTGTTAAGGACGATCAAGATGATATTATTTGGTACGACGCCACTAGACAAGGTAATGGTGATTACAAAGTCCGTGTGAATATAGTGGATCATAAAGGTGAAACAGGAACCTACAATGTTCACTTGTATTATCAAGAAAGCGATGGACATCTTCAAGGGGTAGCGGCTAAGCAAGTAACTTTACCAGAAAAAACAGCTGGTGCCAAGACGATTCCAGCTCAAGGTTCTTACGTATTTCAAAATACAATAGAAGTAAAAAATGAAGCCCGTATGTCAGCACCAACAGAATTTACCTTTGAAAAGGGTTATAAATTAGATTATTAGGACCAAGTTTTAGAGGCTGATAATCATCAATGGATTTCTTACGTCAGCTATGGTGGCGTTCGTCGCTATATTCCAATTGCAACTTTGACAAATCAAAAACCAACAGGAGATATTTCGGTTAATAATCATGCTAACGGTGATTTTGATGTGGTTATTTCGAATATTTCAGATGCCAACGGTGTATCAGCCGTCAAGGTTCCTATCTGGGCCGTTAAGAATAACCAAGATGATATCATTTGGTACGATGGTGCCAAACAAAACGATGGGACTTATAAGGTAACTGTCAAACTTTCAGACCATCGTAATGAACGAGGAGCCTATAATATTCACCTTTATTATGTAGAATCAAATGGTCAGCTGCAAGTTGTTGCGGGAACTCAAGTGACGATTCCTGAAGCAAGATTGTCGGGCGATTTACACATTAGCAATCAGTCTGCAGCAGTTTTTGATATTTTGGTAACTAATGTGTCTCATCCTGGTTCACTGAAAGCAGTTAAGGTACCTGTCTGGTCAACGCAGGGAGGACAAGATGACATTATTTGGTACACTGCAACTAAACAAGCTGATGGTAGTTATAAGACAAGGGTTAATGTTAGTGACCATAAAAATAATTATGGTGAGTACAATATCCACCTTTATTATGAGCAAGCAGATGGTTCTCTGAAGGGGGGCGGTGGTGTTAAAACAACCCTTGAAGCACCTAAGACACCAGCAATGCCACAAAGTGGGACATATACTTTTACAAGTTTAAAAGAGGTCAAGAGTCAACCGCGTTTATCAGCACCAACAGAATTCACGCTTGATGCAGGTTACCAAGTCCGCTATGACAAGGCTTTGTATGCGGATGGTCATCAATGGATTTCTTATCTTAGCTATGGTAGTTTAAGACGTTACGTTTTAATAGATTAAAAGGAGAAGGGGCTTCTACCAGTGCTTAAACTGGTAGAGGTAGAGTTTAGGAAAAGGGAAAATGCGAAAGAAGTTTTCAAAAAAGGTTCTTATCTTACTTTTGACTTTTACTAACCTAGTGATTGGTTATGGTCTGTGTCGACAACTGATGGTTACTCATCAAGAATCTGAGGTTAAACTTGATGAGTATGCTTTTGAAAAAAGCATGAAGAAAACTCAGAAGAAAATTTATCCTGACTTGTCAAAGTATGATCATTTAAGTATTTTAGTGTCAATTTCACAGCAGAAAATGATTGTTTATTCTAAAAATGATGTCATTTTTAAAACCAAAGTATCGACTGGCGCTAAAGATACGCCAACACCAACGGGGAAATTTGCTATCGAGGCAGAACGTGGTGACTTTTCTTATGATGATAGTTTGAACCGAGGTGTTTGTTACTGGGTATCCTTTAAAGACCATGGAGTGTGTCAGTTTCAAAGTCTTCCGACTGATTGGAAAGGAAAGGTCTTGAAAGGAGAGACGAAAAAACTCGGAAAGGCATGTACTGATGGGAATGTAAGGTTATCAAAAGAAGATGCCAAGTGGCTTTTTGAGAATATGCCAGAAGGAGTTATCGTTAGTGTGCATTAGTTAGAGGTCCTAGAATTAGAAAAAATTTTCGATTTTCAATAGAGCCGCTTTTGAATTTCTAGGCTCGAGAAAAAACTGTCTACTGGACAGTTTTTTTCTGTTATAATAGTAGATGATATGCAAAATTTGTATGAAGTCAAAAATACTATGGAAAGGAGCCTGTCATGTCAGATTATTTAAGTGTTTCGACCTTAACTAAATATCTTAAATTAAAGTTTGATCGTGATCCTTATTTGGAGCGGGTTTATTTGACAGGTCAGGTTTCCAATTTTCGACGTCGTCCAACGCATCAATATTTTTCTTTGAAAGATGAAAATGCAGTGATTCAAGCGACGATGTGGGCAGGGACTTTTAAAAAACTTGGTTTTGAGCTTGAAGAAGGTATGAAAATCAATGTTGTGGGACGTGTCCAACTTTATGAACCGAGTGGGTCATATTCTATTATTATTGAAAAGGCAGAACCAGACGGTATTGGTGCTTTAGCGCTGCAATTTGAACAGTTGAAGAAGAAATTAGCAGAAGCTGGCTACTTTGATGAGCGTCATAAGCGTCGACTGCCTCGATTTGTGAAGAAAATCGGTGTGGTAACCAGTCCAAGTGGAGCGGTTATTCGAGATATTATCACGACTGTCTCTCGTCGTTTTCCTGGGGTTGAGATTTTACTTTTCCCGACAAAGGTTCAAGGAGAAGGTGCTAGTCAGGAAGTGGCTGCTAATATCGCCAAAGCAAATGAACGTGATGACTTAGATCTTTTGATTATTGGTCGTGGTGGAGGTTCTATCGAGGACTTGTGGGCTTTTAACGAAGAAATTGTTGTTCAAGCGATTTTTGAATCTCGTTTGCCAGTCATTTCGAGTGTGGGACACGAGACGGACACGACATTGGCAGATTATGTTGCCGACCGTCGTGCAGCGACTCCGACAGCGGCTGCTGAACTTGCGACACCTGTGACTAAGGCTGATATTATTTCTTGGATTGCTGAACGTGATAATCGTATCTATCAAGCTGCTCTACGTCGCATTAAGCAAAGTCAAGAACGTCTTGATAAATTAGCTAATTCAGTGATTTTTAGACAGCCAGAGCGTTTATATGATGGTTATGTTCAAAAACTGGATCGCTTGGTCATGTCCTTGATAAATACCATGCAAAATCAATTTAGCCAAGCTAAACAACGTCAAGAGTTATTACACCAGCGTTTACTTGCTTTGGATTTTGATAGTCAGATTAAGCATTACAAAGACAATTTGCAAAGTTTAAGACGTTTATTGTTATCAAATATGACTAGTCAATACGATAGTAAGTTAGCTCGATTTGAAAAGGCACAAGATGCCTTATTGTCCCTTGATACTAGCCGTATTATTGCTAGGGGCTATGCGATGGTGCAAAAAGATGATAAAGTCATCTCAAGTGTGACCGATGTCAATCTAGGAGACAAATTGACGGTTCAATTAAAAGACGGTCAACTCGAAGTGGAGGTAAAAGATGCCAAGTAAAAAAACATTTGAAGAAAATTTACAAGATTTAGAAGCGATTGTAACAAAACTTGAAAACGGCGATGTGGCTCTTGAAGATGCTATTGCTGAATTCCAAAAAGGAATGCTTCTCTCAAAAGAATTGCAAAAAACACTAGATTCAGCTGAAAAAACACTTGTTAAAGTGATGCAAGCTGACGGAACTGAAACAGAAATGGATGCCTAATGGATAAAGTAAGTAAAATTGGTCAAGCCATTCATCGATATTACGAACAAAAAGATTTAGTATCACCAGATTTGATTGAGTCAATCTTGTATTCTGTTGATGCTGGGGGCAAACGTATCCGTCCATTGATTTTTCTAGAATTGCTAGAAGGTTTTGGAATTTCTTTGACAGATGCTCATTATGATGTGGCTGCCGCTCTTGAAATGATTCACACAGGTAGTTTGATTCACGATGATTTACCTGCCATGGATGATGATGATTACCGTCGCGGACGCTTAACAAACCACAAAAAATTTGATGAAGCAACAGCGATTTTGGCTGGAGATAGTCTCTTTTTAGACCCATTTGATTTGTTGGCAAATGCTGCGCTAACAGCTGACATCAAAATTCGTTTGATTGCAGAATTATCACATGCTTCAGGAACTTATGGTATGGTCGGTGGTCAAATGCTTGATATGAAAGGTGAAGAGCGTAAGCTCAGCCTTTCAGAATTACAATTGATTCATTCTAATAAAACAGGAAAATTGTTGACTTTCCCTGTTGTGGCAGCAGGAATTATTGCTGGTGTTGAAGATGAAGAACTTGCTAATTTGCGTAAAACTGGTAGCTTGATTGGGCTTGCTTTCCAAGTTCGCGATGATATTTTAGATATGACAGCAAGTTTTGAAGAAATTGGAAAAACACCGAAAAAAGATTTACTAGCTGACAAAGCGACTTACCCAAGCTTACTTGGTTTAGATAAGTCTTATGAGATTTTAAATCAGTCGCTTGACCAAGCGCTAGCGATTTTCACAAACCTCTCAGTCACTCATGGCTTACATGCAGAAAAAATCACAGAAATGATAGAAAGGTTACGACTAAATGCCTAAGGAAAGAGTTGATGTACTAGCCTATAAACAAGGGCTTTTTGAGACACGTGAGCAGGCAAAACGTGGAGTAATGGCTGGTCTAGTGGTCAATGTTATTAACGGCGAGCGCTACGACAAACCAGGTGAAAAAATTGATGATGCAACAGAATTAAAACTAAAGGGTGAAAAATTAAAATACGTCAGCCGAGGTGGACTAAAACTTGAAAAAGCTTTGCAAGTTTTTGAGATTTCTGTTAATGGTCAAACAACGATTGATATTGGTGCTTCAACAGGTGGTTTCACAGACGTGATGCTACAAAATGGTGCAAAATTGGTTTATGCTGTTGATGTGGGAACCAACCAATTGGTTTGGAAACTACGTCAAGACGAACGTGTGCGTAGTATGGAACAATATAATTTCCGCTATGCTGAATTAGCTGATTTTACCGAAGGGCAACCAACTTTTGCTAGTATCGATGTCAGCTTTATTTCGCTGAATTTGATTTTGCCAGCACTTCATAATATTTTGGCTGATGATGGTCAAGTGGTAGCTCTTATTAAACCGCAATTTGAAGCTGGACGTGACCAAATTGGAAAAAATGGAATCATTCGTGATAACGCTGTGCACCAAAAAGTTTTGGAAACTGTGACAAGTTTTGCTGTCGATTTCGGATTTACAGTTAAAAGGATTGATTTCTCACCTATCCAAGGTGGACATGGTAATATTGAATTTTTGGCACATTTGCAAAAATCAGCTGACGCGAAAAATTTAGTAGTTGCTATGATTCCAGAAATTGTTGAAAAAGCGCATAAGGAATTTAAAGATGAAAAAGAGTGAACGTTTAGAATTAATTAAAAAGATTGTTGCTGAAAATGCTGTTGAAACGCAGCATGATTTACTTAAATTGCTTGAGGCTGAAGGACTTACTTTAACACAGGCTACCATTTCTCGCGACATGAATGAGATTGGTATCATCAAAGTGCCGTCAGTTGATGGGTCATACATTTACGGTCTTTCAAAAGATAAAACTAAAAAAGTTGGACAAGTATCTGTTCCAATTAAAAGCACTGTCCTTGCTGTTTCAGAAGAAACTGAAGGTCTTGAAAACATGATTAATCTTGATGTCATTCCAGGAAACAGCCGCTTAATCAAACGTTTCTTGTTGGAAGATTTCAAGGATAGTCTTTTTAGTGTTATTGCTGATGATGATAGTTTGTTAGTGGTCGCAAAAACAGCAGAAGATGCTGCAGCCATTCGCCAAGAAGTTCGTAAATGGATGACTGACCACAAATAAGAAAGGTCGTTCTATGCTTTTAGAAATTTCCATTAAAAATTTTGCCATCATTGAGGAAATCTCATTGACTTTTGAAAATGGCATGACCGTTTTGACGGGTGAAACCGGTGCAGGGAAGTCTATTATTATCGACGCCATGAATCTTATGCTTGGTGCGCGTGCGAGTCTTGATGTTATCCGTCACGGGGCAAATAAAGCTGAAATTGAAGGCCTCTTTTCAGTTGGTGAAAATGCTGCGCTCACGCAAATTTTGGAGGAAAATGGCATTGAGGTTACGGAAGAATTAATTATCCGTCGTGAAATTTTGCAAAATGGTCGTTCGATTGGTAGGATTAATGGACAAATGGTTAACCTGACAACGCTTCGTGCTGTTGGTCAATATTTGGTTGATATCCATGGGCAACATGACCAAGAAGAATTGATGAAACCAAACATGCACATTCGTATGCTGGATGAATTTGGGGATAGCCAATTTGCTTCGGTCAAGAAACACTACCAAGACCTTTTTGAACATTATCGCCGCTTGCGTCAACGTGTTTTAACCAAACAAAAAAATGAGCAAGAACACAAAGCACGTATCGAAATGCTGGAATTTCAAATTGCAGAGATTGAAGCAGCTGCCCTAAAATCAGGTGAAGACCAAGCTCTAAACCAAAAACGTGATAAGTTGTTAAATCACAAACATATCGCAGACACATTAACTAATGCTTATGTCATGCTCGATGATGAAGAGTTTTCAAGTTTGTCAAATATCCGCTCAGCTATGAACGACTTGATGACTTTGGAAGAATTTGATGCAGATTATAAAGACATGTCATCAAATGTTTCTGAAGCTTATTACATTCTAGAAGAAGTGACTAAGCAATTAGGTGATGTTATTGATGAGCTTGATTTTGATGCTGGTAGTCTTCAACAAATTGAAGCTCGTTTAGAAGTGATTTACAGCATTACCCGTAAATACGGTGGCAGTGTTGATGATGTTTTAGATTATTACGAAAATATCACCAAAGAATACAATCTTTTGACTGGCAATGATGAGTCATCTGATGATATGGAAAAAGATCTCAAACGCTTGGAAAAAGAATTGATTGTTGCTGCTGAGAATCTCAGTCAAGAACGTCATCAATTAGCTAAAAATTTGGAAGCTGAAATCAAGCAAGAACTGGCTGATTTGTACATGGAAAAGGCTGATTTTCAAGTGCAATTTAGCAAGGGAAAATTCAATCGTGATGGGAATGAAGCTATTGAATTTTACATTTCAACCAATCCTGGAGAAGGGTTCAAACCTTTGGTTAAGGTGGCATCTGGTGGTGAAATTTCACGTTTAATGTTAGCTATAAAATCTGCCTTTTCACGTAAAGAAGACAAGACAAGTATTGTCTTTGATGAGGTTGATACAGGAGTTTCTGGACGTGTAGCGCAAGCTATTGCCCAAAAAATCTATAAAATCGGTAGTCACGGGCAAGTTTTGGCGATTTCACACTTGCCACAAGTGATTGCGATTGCGGATTATCAATTCTTTATTGAAAAACGTAGTGATGAAAATACAACGGTTTCAACAGTGCGTTTGTTAAGTGAAGAAGAGCGTGTGGAAGAAATTGCAAAAATGCTTGCTGGTAGTGATATTACGGAAATGGCGCGTGAACAAGCGCGTGAATTGCTAAAGAAATAAAATAGGAGCCCCAGGGCTTCTTTTTTTGTCTTTTAAAACCTGGTTGATAAAATGTCCCCCAACTGCTAAAAATTTGGTATAATGGTTATTAGGATAAATTTTGATATAAAGTTTTGAAAGTATGATAGGATAAAAAATGAGTAAAATTAAAATTGTTACAGATTCATCTTTAACGATTGAACCAGAATTAGTAGAAAAATATGATATTACAGTTGTGCCATTGTCAGTTATGATTGATGGTGTTGTTTATTCTGATAACGACATGAAAGAGGAAGGAAAATTCCTCAACTTGATGCGCAATAGCAAAGAATTACCTAAGACAAGTCAACCCCCTGTTGGTGTGTTTGCAGAAGTTTACGAAAACTTGATGAAAAATGGTGCTGAGCACATTGTTTCAATTCACATCACGCATACACTTTCAGGAACTGTTGAAGCAGCTCGTCAAGGGGCTAACCTTGCTGGAGCGGACGTAACGGTTATCGATTCAACATTTACAGACCAATGTCAAAAATTCCAAGTGGTGCAAGCTGCCAAATTAGCCCAAGAAGGTGCAAGCTTAGAAGAAGTTCTTGCAAAAGTTGAAGAAGTTCGTCAAAAATCAGAACTTTACATTGGTGTTTCAACCCTTGAAAATTTGGTTAAGGGTGGACGTATTGGACGTGTTACAGGTCTTCTCAGCTCACTACTTAACATTCGAGTGGTTATGGAAATGATTGATTGCGAATTGAACACAGTTATCAAAGGTCGTGGTGTTAAAACATTTAACAAATGGCTTGATAGCTTTATTGAGCATGCACAAACATCTGGCAAAAAAGTCGCTGAAATAGGTATTTCATACTGTGGAACGGCTGATATGGCAAATGGCCTTAAAGAAAAGCTGCAAGTTTTGGGTGCTCCAATTGCTGTTTTAGAAACTGGTTCAATCATCCAAACGCACACTGGTGAAGACGCTTTTGCGGTTATGGTACGCTATGAATAAGAAAAAGAATATTTTAACTGGGTTTGCTTTCTTTTTAGCAAGCCTTCTTCTGTTTATCGCCGTTTTTAATATTTTGATTCCAAAATCAGATCAAGAATTAACCAAAAAGGATTTCTTAGCTCAGAAAACAAAGTCATTTCGTTATGTGGCTATCGGTGATTCCTTGACCGAAGGGGTTGGCGATACAACTAATCAAGGTGGTTTTGTCCCAATTCTATCCCAAAGTTTAACAGATACTTATCATTATCAAGTCACACATGATAATTACGGGGTTTCAGGAAACACCAGTAACCAGATTTTGACACGAATGAAAGATAAGCAAGACATCCAAAATTCCTTAGCCAAAGCGGATATGATGACCCTAACCGTTGGGGGAAATGATGTTATGGCCGTCATTCGCAAGCATTTGACGAAATTATCTGTGGGGACCTTTAAAAAGCCTGCCAAATCATATCAAGAACGTTTACGTCAGATTATTGAGCTAGCTCGTTCAGAAAATGAAGATTTGCCAATTTATATTTTGGGAATTTATAATCCCTTTTACTTGAATTTCCCTGAAATGACGGAGATGCAAGAAATTATCAATGATTGGAATGATGCTACTGAGAGCGTGACAAAAGAGTATCATCATGTTTACTTCGTTCCAATCAATGATCAACTTTATAAAGGAATTGATGGTCATGAAGGAATCGTGTCAACATCTGGTGACCAAACAACGGTTATCAACGATGCTTTGTTTAGTGGTGACCATTTCCACCCGAATAATATTGGCTATCAAATTATGTCAGACGTAACAATGGAGAAAATCAATGAAACTAAAAACGAATGGAACAAAGACTAACTGGTGGAAGTGGGCGTGTCTCCTCATTTTAGCTATTAATGTGGCTTTTGTGGGAGTGATTGCTAGCCGCTTAATTCAAGTTAGAGAACCAGCAGCACAAACGATTACTTCAAAAAAGGTTAAAAGTATCAAAGTTGGAACAGTTTCAACGACACGTGAGCAATTGAATGATACGGTTGCTGCTTATTTGAAAGATTATAAAACAAAAAATTCGTCTTATAATGTTTACGCAACTTCATCGGCGATTTTGTTTGAAGGAACTTATACTTTTTTAGGTTATGAAGTACCACTTTATATTTATTTCCAACCAAGTCGCCTAGAATCGGGAGCTATTCAGCTAAAAATCACCTCATTTTCAGTTGGGACACTAACATTGCCAGAATCAGAAGTTTTGAAATACTTAAAATCAAGTGTAGACCTTCCAAATTTTGTGGAAGTTTTGCCGAAAGAGTCTGTTATTAATATCAATATTCAGAGCATAAAAAACGATGCAGGTATCTTTTTGAAAGCGACAACAATCGATCTTGTAGGCGATCAATTTAACTTTGATATTTACAAGAAAAACAGCTAATTAAACGTTTAATACTTGACCTTAAGCCTTTTTTTGGGTATCATAGACTTTGTTAAAGTGTTAACGCTTAGAAATTAATTGGAGGATTTGTTAAATGGCTAACAAACAAGATTTAATCGCTAAAGTTGCAGAAGCAACTGAGCTTACTAAAAAAGATTCAGCAGCAGCTGTAGATGCAGTATTCTCAGCAATCGAAAGCTTCCTTTCTGAAGGCGAAAAAGTTCAATTAATCGGTTTTGGTAACTTTGAAGTTCGCGAACGCGCAGCTCGTAAAGGTCGTAACCCACAAACTGGTGAAGAAATTGAAATTGCAGCTTCAAAAGTACCTGCATTCAAAGCTGGTAAAGCACTTAAAGACGCTGTAAAATAATCAACGCAGAAAAAGCCTATCATATCAAGTGTTGTAGCTTGTTTGATAGGCTTTTTTGAATGTTTTGGGGCATTTTTGGGGCATAATCAGTATTTTTCAAGTATATTTGTTACATCTGTTTTCATTTTTTGAGTTACGTGAGTGTAAATTTGAATAGTGGTTTTAGCATCAGAGTGTCCCACTCGTTCCATGATTGCTTTTAATGGTGTTCCGTTTTCTGCTAAACGACTAACGAGAGTGTGCCTAAATATATGGCTAGTAATTTCTTTCGGAATTGGTTTTTCCAATCTTTGATTGGCTCTTTTAGCTGCTTCGTTAAATGAATTAGTTTGAATCGGGACACCATTTTTAGTGGTAAAAATGTATCCCATATCTTTAAAACGACGATTGGTATTCTTTTCAATCTCATTCATGAATTGGAATTCTTTAATGATTTCAATTTCTCGTTTTGTCATAAACGTTTCGCGATAGGAAGCGGGGGTTTTAGGAGAAGTTTTTTCGCCATTTTTATATCCATCAGTATGGTCATATGTTCCGTGTAGTTGAAGGACTTTAGTTTCAAAGTTGATGTTTTTAGGTTCTATACTGACAATTTCACTTATTCGTCCACCATTTAAACTTATAAACTCTGCTAATAAGGCAAGTCTATATGTGCTAGGTCTTCGTTTGAACTCTTTTAAAAATGGCTGGATTTCATCTTCTTCAAGATATTTTTGTTCGATTTTTTTCCAGTCTTCTAAAGTTTTTTTAGTTCTAGGAAGTTTTGCACGTCTTGCAGGATTATCTTGTATGATGTTTAACGATACAGCATAATCAAATACCTGATTAAGTAAGCTCTTATTTCGTTCTTTTTTGCTAGAGGAAACCTCTAAATTATCAAGGTAGCGCTGAACATATCTAGCATCAATTTTAGTAATTTTTACACCCAAGCCAAAACTATCTCTGACTTCAGCTACATTCCCTTTCAAAGAAGCAATAGATGACCGCTTTAACTCTTGTTTGTGAAAAGACCACCATTCATCAAATAGGTCTGTAAAGAGCATTTCAGACGATTTTAGAGTACTTAATTTCGCAGCTATTTTAGCTTGAAGTATTCTTTGTGCCTCTTTTCGTGCTCTTGGTGTGTCACGATCCATCAATGTAGACACCTTTTTCCATTTTTGCGTGTATGGATCTTTATATCTTTCAACAAAATTAATTTTTCCACTTTTATGATTTTCTGACCACATTTGTTAATACCTCATTTCTATGGTAAAATGGGTATAGTAAAGAGCCCTACAGTATGCAGGTTTTTACTATACTACCAATTTCCTTACACTCTAAGTTTGGCGACGGAGAGTGTAAGGTTTTTTTGCTTTATTGTTTATAAGCATTATCACAGGTGCGTAGACCGTCAATGTGAAGACTCAGACTATCTTTTATATGGCTACCAAGAGGGTCTAAGACAAAATCAATCCCTTCTCTGCGAGCAAGCTTTGCAGCAGGAACAAAGTCACTATCTCCAGCTATCAATACAATTTTATCGACTTGATGTTTATAAGCTAAAGAAGCTATATCAAGACCTATACGCATATCAACACCTTTTTGCTGCATAGATAAACTAAAGTCTTTTTCAGTTAAATCTTCAACAGTTATAGTATTGTTTAATAATCTTTTAGTTGAACTTTGTTTTAAATTATAATGTACTGTTCCCTCACTTAGTTCACCGAGCCTAAGAGCAACTTTACGTTTATGGCTTAATTCGTTAAAGAAATCTTCAGTCCATGCTTTAGTTTCACTCTTACTAAAATCTATAGTTCTTTTTAATTGAGGATGATAAACTTGTTTTGAAATAGGAGGACAGTCATAATAAAAAATTCTGTATAAATCATGACGGACTTCATCACCGTAGTTTGTATCTTTTAGATGTCTATTACAATAACTATATAATTCGGTTGCTCTCTGCTTAGCAGTCAAATGTCCTAAGACAGTTGCTGCACGTTTCCTATAAAAGCCACCATCTACCAAAATTGCTATTTTCAATCTTTATTCCTCCCAAAAATACAAAAAAACTCTTGATTTCGGCACTCCCCTTATGGTGGGGGGTCTACTCTCAAGAGCTGAACTAACTTTATTATGTGTTCATTTTAGAACACTTTATTTTTTTTGTCAACTCTTTTGAGTAAAAAACTTTATTTTTTCTTAAGTTTCAATGTGTGTCAAGTATTTTATACTAAAAATTTTCTTATCTTATTTATTAACAATTTTTAGTAACTGTTCTTTTTCTGATAAAAAAGATTCCATTTCCTTTTCAATATCTACGTTAAGACGGTTGGCTAATTCAATTAACCACCAAATATTCTCAGCTAATTTTTGTTCTAATCGAAAAGGCGTCTCATCATAATAGCGCCCTTTGCGTGTCATTACTAAACGATTTAAATTTCCAATATCGTTTGATAGAGCCAGTAAATCTTCTTCAACAGACCATTTTTCACCATGATGATTAATTTCTAAATTGTGGTAAGCATCTCGTATATTTTGGCTACGTTGAAGTAATTCTTGTGATAATAACGTGTCCATCTTTTCGTCCTTCACTTTCTCTACTAATTATTTTTCAAGTAATTGCTTATCGATATGTTTAAGTAGTTCTTGGATAAGCTCTTTTAAATCCCTTTTCATAGTCCCCCCTTGTTTTACCCTAAAAAGAATAATTGAACATTATTAGCTTTAATCTTCTAAACTATAATCATTTACTGTAATTTGAATAGTTGAAAAAGTTTTATCTGTTGTAAATTCAAGATTTCGTTTCTCGTTAGCAGCCCAGTTACTTTCATAAATTGGTTGAGTATCAACGGTAGTTCCCTGATCATCAATTAACTTGATATTTAGAGATAAATATTCAAAATTCAACTGAGTAGTATTTTCAGCAGTAGCAGTATAGATATAATATGAAGCAGATTCGTCTGAATTCGCTTCATCCAATGTAAATGTGAGAGAGTCAGCAAATGATTTTATTGTATCTTCATTTTTGTTCTTTGTTTGAACTTCTTTTCCAGATGCTAACAATTCGTCTAAAATACTTTGGTTTTTTTCAGATACTTCAATTTTTTTGATATCATTGATTGCAATTAATTTCGAAGTTCTAGAATTATAATGTTTTTCCCAATTATCATAAAATGAATCTGAACCATACGTTTTAGCAACTTTTAAACCATTTTTTAGTTCATTTATATAAGCTAAAGCAGCTTCTTTAAGTTTGCTATCTTTAAATTTAAGATCTTGATATTTTTCAATAACATCAAGCTCTGTCTGAGTAGCTGTTTCGTATCCTTCTTCAGTCATTACAACGTCAGCATTTGCTTTATCATCAGTATATGTCCATCTGGCATCTAACGCCTTTCCTAAATCAGTAACAAAATCATTATCATAATATTTCACTTCTTTTTTGGTTGATGTAGTTCCACAGCCAGCAACAATAATACTAACAAATAATAAAGATATTACTAAAAACATTCTTTTCATTTTTATTTCTCCTATAATTGATAAAAATTATTTACTTTTAAAGGTTCTACCGCAGTTATTACAGTGCCAGTTGTTTTTTCCGTTCTTACCGACAAGTCCAAGTAGGACAAGTGGCCAAGAAATTAAAAATCCAATACAACCAACACAACCATTGAAATTTTTTCTGTCCTGATTCATAAATTGAATATTAGTGCTTCTGCAATATGGACAGCGTTTAGCAAACAATCCCATCTTTTTTCTCCTACCCAGCTTTTACCGTGGTTCAGTATTTGCACGTAGCTTTTTTTAAACAATATCCATTAAATTATAGTATTCATCAATAACCATGCATTCATCAGCTACAGTATTCAATTGGTGCCTTTGCATGAAATTGACGTAGTTGAATTCATAATCTGATTCTCTCAACTCTTCTTCTAATAAGAGTCTGATCATGTTTCGATTAGCTTGTAACTCGAATTGTTCATGACATCTTTGATATTGGCTAGAGTCATGTTCAAGATGTCCAAGCTCATGGTAAACAACTTTCTTCATAGCTTCTTCCGAAAGTGATTTATTGACGAAGATAATTTTAATGTCATCAATATAGATTCCAGGTCGTGGCCATAGCTCGTTATCAAAATAAGCTAGTGTAACTCCATACGATTCAACAAGTTCTTCAATAGTCATAGACTATCTTCCTTTGCTAAGTAATTTTTAGTTTCTACCTTTTAAGTAGATTTCAATAATGTTTGTAATTGCATCAACATCTTCGTCAGTAAGTGGTTTACCGTCAAATGTTTTGGCGTTTCTTGCCATTTTACGTAAATCTTCAGTAGTATAACCTGCAACTTCATCAGATGCAATTTTTGGATTGTCAGTGCGTCCCAATAGATAATCTGTAGACACATTAAAGTAATCTGCTATTTCTTGTAACCTTTCAGCAGATGGTTGGTTTCTTTTAAGAGCATAGATAGAATTTTTGCCCAATCCTAGAGTTTCCTCTAATTTACTTAGGGAAATTCCTCGCTTTTGGGATAATTCTTTAACTCTATCAAAAGTCGTAAACATTGATTTTATCAACCTTTCTAGGGTATGACAAAAAATATTTAGAGAATTTTGTAGAAAACTGTTGACAAACAGTAGAGAATACTCTAAAATAGTTTTTGTAAATAAGATTTAACTAAAAAAACAACTAATCAAATAAATCAAAAAAAAGATGTTTTGGCGAACAGGAATATTGATTTATTAGCGTTTTTTCTATGCCTTTATTTTAGAATATTCTCTAAAACATGTCAATAAAAAACGCAAAAAAATGTTAAAAAAATAGTTATTTCTTATTTACAATTTTAAAAAGGGAGGAAGAAAGATGCCTGATATTGCAAACGGACGCAAAAAAATTTGTGACTTCTTAAAAGAAAACAATATCAAGAAAGCAGCTTTAGCAGCTGCATATGGCATGAGTCGACAAGAAGTTACTAATATTTTAAGTGGCTCAACTCGTGGCCTGAAAGCTAATCAATTTATCTTACGAGTTATTGAAGATTACAAAATTGATTAAAATTTAAAACTATCTCTCAGCTAGTAGTTACAGCTCTAGCAAGTTATTATCCTTATTATATTATTTTTACGCGGTTTAATTTATTCATGGTCTCCTATAAATATCTATCAAATATGTATTTCCTCCAAAAATACATGACATTATCACAGAGACTTGCTAGGGCTATAACTGCTAGCTGAGAGCAGTAAAAAGAAAGGAGTAGAAGATGAAATCATTTTTTTGACACAAAAAAGCGACTGACGGCAATCAGTCACTAACAAAAATTAACTTAATTAAATTATAGCATATTTAAAAGGAGCACGCTATGCCGAAAGCAAATATAACGTATAAAACTGTTGGCAACGACGAAAAAGCGGAGTGGGGCAATTATGACCACTTGATGCGACGTTGGGAAGGTTTGAGCAAGAGCGTTGCAAAACAGTGGGCAGCAGAAATGCGTGATCATCCAGATTTCAACAGGTACATTGACAATCCAACGCATAAAATTGTTTTCATCAATTATGAAGGTTTTGCACTGTTCGTAAAGTGGAAATCACGTAACAGATATTTATCAAAAAAAGAAACGTTAGCTGAAATGCTTAAGAACATGAAATTAGAAACAGGAGTTTTAACATGACATATTTAATCGTAGCAGTAGCGATTTTAGGATTAACTGAAGTACTTACATTAACATTACTTAAACGACGCAATGAAGACATTCGCTATTATCGCAGTGAAGATTACAAAAACAACATCTTCACAGAACGAGCACGTAGCAATAGCCGAAAATGGAGTCAAGCACATGATGCAGGAAATCATTGATGAGAACTCATTATCGAAGAGGGTTACATTTTACAATCAACCCTTGAAAAATGTATTAATCAACTTGATGAAGTTGATCAACTAGAAATTAGAAAGGCAATGACAAATGGTGACAATCAATAAACTAGAAATTGAAAACGTCAAGCGTATTAAAGCCGTCAAAATTGAACCGTCTGCAACAGGTTTAACAGTTATCGGTGGTAATAATAACCAAGGTAAAACAAGTGTTCTGGACAGTATTGCTTGGGCGTTAGGCGGTAACAAATACAAGCCAAGTAAAGCAGAGCGTGAGGGTTCCATGGTACCGCCAACGCTGAAGGTGACTTTGTCAAATGGGCTGATTGTGGAACGCAAAGGTAAGAATAGCTCGCTTAAGGTGATTGACCCTAATGGTCAAAAAGCAGGACAACAGTTACTTGACAGCTTTGTAGAAGAATTGGCTATCAATCTTCCTAAATTCATGGACAGCACGCCAAAAGATAAAGCGAACACGCTTTTACAAATTATCGGTGTTGGTGACCAGTTAGCTGAATTGGAGTTGAAAGAAAAGGAAATCTATAACCAACGTCATGCGATTGGTGTGATTGCTGACCAAAAAGAAAAATTTGCTAAAGAACAGCCATACTACCCAGACGCACCGAAAGAGTTAGTGAGCATTTCAGACCTTATCCAACAGCAGCAAGCTATCTTAGCTAAGAATGGTGAGAACGCTCGTAAACGTCAAAATGTGACAGTTATTCAACAAAACTATGACTTCAAACAACAAGAAGTTGATGAACTTAAGAAGAAGCTAAGAGTAGCTGAACAGCAATTAGATCAGCTAACAGAAGATTTACAAATTGCACAAACTGACGCTATGGATTTGCACGACGAGTCAACGGCTGAAATCGAAGAAAATATTGCACATATTGACGAAACTAACAGACGTGTTCGCGCTAACCTGGACAAAGATAAAGCGGAAGAAGACGCCAAACAACAGCGTGAACAATACAATCAATTGACTAACGAAATCGAAGCTGTTCGTCAACAGAAAAAAGATTTGTTAACTAACGCAGACTTGCCACTTGAAGGCTTGTCAGTTGATGACGGTAAGCTACTTTATCAAGGGCAAGAGTGGGATAACATGTCTGGTAGTCAACAGCTTATGGTGGCTACTGCGATTGTTCGTAAGCTTAAACCAGAATGTGGTTTTGTTCTGATTGACAAACTAGAACAAATGGACCAAATCACACTTGAACAGTTCGGAACTTGGTTAGAACAAGAAGGCTTACAAGCTATTGCCACAAGAGTGTCAACTGGTGATGAGTGCGCTGTGATAATCGAAGACGGTTATTCAGTCGTCAACGAAGCGCATCAAGCACCAGCTACAAAACCAACATTTACAGCAGGAACATTTTAAAAAGGAGAATTAACAATGAAACAAACTGAAACATTTATCGTATTCCGTGACAAGAAAAAAGGCTATTTTCTAAGCGCGTATAAAAACAATAAAGATGCTCTAGCATTTACAGCCAACTATACCAAAAAAATTAAATCAGCGCTTTCTATTCCTGAAGAGAATTTCAAAGAAGATAAGGAAAAATACGAAGGCTTGTTACAAGCATTTGAAGCAGAACCACTAAAAGTTGAAACTGAATATACACTCACGACACTAGATGGTGAAGAACCAGAAGAAATTAAGGTTGACAATCAAAGCAAGACTAAAATGCTATTTGATGCGCTTGATGACATTTTTGGAGGTGACGATTAATGCAAATCACAAAAGGAAAACGCGCACGAGCCCAAAAAGTAGTCATCTATGGTCCAGAAGGTATTGGTAAATCAACCTTTGCATCACAATTCCCAGGAGCAGTATTTATTGACACCGAAGGCTCAACCGACAACATGGACGTTTCACGCTTGAATAAACCGTCAAGCTATACCATGCTAAAAAATGAAATTGCATGGGTCAAAGCTAATCCTACTTGCTGCAAGACACTTATTATTGACACAATCGACTGGGCAGAAAGCTTAATAGTAGATGATATCTGCGCACTGCATCAGAAAAAAGGTATTGAAGATTTTGGCTATGGTAATGGTTATGTTTACGTTAAAGAAGAATTAGGACGTTTTTTGAACAGTTTATCAGAACTTGTAGATTTAGGTATCAATATTGTGTTAACTGCACATGCCCAAATTCGTAAGTTTGAACAGCCTGACGAGATGGGATCTTATGACCGTTGGGAACTAAAGCTTGGTAAAAAAACAAGCTCACAAACTGCACCACTCGTTAAAGAATGGGCTGATATGGTTTTGTTTGCAAATTATAAAACAGTCGTAATGACTGCTGATAACAAAAAGAAAAAAGCTACTGGTGGACAACGTGTTCTGTACACGCAACATCACCCAGCATGGGATGCTAAGAACCGTCACAACTTACCAGAGGAAATGCCGTTTGATTATGCAGGCATTGCACACATCTTCAATCAAGTACCTGCGCCTGCACCTGCACAAACACAGCCACAACAAACAGTGCCAGAACCTGCTCCACAGGTAACAGCACAGGAACAGACATCAACTGCTGAACCAGCGCCACAAGCTCAACCAGAAGTGCCTGAAAGCTTAACGCAACCAGCGCCAGAACGTCAGCCTTACCAAGAACCTAACTTGGCTTTGCCACAAGCTTTGCGTGATTTGATGATTCAAAACCAAGTCACAGAGCTTGAAGTTCAAAAGGCAGTAGCTCAAAAAGGTTACTATCCAGAAAATACACCAGTAGTGATGTATGATCCTGGATTTATCGACGGCGTGCTTATTGGCGCTTGGGAACAAGTCTTTAGCATGATTAAAGACAATCGTATCTTACCATTTTAATAATTAACAGAAAGAGGAAAATTAACATGACACAATTTAACAACAACTTTGATCACGAACTTGGATGGGATGATGAAATCGTAACGGATGCAAAAGAATTCGTACAGCTCACGCCTGGTGACTATCAATTCACAGTAACAGACCTTGAACGTGGACGCCACACGCCAAACCCACAAAATCCAGGTAAACTTCCAGCATGTAATAAAGCAACACTTACTCTTCAAATTGAAACAGCAGAAGGGATTGCACAATTGACACACAATCTATTCTTGCACACATCAACCGAAGGTATGTTGTCAGCATTCTTTGGTGCTATCGGTCAAAAGAAACATGGTGAACCACTTCGCATGAATTGGAACAGTGTCATCGGCGCAAAAGGTGTTTGCCGAGTAAACAAACGCAAAGGTACTGGACAATATGCTGACCGTGAATATGACAACGTTAAAGCAATGATTTATGCAGATGAAGTCGATTGGACTAAAGTGTTGAATGCGAATGTGCAAGGTCAACCACAACAGCCTACATATCAACAACCAATGCAACCAACAGCACCTCAACAATACCCACAACAACCACAAGCGCCTCAACAAGCTGCAGGATTCCAAGCTGGGCAATTTTAAGAGGTAGCTAATGAAGCTTAGAAAATATCAAGAAGAAGCCCGCGAAGCTGTTCAGCGTGAGTGGGAAGAGGGTAGAAAACGCACACTGCTCGTTCTTCCTACAGGCTGCGGTAAGACTATCGTATTTTCTAAGATTATCGAAGACCGTGTGAGAAAGGGCGAGCGGGTGCTCGTCCTGGCACATAGGTCAGAACTCTTAGAACAAGCTAGCGATAAATTAAAAACCGCTACAGGCTTAGGAACAGCACTAGAGAAAGCAGAAAGCACATCAATTGGTTCATGGTTCCGTGTCGTTGTTGGTTCAGTCCAAACAATGCAACGTGAGAAACGACTTAGCCAATTCCCACCAGATTATTTTGACACGATTGTGATTGATGAAGCACATCACGCTATATCAGATGGTTATCAACGAGTATTGCAACATTTTGAAGATGCTAATGTATTAGGCGTTACAGCAACGCCAGACAGGGGAGACAAAAAGAATTTAGGTAAATTCTTTGACAGCCTCGCTTATGAATATTCAATTGTAGATGCAATAAAATCTGGTTATTTATCAAAGATTACAGCAGTTACTATACCGTTAACATTGGACCTATCAAGCGTCAGTCAACAAGCTGGTGATTTCAAAGCCAGTGAAGTTGGAACAGCGTTAGATCCATATCTAGAACAAATCGCAGATGAAATGGTTAAGCAATGTTCAGACCGCAAAACAGTTGTGTTCTTGCCATTAGTCAAAACATCTAAGAAATTCCGTGACATTTTAAATAAGAAAGGTTTTAAAGCTGCTGAAGTTAACGGCGAGTCTGAAGACCGTACAGAGGTCCTAGAAGATTTTGATAAAGGTAAATACAATGTTCTTTGTAATTCCATGCTACTAACTGAAGGCTGGGACTGTCCAAGTGTTGACTGTGTCGTGGTACTTAGACCGACAAAAGTCAGGGCGCTGTATAGTCAAATGGTCGGACGTGGTACACGTTTAGCTGAAGGTAAAGATAATTTATTGATTTTAGATTTCCTTTGGCACACCGAACGTCATGAGCTATGCAGACCAGCGCATCTAATCACTGACAGTCCAGAAGTGGCTAAGAAGATGGTTGAGAACATGGCTGAACAGACTAACCAACAATTTGAATTGCTGGAAGCTGAAGAAACAGCAAGCAAGGACGTTGTGGCTGAACGTGAAGAAGCACTTGCTAAGCAGTTGTCAGAAATGCGTAAGCGCAAACGTCGACTAGTTGACCCGTTGCAATTTGAAATGTCTATCCAAGCTGAAGATTTAGCAGACTACGTGCCAGCTTTCGGAATTGAGATGACACCACCAACAGACAAGCAGTTAAAAGCATTAGAGAAGTTTGGTATCTTTACGGATGACATTGGGAACTTTGGTAAGGCTAGCAAATTGTTAGACCGACTTAAGAAACGTCAAACAGAAGGGCTTACAACACCTAAACAAATTCGATTATTAGAACGCTACGGTTTTAAAAATGTTGGTATGTGGACATTCGACGGTGCAAGTAATTTAATCAATCGCATTGCAGCAAATGGTTGGCGAGTTCCTCGCGGTATTCGACCAGCGGAATTTAAACCAGAATAATAAGAAAGGATAAACATGGCAGAGAGAGATTTTGACCTGCTACCATTGCTGGATTATATCAATCCTGCCATGGTGGATTACAGTACATGGTGTCAAATTGGTATGGCCTTAAAACACGAAGGCTATACCGCTATGGACTGGGATAATTGGTCACAAGCTGACACACGTTATAAGAAAGGTGAATGCTTCAAGAAATGGACAACCTTCAATGAAGAAGCAGGGAGTGTCGTAACAGGAGCCACAATCACACAATTAGCAAAAGATAATGGCTGGCAACCTGCTTCAAGCGGTCGTGGCGATTCTCACGAACTAGATTGGGAAGATACGATTGATCGTGATTATCAAATCGTAGATAAAAACTGGATTGAGTCGAAAGAAATCAGAGAACCATTAAATTGGCAACCTGCACAAGATTTAATCAGATATTTGGAAACACTATTTGACTCAACGGACTTAGTCGGTTACGTAACTGCGACATATCCAATTGAAACAGATAATGGCACAATTTATAAGCCAACACAAGGAAATTTTGACAGGACAGCTGGTGAGCTTATCCAGTTATTGCAAAAAACGCCTGATGATATTGGTGCTGTCTTTGGTGATTATAAGGAAGAAGCAGGTGCATGGATTCGTTTCAATCCACTAGACGGTAAAGGTGTCAAAAATGACAACGTTACAGATTTTCGCTATGCTTTGGTTGAATCAGATACATTAGACATTGGTAAACAATATGCGTTGTTTAAAGAGCTAGAGTTACCAATTGCAACACTTGTCCATTCTGGTAAGAAATCACTGCACGCAGTCGTGAAAGTAGATGCGCGTGATTATCAAGAGTACAGAAAACGAGTTGATTACATCTATCAAATCTGTAAGAAGAATGGACTTGATATTGATACGCAGAACCGCAATCCAAGTCGCTTATCACGTATGCCAGGTGTTACACGAAATGGGCGTAAACAGTTTTTAATTGATACTAATATTGGTAAAGCGAATTACGAAGAGTGGTATCAATGGGTTGAAGACTTGAACGATGATTTACCAGACCCTGAAGGACTGCTAGACAGCTGGGACGATATGCCAGAACTAGCACCTGAGCTTATTCACGGGATTTTGCGACAAGGGCACAAGATGTTGATTGCTGGGCCATCTAAAGCTGGTAAGTCATTCGCATTGATTGAGTTATCAATTGCCATCGCTGAAGGTGCTAAATGGCTTGGTTGGCAATGTGAACAAGGACGTGTCTTATATGTCAATCTGGAATTAGATAGACCGTCAGCGCTGCATCGTTTCAAAGATGTGTACGCAGCTATGGGAATTCCTGCAAACAATCTTCAAAATATTGATGTTTGGAACTTGCGTGGTAAGACCGTTCCAATGGATAAATTGGCACCTAAGCTAATCAGACGGTCGCTTAAAAAGAACTATCAGGCGGTCATCATTGACCCTATCTATAAAGTGTTGACTGGTGATGAAAACAGCGCGGATCAAATGGCGCACTTTACGAACCAGTTTGACAAGGTGGCTACTGAATTAGGTTGTTCAGTCATCTACTGTCACCACCACAGTAAAGGTGCACAGGGTGGTAAGAAATCAATGGACCGTGCCAGTGGTTCAGGAGTGTTTGCGCGTGACCCTGATGCACTTATTGATTTAGTGGAACTTGATTTGACTGAAACTATCATCAAACAACGTACTGATGAGGCAAAATGTGAAGTATTTAAACGTGCTATCAAAGAACGTAACTTGGATTACTACCAGCACGAAATCACGCTTGATGATATGCATAGCGTTGCAGAAATGAGCAAACATTTTGATAAAGCAATTGATGACATCATGATCAGGAAAACATATCTGCATGAAATTCAAACAGTCGAGCATTCAATAAAAATTGCTACGGCATGGCGTGTTGAAGGTACACTTCGTGAGTTTGCGAAGTTCTCACCGCTCAACATGTGGTTCAGCTATCCAGTTCACAGCGTGGATACAACAGGCGTTCTTGCAGATGTTCAGTTGGAAGACAGCAAACCACTTTGGCAAAAAGCGAAAGAATCACGAAAAACAAAAGAACAGAATTTAAAGGAACGAAACCAAAAATTAGAAACAGCGTATAGCGCTTTATTTGATGGTTCAGCTCCAGTAACTGTTCAAGAAATCCGTGAATACTTGGATTTAAAATCTAACAAAAGTGTAGAAAACTATATCAAAGAACATGACGGCTTTGATGTTAAAAAAGGAATTGTGTTCAAAATTTCTGCAGATTCAGAAATGGAAAAGAAAGAAAATAACTAGAAGAATTCCAAAGAAAAATCCTGTTATTTTCTTTTCTCAAATTGGAAAAATACTAGTTATTTTCTTTTCTTACTATTTTTAGAAAAATTGGAAAAATACTAGTTATTTTCTTGAAAAAATATTGTTATAACTCTTCCAGAGTTATTAAAAGTGTTTTTCCTTCGTCAAAAGTCAAAGAGAAAAGGAAAAGGGGCTGTAAGCTCTGCCCCTTTATCCTTTGTCTCACCTTTGACAAAGCGCGTGAAAAACAACTGTAAATCAAAATGGAAAAATGAGGTGTAAAAATTGAGAGCAAGTGAAACAACAATGTTAGATATTGTCAAAGTCATGGTAGAAAATAATACTAACGTAGTGAATATTGAATTTGAATATGATGGTATTCCAGCAGTGTTGCAATGTAAGTTAATGCAACGTGGTCAATATGCGGAGTGGAAAGAATGAAAAATGAGTAAACAAAAAGTTAAATGTGGAAGAATGATTGAATTTTTTATCCCAATGAAAAAAATTCCAACAGTTACTCACCAGCAAAAAAAGGTCCGTGTCATTCGTGGTAAGCCACAATTCTATGAGCCAGAGGAGCTAAAGGAAACGCGGACAATGTTTATGGAAAAATTAGCACCATATGCACCAAAAGAACCGTTGGATGGTTCGTTGAGGTTAACTACTAAATGGTTGTTTCCAAGAATAAAAGGAACAACTAACGGTCAGTACAAGCATACGAAACCCGACACGGATAACCTGGTGAAGTTATTAAAAGATTGCATGGAAAGAACAGGATTCTATGTGAATGATTCGCGTGTGGCTAGTGAAGTGATTGAGAAATTTTGGGCTGACACAGTAGGAATTTATGTGAGGTTAGAAAGCCTATGAGTAGTAAGGGTGGAAATAAGTTAAAAGCAAAGCATTGTGTTGGATTTTATGAACGTCACACAGAAAATGCTTTGGAAGTGTTAGATGATTTTATCGAATGGACTCACAAGAAACATCTCAAGAACTATATTGAGATTGGTAAGATGTTGAACGTTTCTCCAAACAAAGCAAATCGATTGCTGCACAGAGAAGTCTTACCAGAAGATAAAAATATAGTTCAAAGAATGAAGGAGGTCATGAGTCATGAAAATTGATTATATTGATTTCTTTCAAAATGAAGTCACAGCTTGGATGAAAGCTAGTAATCAAAAATCACAAGAACTTGGTTTTGGGACCTATGCTTACTGGGAATGGGCGAATCAATCCATTGTGGCAATTTGCGAAAAATACGGCAATGATGAATTAGTAAATGGTCAGTTTCAGCTTATCTGGGAATGGTTAGATAAGCAAGCGAAAGGAGTAAGTCATGTATGAAGTAGTGTTGTATTTTGACAATATGGTTGATGAGACGTACCGCTTTGACACCTACAAAGAAGCACTTGAAAAAGTGAATAATCTCAAATGGCAGTATCGTACCAAACGCTTATACAGCTTTAAAGTGAGAAAGGTTGAGATATGAAAAATGATGTTTTAGTGATTAGATTAATTGTCATGCTTGCGGCGTTTATGTGTATTGCTGTTGGCTATGACATTGGTAAACGTGAAGGCAAGTCCGAAATGACAGAGTTAAAAACAGAGCTTAGACAAGCTAAGGCGCAAATTAAACTCTTGGAAGAAAATCAAGTGATTGTGTATTACGCTGATAGCTACGGTGGTAACCCATAACGGTATCAGGTCGGTTCGACTCCGACCATGGGTATAACCCGAAAATAATTTTTCATATTGGAGGTGGTTAAAGCACTCCTTCTTACACGCTTTGAACTACCATTCAAAAATTAGTACGATTAGTTAGCTTTTCGGGTGGTTAACTGTCAAATAGGCTGAAATAAAAAAGAAACGAGGACTTCTTTTGTTGGTTAAACTCATTTTAAAACAGCTTATCAGTCGGCTGTGATTATGCAAGGCGCTACTTTTCTTATGCTAATTCAATGTTTGGGTCGTGCGCCTGCCCGTCTTGTGGAAACACAAAAAAGCCCCTGCACACGCAAGGACCTAAGATATATGAATGATACTTATATTATATCATAAAAAGGAGCTGTGTAGGGTGGGAAAATTGAGCAATTCACAATTAAAAGCACTTGATGAGTTGTTGTTTGATTATGTGAGCATCGACCATAAAATTGCAGTACGTAAGCTAGAAATTAGTGACGTTCCAAATACAGATGAAAACGTAGGTGGTGGACGTACAAACATCGTATCTAAACCAACTGAAAACTTAGTTGCTAAATGGGATAGCGACCAGCGCCTAAATAGTCTGTACGCTCAAAAACACGCTGTTGAGAGCACGTTAAGCACGTTAGATGAAGACATGACCAAAATCTTTTGGCTACGTTGGTCCCGTGGCAGTGTCAATACGTGGGAAGAAATCGCTGATAAAATGGCATATGACCGAAGCACGATTTACCGCAGACGTCAACGAATTCTGGAAATTTTTGCTGATTTTTATGGCTTTTGTTAAATTTGCGACTTTTGGTGCTATTTGTCGCACGAAAAAAGCGCTATTATGGTATCATCAAGATTTAAAGGTAAGACATCAGATCTTGCCTTTTATTGATAAAAACAACAAAATAGTATGAGGCGCAACATTGTTGCTTGTGTTAAAAACTTATTGTGTCTCATTTTTTACAGGAGCTTGCCGTGATGCGAAAGCTAGCAGCACTGTAAAAGGGCAGTAATTAGCAATAGACTGATAATCTATAGGACAAAGATAAAGTAGCGCTATATAATGCTTTGGTAGGGGAGGCACCTACTTACTGCATCAATAATCCAGTCCTGCAATGAGCTGAGCCACGTCGGCTGTCATTGAAAAATAAATGGAAGTAAAAAATATCTCGTGAGCGGATAGCTGAAAAACGGTATACAATCCAGGTTGAGTGTATCGGTGTTTGCCTGTACAGCCTTTTGGGCAAACTGTTGGAATATAGCACAAATAGATAGTGCACTAGATTTTTACTCTAGAGATGCGGGTGCAGCTCCCGCTATTCCTCTAACAGTCACACGTTTATGTGGCTTTTATTTTAGATTGGAGGTGATGGAAAATCACTAAAATAACTTTAAAACAACAACGTTTTGCAGATGAGTACATCATCTCTGGGAATGCAACGGATGCAGCTGTTAAAGCAGGTTATAGTAAAAAATATGCAAATACAAACGCAAGCAAATTACTACAAAATACTACAATCAAATCTTACATTGATGAAAAACTAGCAGAGTTGCAATCTCAAAAAGTAGCTGATCAACAGGAAGTCATGGAATATTTAACGGCTGTTATGCGTGGTGAAAAGACTGAACCATTGCTTGTTTTAGACGGTGAAGGCACACAGAAAGTCGTCAATGCTGTTCCACCAGTACAAGCACGAACTAAGGCTGCTGAGTTACTTGGTAAGCGTTATAGGTTGTTTACTGATAAGGTTGAGTTAGACGCGACTGTTGAGCAGGTGGTGTTTGAAGATGACATCAGTTAAGCTTTCAAGTTTGATACCGCCTAAATTTCATAGCGTGTGGCGTGCTAGTCTCAATCAAAACATTTTGCACGTTGTGTGTGAAGGTGGACGTGGTTCTGGTAAGTCATCAGATGTAGCACATATCATTATCCAGTTGATTATGCGCTATGCTGTCAACGCCGTGTGTATTCGTAAGACAGATAATACACTTGAACAGTCAGTCTATGAACAGCTAAAATGGGCAATCAGTGAGCAGCAAGTGACACACTTGTTTAAGTTCAATAAATCACCATTGCGCATTAAATACTTGCCACGAGGGAATTATATTGTATTTCGTGGTGCACAGTATCCAGAACGTATTAAATCACTGAAAGATAGTCAATTTCCATTCGCGATTGGGTGGATTGAAGAATTAGCTGAGTTTAAAACTGAAGATGAAGTCAAGACTATTACTAACTCACTTCTACGTGGTGAGCTTGGTAGTGGTCTTTTTTATAAGTTTTTTTATACATACAACCCGCCGAAACGAAAACAGTCATGGGTTAACAAGAAATATGGAACACAGTTTCAACCAGCTAATACATTTGTTCATCATTCGACTTATCTTGATAATCCATACATCGCTAAAGAGTTTATCGAGGAAGCCGAAGCGACCAAAGCAAGGGATGAATGGCGATATCGTTGGGAATATTTAGGCGAGGCTATCGGTTCTGGTGTCGTTCCGTTTGATAACTTACGTTTTGAAACAATACCAGATGATTTGATAGCTAACTTTGACAATATCCGAAATGGCCTTGACTTTGGTTATGCAACTGACCCACTGGCCTTCGTGCGTTGGCATTATGACAAGAAACATAATGGCATCTATGCGATTGATGAATTCTATGGCCAGAAAATCAGCAACCGTCAAGCTGCTAACTGGATTAAGTCGCGAGGTTATCAATCAGACCGTATCGGCGCAGATAGTGCTGAACCTAAGTCTATTGCTGAACTGCATGGTGATTTTAATTTGCCAAACGTATATGGTGTCAAGAAAGGTCCTGACTCGGTTGAATTTGGTGAACGTTGGCTTGATGATTTAGATTTCATTTGCATTGACCCAAAGCGCACACCGAACATTGCACGAGAATTTGAAAATATTGACTATCAAGTCGACCGTGACGGCAATCCAAAACCAAGATTGGAAGATAAGGATAACCACACGATTGACGCAACAAGATATGCGTTTGCTGATGACATGAGAGCAAACAGCAACACAAGAGAAAAAACTAAGAAAGCAAGTTATTTATTTTGAGGTGACACATGGTAAAATTCCTATCTAAGACCAGGTTTAATCCACACAGTAATGACCAAATCATAATGCTGACTGAAGATTATGAAAGCATTGATTTTGCGTCAGTGAAATGGGTTGAGCAGCTAAAACAATACATAAACAGGCATAAACTACAAATTGCGCGGTTGAAAGAATTGAAACGCTACTATTTAGGCGATAATAACATCAAATACCGTCCTGATAAAACAGATGAGTTTGCGGCCGATAATCGCATTTCAAGCGATTTTGCAAAATACATCACAGTGTTTGAACAAGGTTACATGCTTGGTAATCCAGTTAAATACACGAACGAGGATAAAACGTTGCAAGAATTAATTGATACGTTTTCTGAGCAGACAAACGAAGCTTATCACAATATCTTGATTAAGACTGACTTGTCTATCTATGGTCGTGCTTATGAGTTGCTTAATCCAGAAGAAGATGAAAGTGGAAATGTTGTTTTGAAACTGTATCACTTAGCGCCTGAACAGACGTTTGTTATTTATGACGATACTTATCAGCAAAAGTCATTGCTAGGTGTCAACTATTATGAAGTTGATTATGGTAGCGGCCATCGTAAAACTGTTGTGCGTGTGTATTCAGATAATATGATTTACACGTACATCGACGACAATCAAGACACGTTTGGACTTCATCTAGTTGATGAAACAGAACACTATTTGAAAGGTGTTCCTATCAACGAATTTAAAAACAACGAGGACCGCACAGGTGCTTATGAATCAGTTCTTGATGACATTGATGCTTATGATTTGTCACAATCTGAGCTGGCTAATTTTCAACAAAATAGTAATGATGCTATCTTGGTAATCACTGGGAATCCTTATACTGGTTCAGATGATAACGATTATCTTGAAGATGGTCGTGTTAATCCTAATGGACGTCTGGGTGTAGCGCTTGGTTTTAAGAAAGCACAAATTGCTGTGCTTGACGATAATCCTAATCCTGGTGGTTCACAACCAGATGCTAAATACTTAGTTAAGCAATATGACTCAGCTGGTGCTGAAGCGTATAAGCAACGTTTAGTTAACGATATTCTTCGTTTTACATTCACACCTGATATTCTTGATAATAATTTTAGTGGCATTCAATCTGGCGAATCCATGAAATACAAGCTCATGGCGTCTGATAACTATCGCAGCAAACAAGAACGTTTATTCAAGAAAGGGCTTATGCGACGTTTGCGTTTAGCGGTGAATATCTGGAAAGTTAAAGGTAATGAAGCAACGAATTACCAAGCTATCAATCAAACAGAAGTCATCTTTAGTCCAAACTTGCCACAAAATGACACTGAATTAGCTAACATCGCTAAATCATTGTTTGGTGTGGTAAGTGACCAGACGGTTTACGAGTTACTAGAGCAAGTAACTGGTATTGATGCAGAAGATGAAATGAAACGTCTGAAAGCCGAAGAACCACAAGAACCAGAACCACGAATTGGTGAGGTGACCGCTGATGACCAAGAAGAAGCACAATGATTACTGGCAACAGCGTAGTAATGACATCATGCGCTACGTAGATAGCACAGACGTTGATATGTTTGCTGAATTGCAAAAGATTTACGCATCAGAATCAGCACAAATCCAACATGATTTGTTTGCATTTGTGACTAAGTATGCCGATGATAACAAGATGAGCTATTCTGATGCCCTACAACGGCTTAGAGGTGTTGACCTATCAGATTATCAAGCGAACGCTAAGAAGTACCGTGAGCAGGCCAAAAATAACCCAGATTTGCTAAAACGACTTAATGAACAATATGCTGGTTCAAAGGTGACACGGTTAGACGCGTTGAATCTTGAAATGACATACAAAGTTGGTGTTATGCAAGGTATTATTGAGAAGTCGTTTGAAAACTATTTGAAGTCAACTGCTAAGTATGCTTATAAGAAAGCTATGGGTGGTAATAGTGGTGCTTTAAACGAACCAGCGTTGAAAGAACTTATCAATACACCGTTCAATGGTCGTAACTATTCGCAGCAAGTTTGGGGTAACACAGACGACTTAGCTAGAGATTTTAGAGATGTTCTTAAACGTGGGTTTATTCGTGGTGATGATGTTCGTAGTATGGCTGGTGAGCTTGCTAAGAAGTATAATGTGGCACGTTCACGAGCACAAACACTTATCAGGACGGATGGAACAGCTATTGTTAATCGTTCAGCTATTAAACGTTATGAAGAGTCTGGTTTGGAATTCTATCGCATTTCTGTACAGATGGATAATAGGACATCACAGATTTGTAAGATGATCCACAGTGAAGATAAGCGTTACAGAATTGATGAGTTTGAAACTGGTGTCACTGCACCGCCTTTCCACTATAATTGCCGTTCTGCTGTTATTCCTGATGAAGAGGAATTAGATGAACAATCGTTAAAAAATATCGGAAAAGCAAATGTAGATAACTTATTTGAAGATGTATCTAAAATTTGGGATGAAGTTTCTCAAGGCGTGGTAGATAGAGATCAAATAAGAAATAGGCTGGAAGATAGGTATGACATAGGTACTTTATCGCCTAAAATTAGTCAATATACGGCATTTAATAATGTTTATATAGACGCAAATAGTTTATCCTCATCATTGAAGTCTCATGGTCAACAATATACTTTAGATGAATTTAAATTGATTGAAAATGTAATTAAAAAGCCTTATTTAGCTCTTGATAATTCTTCAAGGGTGGAAGGTTCACTTCTTCTTTATGCTAAAATCCCTAATAAAGATCGTTTAGTGATGGAAGCAGTTATTGTTCCTCGTGATGCAATGATGATGATTCACTTTAATAAAGTAGGTATTAGACAAGAGAAGAAAAATAGGAAAAACAACGTAATACTTTACGAAAAAAGCAAAGAATAGTATAATATAGGTGAGAAAAAGATAGAGGTTGAGAATCTGTCACCAACACGCCGCTTAGCTAGCGGGCCAGAAATGCGGGAGCCTCGACAGTCCCGCCTATCTTATTACTATTTGCGCTTAGAGTTAATCTAGGCGCTTTTTTTGTGTTTAAATAAGGAGAAATACATGGTTTTATTAGTTTGGCAATTTGTTGCCTTTTTAATTGGCATGATGGCAGCAGGTTGGTTGCTGTTCATTATTGGAATGTTTTTTGTTGCATTGTTTGACACAATTGCAAAATATATCAAGAAGTCGTAGCAATACGGCTTTTTATTTTGTCCAAAATTGCTTATGACATTAAAAGGTGCAAGGTAATCAGTCTAACTACAGACTTAAAACGGAGGTAGCCAACATGGCAGAAGAAACAAACACTGAAGTAGTTGAAACAGAAGGGGTCGACAATACTGGAACTACTGAGGCGAATAAAACATTCACTCAAGACGAACTTGATCATATTGTTCAAGAACGCGTCAAACGTGCAGTGGCCAAAGCACAAAAAGACGCTGAAGACAAAATTAAACAAGCACAGTCTGAAGGTGAACGTTTAGCAAAACTGACAAAAGATGAACGTGCTAAAGAGGAAGAGGCTAAGCGCTTAGCAGACCTTGAAGCTCGTGAGAAAGCAATCGCAGTCAAAGAATTGCGTATTGAAACACAAAGTCTTTTGGCAGATGAAGGCTTACCAATTGAATTCCTTGATGTGGTCATGGCAGATACTGCAGAAGCTGTTAAAGACAACATTGCAAGTGTTCGAAAGGTATTTGATGAAGCTGTTGAAAAGCGCGTGAATGAGCGTCTAACGCAAGATAAACCACGTCGTGGGGCAACAGCAGGCGCAATGAGTAAAGCTGAAATTATGGCTGTTAAAGACGTAAATGAACGTCAGAAACTCATTGCAGAAAACTTAGAATTATTTAGAAAGGGCTAATTTATGGCTGAAGAAAAATTAACCGTTATGAATGATTTGGGCGAAATTAAATCAATTGATTTCGTTAACAAATTTAGTACTAACATCTCTGAACTTTTGAAACTTCTCGGTGTGACACGTAAAGAACCGTTGTCAGCTGACATGAAAATTCGTACGTACAAATGGGAAACAGACATCAATAATACTAATGTTGGTGAAGGTGAAACCATTCCACTTTCTAAAGTGACTCGTGCACTAGATAAAGAATATCAAGTTGAATGGTTTAAAAAACGTCGTGCTGTTTCTGCTGAAGCAATTGCACGTCATGGTGCATCGTTGGCAATTGACCAAGCGGACCAACGTGTAATGCGTGAAATTCAAAATGGTATTAAAACAGATTTCTTTACTTTCTTGAAAACAGCACCAACTAAGGTTAGTGGCACAGGTCTTCAAGGTGCGCTTGCTCAAACATGGGGCAAACTTCAAACATTCTCTGAATTTGATGGTTCACCAATCGTGTCATTCGTAAGCTCGCTTGACGTTGCTGACTATCTTGGTGATAAAGCAGTTGGTGCTGACGCATCTAACGTATTCGGTATGACATTGCTTAAAAACTTCCTAGGCATGCAAAACGTTATTGTATTGCCAAACGTACCACAAGGTAAAGTTTACTCAACTGCAGTTGAAAATATCGTTCTTGCTTACCTTGATGTGAATAGTTCTGACCTTGGTGGAATGTTCGCTGACTACACTGATGAAACTGGTTTGATTGCATCAGGTCGTGACCGTTCACTTAGCAACCTCACTTATGAATCAGTATTCTTTGGCGCTCTTAAATTGTTTGCTGAAATTCCTGCAGGAGTTATTGAAGCAACTATTGAAGCACCTGCAGCTGCGTCTACACCAGTAGAAGGGTAAGTTAGGTTATGGATAAAGCGTTGATTTTAGAGGAAGTTAAACTTTTTAAAGGTATTCCTGCTAAAGATACAACGCAAGATAGGTTGATTGAATTGGCAATCAATGAGAGTGTTGATCGTGTTCTTGCTAAGTTGAATGAATTTAGTGAGACTGAATTGGCAGAAGTTCCAAATCGTTTAACTTTTATTATTCGAGATGTAGCCATTAAGCGCTACAATCGTTTGAATTCGGAAGGTGCTAGCGCTGATAGTGAAGAAGGTCGTTCATTTAACTGGGATAAGTATTTAGATGAATATGAAAGTACATTGAAGAGTGCTGCAATTGGTCGAAACTATCAAGCGAAAGGAATTGCTAGGTTTATATGATTTATAATAAGCGTGTTATTTTAATCACTGAAACGACTGAAGCTAATTTTTTAGGTGATAAAGTCGTTAAGAAACAATCTGAACCAATTCCTTGCCAGGAAGATAATTTGACCAATGCAGAACAGATGGGCATCTTTGGAAAATACAATCTTGATAGTTTTAAATTGCATTTGCAAGGACACTATGATGGTTTTTCTGAAATTATCTATGATGGTAAAAAACGCAAAATACAGGGTAAAAAACATCACAATAATTCGACGGTAATATACATTTGAGCATTAAATTCAAAGTGCACGGTGTTGATCAGATGGTTAGATTAATTGCTAACAAAGGCAAGCAAGCACGTATGGCTACTAATCGTGAGCTAGATTTATCTAGTAAGCGTATTGAACGCATGGCTAAGGTAAAAGCGCCAGTTGATACTGGTGCGCTGAAAAATACAATTTTTTCAGCAAAAGCAGGCAATCTAACCTATAAAGTTATTGCACCGCAACATTATGCAATATATGTGGAAAAAGGAACCCGAAAAATGCGAGCACAACCATACTTAAAACCAGCACTTGATGCTGAACGACCAAAATTAATCAGCAATTTACGCAAATTATACGAAAGATAGGTGATATATGACGACTTATTCACCATCCACTTTATTTTTAAAAGAATTACACGATAGTTTGGAAGTGTTAGCTATTCCAATCTATTTTTATTTGCCAAATTCTGACGTTTTAGAGCCTTTTATCGTGATTGGGTCTAATTCGTCGGATACTTCACGGACAGCGCAAACAGGGGCTGTTATTGAAGATATTACGGTAAATATTGACATCTTTTTAGATGGCTCAAGCAGGACTGATGCTGAAGAAGTTAAAGCAAAAGCTTTAAGGGCGTTAGGACGTCGAAATGTAACAGCTAATATCATTCCAGATGACAGCATAGGACGTGATGTGTATCACGTTTCTATTGTTGTGTCTGACACTATTTACTAAAGGAGAAAATAAATGGCAGAACAAATTAAAGTCACAAATGCCAAACCAATGTCTGGTAAGAAAATCTTTTACTTTATCCAGTCTATCCATGCTGCACTTGGTAGTAATGCTATCTTGCCAGCATATCGTACAGACGGCAAACTAAAACTTGGTGCTGAATATTCAGATGAACAAACTCAACAAGGTTTGCTACTTGATAAAACAAATACAGCACATGAAATTGAACTAACAACAAAATTTTCACCAAAAGACCCATCAGTTGATGTACTTGAACAAGCGAATGACACTGGTGAATCAGTCAAAATTTGGCGTGTTATTGTTGACGAATCTTTGAAAGAAACTAAAAACGAAAAAGATTACTATCCAGCTAAGTTTGGATACGCCAAAATCGGTGATATTGAATATGATGAAGGTGTTGAAGACATCGTTGAAGCTAGCTATACAGCATCTGTTGTTGGTAAATTGAAAAATGGTCAGTTCCCACTTTCACAAGCAGAAATTGACCTATTAAATGATGTTTATGATTATCAAAACCCAGGTGAATCAACTGGTGATTATGATAATATCCAAACATCAGCATCAGCTGGGGCGTAATTTTGAACAAAGGGTGGCTTAGCTACCCTTTTATTTTTTAGGTTTAGGAGAAATTCATGGAATTCAAAACAAAAAACAACAAAGTAATTAAAATCAAATTCGACTTCCGAACAATGTTTATGATCAACAAACAACTTGCTACTAAGAACAAAGATACTGGCGTAAGCAATAATGACGGCGTTGGTACATTGTTTAACAATATTTTGAATCACAATGAACAAGGTCTTATTGATTTGATTACAGTCGCTGGTAAAACATCACTTGGTAAAGCACTTACTGAGGATGATGCTATTGTGGCTATCGAAAAATGGCTTGAAGACAATGATGCAGAAGATACTGAAAAACTATTTGATGAAATCAAAGAAGAAATGATTGAATCTGGTTTTTTCAAAGGGAAAATTTTGAAATATATCAAAGGGATGCAAAAAGCCTTGGATTACTTGACAGCCAAAGACGACGTGGACCCAATCGAAGTTCAAGCCGTCAAGGATATGATTTCAGAGATGCAAAACGCACTCTCTTAACCGAATGTGCTCGTCTAGGTCTAACTGACCTAGAAACAATTTACTCATGCACTAAATGGGAACTTGATGCGATTTTAGAAGGTCTATATTACAAGCAAATCGATGAACGTGAGAACTTGGCAGAATTAGCACTTGAAATGCGCTACACAATGAATGCCAAGAAAGTCCAGGCAAGTAAGCTAAGTAAGAAGAAAGACAGGTCTAAAGTCAAACAAGCTTTCCACGCTGAAGAAAAACAACGTCAACAAGCTGAAGAGGCTGAGTTGGCTAAACGATTGCAAAGACTTAACAATTACTTCATGAACAGATAGAAAGGAGGGTATTGTATTATGGCACAATTTGACGGTTCTATTTTTGCTACTGTTGGTGCTGATATTTCTGATTATCAAGCAGCAATGAACAAGATTCAATCAAGTACTCAGCGTGCTTTTCAAAAAGCACAAGATGCAGCTGCTAACAGTTCTAACCGTATGGTTCAACGTATTGGCCAAATCATGGCACAATTAGCAAACAACGGTGAATCACTTGGTAAACGTTTAGGAACAGCATTTAGCACAGGCTTAAATCTGTCCATTGGTGAAATTCAGCGTATAGCTTCATCAATTGGTGAAAAGATTCCTCAGCCCATAAAAAATGGGTTTAATACAGCTTTAACAGCTATCCAGAGTGGTGTCAACTCAATAGCTAATAAAATCCCTCAGCCTATTCAAAACGCTTTTACAAAAGCAACTAGCTCAGTTTCTAGCTTTGCTACATCGGCGTCTAGCAAGGTTAGCTCAGCATTTAGCACGATTAGTTCAAAAGCTAACAGTGTGGCTAGTGCTATTAGCAACTCTTTTGCTGGCAAAATCATGTCAAGTGTGACTAATTTGTCAACAAGGATGGCCAGTTCACTTGGTTCTGGCTTTTCAAATTTGTCTAGTAAGGCCACTAGTGCACTTAATGGTATTAGTCAAAAGTTTGCTAGTTCAGCAAGTGCTGGCGAAAAACTGCGTAGTACAGTGGTGCAGATCGCAGCAGGTTTTTCTCTTGTTGCAATTGCTCAAAAAGGTATTAGCGCTCTGACTGGTGCGCTCGATGGTGCTGTAAGTCGTGTTGATACCATGAATCGTTTTCCAAAAACAATGCAACTGTTTGGTTATTCAGCCGAACAGTCAAAGAGTGCGATTGATAAGTTATCAGCTGGTATTGAAGGGTTGCCTACCCCATTAGATAGCGCAGTCAAGAGTGCTCAACAACTTTCCATTACAACAGGCAGCCTTGAAAAAGGTACAGATTTAGCTCTTGCTTTTAATAATGCCATGATTGGTTATGGTGCAACAACTGAAGAAGCTGAACAAGCACTTAGGCAGTTTAATCAATCTCTTGGTTCCGGAAAAATGCAAGCAGAGGAATTCAACTCTGTGTCAGAAGCAGCACCGGGGCTCATGTCTAAAATGGCAGAAGCATTCGGATATGGGTCTAACGGCGTTCAAGACTTAAAGAGCGCCTTGTCAGATGGAAAAATCACAGCGCAACAATTTGCCGATAAGATGATTGAACTTAACGGTGCGCAAGGTGGCTTTGCTGAAATGGCGCAAGCTTCGGCTGGTGGTATTCGTACAGCATGGCAAAATCTAAACACCGCTGTTGTCAAAGGTGTTGCTAATATGATTACTGCGTTTGATGAAGCTGCCAAAGCAAACGGTCTAAAAACGATTTCAGAAAGTTTATTAGCTTTAAAACCAGCTATCAATGAGGCGTTTGATACTGTCAACGCAGTTATTCCAAACTTGGTCGCTGCCTTTGCAAGACTAAAATCAATGATTAATATTGATTTATCAGGATTTGGTCAAAGCATCAAATCAGGTTTTGACTTGCTTAATACAGCGCTTGGCGAATTTGCACAAAAAGGTGAGTTGACACAAGAAACCATTGACAAAATTAAAACTAAAATAGGCGAAATAGGACCGACAGCCGTTGCTGCATGGGCGCTGTTAGATCCAAAAGGTGCGATTGCAACACTTAAGCCACTCATTACTGGGATTGGTAAAGTTGGAGTTGTGCTGGGTGGCATTGGAGCAAAGGCGGCAGTCTTTGGAAGTGCTATCGGCACTGCTTTTAGTAATGTTGGTGGTCTTATTGGTGTCTTGGCCGAAAGGATGACAGGTCTTGCTAGTGTCTTTGGCAGCGCTGCAAGTACAGGTCTATCAGTGCTTGGCGGGATGACTTCAGCAATAGCAAGCGTTGCTAGTTTAGCGCTTGCTTCAATTGGCCCCGCAGCAATTCTTGGTTTAGTCGTTGCTGGTCTTGGTTTGATTAATAGTCAATTTGGTGCACAGATTGATCAGTTACTAGCTACGGTGACAACTAAAGGACCACAAATCATTCAAAATTTAGTTGCTGGTATTACTAGTCAAATTCCAGCATTGATAGCGTCTGGAGCTGATTTAATTGCTAAGTTTGCTAATTCATTCACTGTTATGTTTCCAGTGCTTGTGCAAGCTGGTGTTCAATTGATTTCCAGCCTTGTTCAAGGCGTAGGCGCAAACGCTGGTAGTTTGATTGCATCAGCTATTCAAATTGTCGGTACGTTTATTAGCTCAATTGCTAGCGCACTACCACAACTATTGTCTGTAGGTATGGACTTTATTGCAAATGTCGTCAATGGTTTAGTTCAAAATTTACCTTTGCTTTTACAATATGCGCAACAGATTGTTGATAATTTTGGTCAAAGTTTATCTGCTAACATGCCAAACATCATCTCTAAAGGTATTGAGATTATCACTAACTTAGTTCAGGGAATTACCCAGAATTTGCCAACAATCATTTCAATTGCTACGCAGGTTATTACTGGATTCATCACAGGATTAGCTAGTTATTTACCTCAAATCTTGCAAGGTGGTATTCAAATCATTGTAATGTTGGTACAAGGTATTCTTCAGAACTTGCCACAAATTGTGCAATCTGCGGTTCAAATCATTCAATCATTGATCCAAGGAATTACACAAAACTTACCACAAATCATTGCAGCAGGTATCCAACTTGTTGGACAGTTGGCTGTAACTATCATTCAGAATATTCCCCAAATTGCTATGGCTGGTATTCAATTGATTGTTGGACTTGGCAAAGCAATGCTTGAAGCTATTCCAAATGCGCTTTCGGGGGTTTGGGAAGGTATCAAGAGCGGTTTTAGTAATTTATGGAACACAATTACTGGAAAAAGCTCTGAAACTACAACGAAAGTTAGTTCAGACGCTGCACAAATGACAACTGCAGTTGGAACGCAAACAAGTTTGATGAGCGCTCAGACATCTGCAGATACCCTAAGTGCCCTTAATAGTATTAGTCAAAACACTGGATTGGCCAATCTAAACGCTACAAATAATGCCACGCAAATGGCTTCTAATGTCAATGCGCAAACTGGGCTTATGAGTGTTCAAGCGCTTAATGATTCAATTGCTATGGCAAACGGTATTAATGCTGGTACAGCACAAGCAAGTGCCAATGCCACAAGTAACGCGCAAACAATGGCGAGTGGTGTCAATGCAGCGACATCAAGCATGAATCTTGGCGCAGTTAGTCAGGCGCTTAGCTTGTCAGCAGGTGTGTCTAGTAACATGCAAAATGCACAGGCTAATGCAACGAGCGCAGCACAAGCGGCAAATAGCGGTGTTACAGCAAACTTTAACTCAATGCAAGCAAATGCGAACAGTTCAGCGAGCGGATTATCAAACAACGTGACATCTGAGCTTAATTCAGCCGCTTCATCTGCTAACTCAGCATCATCACAAATGGCGTCAAACATCACTAACAACTTCAATAATGCTAAGTCATCTGCAACATCAGCTATGAACGGTTTGACTTCGACAGTAACTAGCGGAATGAACAGAATCAACAGTACTGTTCAATCTGCTGGAAACAAGATGAATTCAACGTTTACAAACTCATTCAACAAAGCTAAAAGCGCAGCTCAATCTGGCATGAACGGTGTTCGTTCAGCTGTTTCAAACGGTATGAATGGCGCAATTGCAGCAGCAAGCAGTGCTGGTAATCACATGGTATCAATTATGTACAGCATAAGCGGTGGTATGCGTTCAGCTGGTTATTATGCAGGTGCTGGCTTTGCTAGCGGTCTTGCTGGTTCAGCAGGTTCAATTTACGCGGTAGCAAATGGTATTGCTGCACGAGTAACAGCAACAATTCGTAGAGCATTAGATATTCACTCACCATCTCGTGTGATGAAATCACTCGGTGGCTATACTGGTGAAGGTTTCGCTATCGGTATGTTAAAATGGGTAGATGAAATCAATGACATCAGTAAACAATACGCTATGGCTGTTACTGATCAAAACTGGGCCGTTCGTAGTTCTATGGTTGTAGCAGGTGACTTTAGCACATCTGGTCTATCATCTTCACTTGATGACTTAGCAGATGAAGTTAAAAACAGTGAATTGTCACAACCTGTCTTTGATGTCCATAATGAATTGATTGGCGACAAGATTTATACAACTGTGAAAGAACATGAAGCGAGAGAAGATGCTAAAAATGATTATTTTAATTATTAGGAAGGTGAAACATGGATTTATTAATTACGAAAGGAACGGCATCAGTCAAGCTGTCTGACTACGGCTTTTATAATATTAATATTGACGACAGCGCACCTGGAATATCTCTTGATAAGCGTTCTGTCACTGGTCGTAACGGTACAGTATTTGGTGGTGCAGCATTTACTGCTAAAGTTATTAAAGTGACTGGACGTGTAGCTGTTACGAATGTCCAAGAGTTCTTAAGTCTAAAAGATGATGTATTTGGCTTGTTACTAGATGACGAGCCTTTTTATATCACTAAAATGTACCCAATCAATACTGATTTTTACAATTATCAAATCCCTGGTCAAACGGCTGGGGATTTAGATTTTGTAAATCAACCACACACGGCTTGGCATTATCGTTGGAAAGTCACTGCAGAAGGCGAAGCTGATTTCACTTTTGTTGGCAATTATGGTCAAGGATTAAAATATGATTTTTCAATTAGTTTTATTACTGCTGAATTGCCATATGGTGAAACAATACCGAAGACAGTAACGCTAGCTAACAATCAAATTACTTATGCTGGAACTGCTAAGTTATCGCAGTTAGAAGTTCCATTTATCGTTGAATTAACAGCAACAGGTAATCAGTCAAATTTTTATCTTGAAATTGGTGATAATCGTTTTACTTACTCACAATCAGGTAACATTTCTGCAGGTGATATTTTTAAAATTTCTGGTATTGAAACAACAAAGAATTTAGAAAATGTTAATGCACGTACCAATTATGCGTACTTTGTTATTAAACCTAGTCCAACAAAAAAGGTCAGCTATAAAACTGACTTTAATGGGACAATAAAGATTTTAAACTTTAAAGAACTATATAAATAGGAGGTGATAGTTTGATTACGTTTTTAGATGAAAAAGACGTTGAGCATGGTGCACTTGCCACTATCAAAGTTACCAATGCAGTTAACGGAGAACGTTCATTAACTGGTGAAATTGAATCAGGCGATTATGTCCTAGCAAATATCGAACGTGGCTGGCGTTTACGATTTGATGATGAATTCTATGTAGTAACTTACGCAAAACCAATTGATGATGGCAAGACAACGCACGTAACGTTTGACGCTGTTCATCAATTTTTCTGGGATTTTGATAAGTCATCTGTACATGAACAATTAAATGATGGTTCACATACATTTCTGAATTATCTTGATTTCATCTTTGCAGACAGTGGCTATACTTATACAATTGACCCGCTTTTGAAAGTCTATACATTTGAAAAACAATCATTTGGCTATAAAAGCCGTCTGAACCTCTTTAATGATATTATCACGGCATCTGGTGTTGAATTCCAAGTGAATGGTAAAGTGGTCCGTATCTTAGAAAAGACGGGAACGGACCTATCAACAGTCGTTCGCAAGAACTTCAATATGAATGAGCTCGGTATTGAAAAACACATTGGTGATTTTGTTACTTATCAAAAAGGTTTTGGTGCATGGGTTGATGAAAATGACCATACTAAAGGGCGTTTAGTCACTGAATATACAAGTCCACTAGCAAGCGTGTACGGCAAACTGGAAGCTGAACCATTGGTTGATGAACGCTACACACAAGCTGACAACATGATTGCTGCATTAAAAGCTAACGTTGATAATTCCTACAGTATTTCAGTTCGGCTGGACATGGAAGATTTAACCCGTGCTGGTTACGAGTATACACAACCACGAGCAGGTGATTACATCATGGCTATTAATGAGACACTTGATTTTCAAGAAAAAATTAGGATTGTTTCATTTACTAGCGAATACGATGTGACTGGTCAATTGATTAAACATGAAGTGACATGTAATGACATTGGTGCAGTTAAGAAATTATCAGCAAGTTACAACTTAACTAAAGAACAAGCTCAAAATGCGTCAGATTCAGTCGGTAAAGCTGTAGAAATGGCTAATAAAGCGCTAGTTTCTGCAGATGGTAAAAGTACTGTTTATTTTGGTAATGAATTTCCAAAAGATGAGCCAAAAGGTACATTACATAAAGGTGACTCACTTTATTTGACAGTCGGCGACACAACGAAAATGTATTACTGGACTGGAGCAGATTGGGAAGAGCTCCCCATCGTTAATGATGTTGAAGCATTCAAAGAACAGATTGCTGATGAACTAAAAGACGTTCCAAATCGTGAAGAATTCGAAGCGACTATTACAGAAAAACTTGCTACTTCAAAAGCTGAAATTAAAACACAGATTGACACAGCTAAAACGCAGGCAGAATCAAACGCTAAAGCCTACGCTGATGAAATTAATCAAGCCACAGCAGAAGTTGCTGAACAAGCTAATGCTGCAGCAGATGCGTTGAAGACTGACTTAACTAAAGTCAAAACAGACTTAACAGCTACAACGTCAACTGCAAACAGTGCTGAGACGTCAGCAAGTGAAGCTAAACAGCAAATTACTACTGTGGCTAACGACTTGTCTAAAGCCAAAACAAACTTGCAAAATGCAGTTAGCGCAGTTGATACGAAAGCTATGAATCTGCAGAGTGATTTAACCAAAGCTAAACAAGATTTACAAACATCTATCAATTCTGTGGACAGTAAAGCAGATGGTATCCAATCTAATCTCACAAAAGCTAAAACTGAGTTAAATACAGCGATTGCAGCAGTTAATACAAAAGCTACTAATCTACAAACAGATGTGTCAAACCTTAATACAAGCTTATCTAACACGTCTAAAACAGTTCAGTCACATGTTACTGCTTTGGCTAACCAAGCAAAAGAGTTACAAGACCAAGCTGACCAATTAACAGCACAAGCTGAAGCGCAAGATGCGTTGGCCACACGAGTGGAAACAGTCGAAACAACAGCGAACGGCACGAAGTCAACAGTTAGCGAGCTAAGTAAGACAGTTGCAAGTAATACCAATAATATCACCAGTGTGACGAATCGTACTAAGACAGTTGAAACCGACTTGACCAGTACTAAAACATCAATCAGTGAGTTACAAACTAATTTGTCATCAACTCAAACTGGTTTGACGAATTTAACTAAACGTACAAAAGACGTTGAGGATGATTTATCTGGTACGAAGACTACACTGACCGAACTAAGTCAGACTGTTGCTGATGATGGTGAAACTATCACAGGGTTGACCACTAAAACGGCTACGATTGAATCAAGTGTTAATGGTTTGAAGACTAGTTTAACGAATACTCAAAAAGACCTCACAAGTGTAACAACTCGCACTAAAAACGTTGAAAATGACCTTGCAGGTACGAAGACATCATTAACAAGCTTATCTCAAACAGTGGCTGCAGATGGTCAAACAATCACATCATTATCTAACAAGACTAAAACGATTGAGTCAAACGTGGACGGCCTGACCACAAGTTTATCAAACACTCAAAAGGATTTGACTAGTGTCACTAATCGAACAAAAACAGTTGAAGATACGCTTGATGGCACACGTACAGAACTGGCTGAGTTGCAAGAAACTGTCGACACTACCAACAGCAATCTAGCAAGTGTCACTGAGCGAACAAGCACTGTGGAAAGTGACTTAAGTGGAACTAAAACATCGCTAAGCAACTTAACCAAGACAGTATCTGATGATGGCAAGACAATTGCAAGTCTGTCGTCTCAAACTAAGACCATTGAGTCAACTGTTAGTGGCCTAAAAACTAGCCTAACAAGTACACAATCTGACTTAGCTGGCATTACCACAAGAACTAAGAATGTGGAAGATGATTTGTCTGGTACTAAGACTGAACTGGCAGAGTTGCAAACAACCGTTGGTACAACTAACACTGACTTAGCTAATGTCACTAAACGTACTAAGACAGTTGAAGATGATTTAGCGGGTACTAAAACTAGCTTGTCATCACTTAGTCAGACGGTGGATAATGACGGCAAGAATATTACTAGTCTAACTAGTCGTACCAAGATAGTTGAGGATAGTGTTAGTGGTCTTACAACTACAATGACAAGTGTGCAACAAACATTGACCAGCACTACTAACCGCACCAAAGCAGTCGAGGACGACCTTGCAAACACAAAAACAACGTTGTCAGCAACGACCACGACTGCTAACAGCACAAGTCAAAAAACAGCTACGCTTGAAACTGGCTTGAATGGGCTTAATGCGAAGTTTGATAGTTTGTCGGTTGGAAATAAAAACTATCTACCTGCTTCACGAGTGGTCAATCGTGGTTGTTCTAATTTTAAATACAACGAATCATCTAAAAGCTGGACAATGACGGTCCCTGCGGGCGCTACAGGATTTGGTAAAGGTATTACTTTCAACATTGCTAATCTGGACGTTCGATTGTTTAGTGAAGAAACGTTGTATTTCGGCATGCTGATAAAAGCCGATAAAGCTTGTAAATTCGTTTACGACATCAACAACTGGCTTAGCCCAAGTGGTAGCAATTCTAACGATAACGATGACCGTTCTAAAGCTAAAAACTCAAACTTGAACATTCCTGCTGGTGCATGGACAAAAGTTTGGTTTAGCTACACGGCTAAGCCAAATACAGTCATTGTTGACAGCAATTCCACTTGTGGTATTACTGACAATAAAGAAGATGTCAATCTTGAAATCAAAGACATCATGGTCGCAAAATCAAACGTTCCTATTGATTATCAAATGCCAGATGCTGACATAGAGCAAAAAGTGGCAGATTACAAACAAACGGCAGACCAAAACTACGCAAGTTTGCAAACGACTGTCCAAAATCTAGACGGAACAGTGCAGCAGAACAAGACCACTGCTGAACAAACGGCAGCAGGTTTTAAGACACGCATTGAAAGTTTGGAGACGTACAAGAACAGTGAAAACATACGAGCTAACCAATATTTTGAGAGTGCCAAAACTGAAACGGCTAGACAGCTCACAGCAGAACGCACAGCGATTGCTAAAGACTACGTTGCAAAATCAACATATACTAGTGATGTGACTGGTATTCGTAACGACTTGTCGGCAACGACTACGACTGCGAATGCGACTAAAACCAATCTTGCTAACTATCAAGCTAGCAATGATAAAGCAGTAGCTAACTTGCAAAGCAATCTGCAAACAGCAAACGGCAACATTAGCAGTTTGAAGACAAAAGTTGAAGCAGTTCCTGGTCAAATTACAAGTGCAGTGTCTGCGGTCGAAGGTAAGATTCCAAAAAGTCTCGGTGGGCGGAATTTAATTATTCGCTCACAGATTCAGAATGGTTATGTTGACGACGCAGGCAATCTAGTAAAAACTAATGGCCAATTTACGATTGGGTTCATTGATGGAACAGATAACAAGCAATTTACAGTTACTGCACCTAAATTAGGCGACGGGCTTTTAACGTGGTTTAGATTGATTAAATATGACGCTAGCAAGAATTTTCTGGGACGTGAGCTTTTTATGTACACTAGAGACGCTAAAACTGTTAAAAACATTGATTTAGCTGACAATGTAGCCTATTTCAAAGTTAGCTTTGATGGTGCGTATGGAGAGCCGTTTAAAATCGAACGTGGCAGTCTAGCCACCGACTGGTCTCCAGCACCAGAAGATGCCATTGAAGAAATCAGCTCGCTATCTAGTCAAATTCAGCAAACCGCAGACGGCATGACTTTGCTTGCCACTAAGACAGAGCTAAACGCCGCTAAGTCTGATTTGCAATCTGGTATTTCTACAGCCACAAGCAAAGCTGATAATGCACAAGCCACTGCTAACAATAACGCACAAACAATCAGTACACACACGACTCAAATCAGCGCATTGAATACAGGCTTGCAAGCTAAGGTTTCACAATCTGATTTCAACACACTAAGCGGTCGTGTGACGACTGCTGAAAACAACATTACGGCTAAAGCTAACGAGTTGAGCAGTAAGATTACGAGTGTGGAAGGTAATATTCCAAGTGGTGAAATGAACCTTGTCGAGTATGGCAGACCAGCTGATGGCTACAGTCCATATGAGAACGCAGAATACTCAACACACCCATATTATTACAATAGCGCTTATAAAATGTATATTATTAAAAATACAGCTACAAGCGAGAAAATTTTCGGCATGAATCGCTTTAAAGTTGAACGTAATACTGATTATACTTTGTATTTCAAAGGTTTTAATAATGGCGAGATTACTCATATGGATGTCTGGTTTTTGAAACGCGTTAACGGAAGTACACAGGATTTTGACTCAGCACAAATCTTAGTTAGCGGTCGCAAGTTATCAGTTTCCAGAGCAGAAGATGTTTCAGTAACTTTCAATACTGGCAACTACGACGAAGGTTATATTCGTTTCGACAACAACGGTTCAACGACTGCAGGTACTCAAGCTGACTTGTATTTCGGTGATGTTTCAGTTAAGAAAGGCAAATCAAACAATGGCTGGAGTCCGTCACTTGCTGAATTGGCTAGCAGTCAAGACTTAAAGACTGCACAATCCGAATTCAAACAAACAACAGATTCAATCAATGCGAGTGTACAAAGTCTTGATAATAGTACAGTCAAGAGTTCCAGTCTGACCATTAACACAGATGGAATTGTTATGAAAGCTGGTAAGTCAACGACTGATGTTGCGAATGCAATTGGTTCTTATTTCAGCATTAACCAAAATGCTATCAATCTGTTTTCTGACAAGATTAGCGTTAAAGGTAGCATGATTGTTGATGGTGCGATTACAAGCACTAAGATAGCCAGCAAGTCAATCAACACGGCACATCTAAACGGTAAAATCATTACTGCTGACGTGATTTCAAGCAATGCTGTTACAGCTGATGCAATTAAAGCAGGAGCGGTAACAACAAGCGCAATGTCAGCTAACAGTATCAATGGTGACCGTATTACGGCTGGAACATTGGACGCAGCCAAAATCAAAGCAGGTAGTATCACAGCTAGTCAAATTGCAAGTGGCACGATTACAAGTAGCCAAATTGCAACCGGTACGATTAGTGCAGGAAATATAGCTGCAGGTACCATCACAGGCGATAACATTAAGGCAAATTCAGTTGATGTCAGTAAGATTTCTGGTTTAAGTGCCGAATATTTAAAAGCTAAAATTGAAAATGCAATGATTGATTGGATGAAAGGAAAAACAATCACAGGCTACAATGGCAATATGGCCATTGATTTACAAAATGGGCGTATTAGTTTCAAAGACGGTAGCAATGCAGTCTATAGACAAACGGACGATGGTATTCATACGGGATTTTTGCATTTTGAAGCTTGTAGTCAAGGTGGTATATATGCTGCATTTGGTGCAACTTCAACGCGCCAAGGTATCAACAGTAAATCATCTGAATTTGCAGGCATTCGTTGTTATCGTGTCTCAGCTGATGGAGACAGTCATGACGCTAAAATTGATAAAATCGAAGTAATTGGTGATGCTATTCAATTTGGTCATGGTTACCGTTCTGATGGTCAAATTGGTGGTGGTTTCATTATGGATACCGCAGTATTTGGAAATGACACACCATATTCACTAAATCGTGTGATTAAGTCAATTGAAGCGTTGTGGCGCATTTTACATGACCACGCTAAAAATACTGGGTATCGTTTTAATGATTCGGCGTTTATTGGTGCTTTAAATAACGAATATAATGTTTGGCATGATATGCACAATATTTAAAAGGAGAAGAAAATGAATAAAATTCAAGAACTAATTCAACAAAAATTGGCGTTAGAAATTGCAAATAAGGCAATTCAGATTGCAGGTTTAGAAGCGGAACTAGAACAGGCAAGAGATAAAATTGCAAAACTAGAATCTCAGCTTGAACCAACATCTGATTTGAAAGGAGGTGATGAATAATGCGAGCATGGAACGTTGTCGGAAAATACCCAATTTACACTGATGGAAAAGTAACACACACAGAAATCACATTGGCTACTATGTCAGGTAGTTACGGCACATTTACTGAACGTGTCGTAGGTGACCAAACTGGTAAAACTAACGATGAACTTATTGAATTAGCTCGTGATGCGTATTTCAAAACTGAATATGCTGATAAAGCTATGCCAGAAGCAGTACAAAAAGTTGATGCAATGTCTGCGACAGTCGAAGAGGCTAATAAGAAGCTTGCTGAAGTGGAATCAGCAATCACAAGTTTAAATAACATGGTTGAAATTGTAACTAAAGCAGTTGAAGAAGCTAAAGAAGAAACAGCTAAAAATGTTGCATTAGTTAAAAACACAACTGACAGCATTACACAATTGATGGAAACATTGTCTTTATTAGAAATGCCAACTGAAGACGTCGAAGAAGATGGAGGACAATCAAATGAAAATTAAATGGTCTGAAAAAGCAATTGATACTTTTGGTAGATTTTACGCAGGTCAAATTTCGATGGGGTGGCTTACACTTGATGAAGTCCCTGCGCAATTTAAAGAACGTACGCAATATTACGTTGATTTAGCCAACCAGAAGCCAGAAACGCAAGAACCTTAGAATCGAGGTTGTAAGATAGATATGTGGAAACCAGAATTTTTAGGCATGATTTTAAGTGCGTCAGTCTCAGTATTGACGCTCTTTACTTTTTTTCAATCTCGTATGACTAATAGCGAACGTCGCACTACAATTCTTGAAGAAAATGCTAAACAACAAGACAGAGAGTTGAGCGAAGTCAAAAAACGCTTAGACAATCATGATACACAGATGCGTGTCTTGATTCAGTTGACTGAACAGATTAAAAACTTATCAGAACAAGTTGAAAAGATTGACAACAAATTGGAGGGAGTAAGATGAACGATTTAATCAAAATTTTAACAGCGCTCTGGGATAGTGGTATTATTACTGTTGTTGCATATTTTGGTATTAAGCTACTAAAAGCACACACTAAAAATAAAAACATTGCTATGTTCACTTCCTGGGCAGAACAAGCTGTGCATTACGCAGAATACACTTATAAGACTGGTCCAGAGAAACGCAGTGCAGCTTATGACTTCATTGCTGAGCGCATTCATCAAAACAAGTTAGGCGGCAAGTTTAGCACTAAACAAATCTATGGTGCAATCGAAAAAGCAGTGACAGAACTTCAAAAGGCAGGTAAAGCTGATGAAATTGAAGAAGGATGATTATTTTATTGACGTGTCATCTTACCAGTCTGCTGATTTGACAGCTATATGTCAAGCAGCTGGAACACGTAAAACTATTATTAAAGTCAGCGAAGGAACTGGTTATCTCTCTCCTAACCGTTTTACTCAAACTCAAACGAGCGAACCAATAGGATATTACCACTTTGCACAGTTTGGTGGTAACGTTAGCCAAGCGGTAGCAGAAGCTAATTTCTTCATTAGTAACCTACCAGCTAAAGTTCCTTATCTAGTTTGTGACTATGAAGATGGAGCTAGTGGTGATAAACAAGCCAATACTAACGCAGTCTTAGCCTTCATGGATCGTTGCGCTCAAGCTGGGTATAAACCTATTTATTATAGCGATAAACCTTATACTTTAAATAATATTGATTATCAACAAATTTTAGCTAAATATCCAAACAGTCTATGGATTGCTGCTTACCCAAATTATAACGTGACACCAAATCCTGTGTGGTCAATATTTCCATCTATGGATGGCATTCGCTGGTGGCAATTTACTAGTACAGGTATTGCTGGTGGATTAGACAAAAATGTAGTTTTACTTGATGACGATGACACAATTCAATCTAACGATTTAAAAGGAGAAGAAACGATGGACTTTTTATTCAACATTAAAGGCGACCCAAACTGGAACGAAGGAACTCTGTACTTTTACAATGGCCATACTAACGAAATTCGACCATTAAAACACATTGATGAAATGAAAATCCTTCAACAAATCTATAAAGATAATAACGGACGTGATTTACCATCTTACACTTGGACTAATCAAGCACCGTGGTACGTGCGTTTCTTTGCTGCAGTCAATCCAGATTCTACTTCAGCACAAATCCAAGAAGCTATCAAAGTTACTAAAGAGCAGGCTAAAGCAACTACCGAAGCTATTACTAAGGAAGTGAAAGCAGCTGCAGAAACAACAAACGCTGAAGTAAAAGCGGCTAAAGATGCACCACAAAAGGTTGAAGTTACAATCAAAAACAACTAAAATCACGCACATGTGATATAATCAAACTATGAAACAAGTTACTGCACTTGGCTCATAGTTTGAGTTTACGGCTAGCTTTTGCTAGCCCTTTTTTTGTTGCAGTTAAAATGGACTTATTACAAAATTGTGGTTATAATGGCAAAACAAACTTGCCCCAAATGACTTATTTTTCTTTTTGGGGGCATTTTTGGGACATAAGTTTTAAACTTATGTTGTTTCATCAATTAATCCTGCTATTGTTTTGGTCTTATATAACCGTATTTTATAGGGTTTATGTCTATTTTGATTCTATATAATAATAAAAAACCTTAAAGACGCTGTAAAATAATTACATAGAAAAGAACCTTGTCATATCAACCTTTGTTGAGTCTGGCAAGGCTCTTTTTTTCTTGTAAAGAAGAAAAGTTTTACAGTAATAAGTCAAAGTAATTCAGGCTTTTATGTTATAATCGAACGTAGAAATATCGTGAATTTACGTGTGATAAATGTAAAGAAAGAGTTAAATCATGGATAAAACACTTTTGTTAGTTGTTATTTTTTTAGGTGCTTTTTCACTTTTTAAAGCAGTGATGTTAATTATGGTGGGGCTCGCCATGAAACCAAAAGTTGATGAAAACGGAAATGTCATTGCTCAAGATCAAGCAGAAGAAGACGATAAAACAAGCCCAGGCGAAGACGACAGTGATTTTTGGGATAATTGGTAAAGAATAAGGAAGTTGGGGTGAGAGCTGATTTCTCAGCCGATTATGGCTAAGTTAGCAGTGAGTACTTGCTTAAAAATTGTCTGAAGTTGGAAATCTAGCTTGTAAAGGAAACTTAGTCACTTAAAGTTGGCAATCACTGTTTTTATATTTTTGACAATCATTTTTAAAAATTTATCTCCAGATTGTTGAAATGCGTATATTTATTACAATTTTATAAATTGCGAGGTTGAGTATTTTTGACTCAGTCTCTTTAAAAGCCCAAAAATAGCGCCTTTGTGGCACTATTTTTTTGAGCAAGTCATTTGAAAAAGATGTTGATTTTGAGAGAAATTTGCTGTGATTATATCCATTTTCAAGAATTTACTTAATATTTTAAATAAAATTTCTATTGCCCAAATTAAAAAAATCTATATAATGGATTGTATGGAAAAAAATAAAGAAAAAACATTTTTTGGACAGCCTAAGGCTTTGTTTACTTTATTCCAAACAGAACTTTGGGAGCGATTCTCGTATTATGGAATGCGTGCAATCTTAATTTACTATTTGTACGCATCTGTTACTTCAGCTAACGCAGGGTTAGGACTTCCTAAGCCACAAGCAATGGCTATTGTAAGTATCTATGGAGCTCTTGTATACCTTTCTGGTATTATTGGTGGATGGTTTGCAGACCGCGTCCTCGGCGCATCTCAAACAATCTTTATCGGTGGTATCCTTATTACCCTAGGGCACGTTGTTTTAGCTCTTCCGTTTGGCTTAACGTCTCTTTTCATCTCACTATTCTTGATTATCTTGGGAACAGGGATGTTGAAACCAAACATTTCAAATATGGTTGGTCACTTATATGAACCAGACGATCCTCGTCGTGACACAGGTTTCAATATCTTTGTCATCGGTATCAATATCGGTTCATTGCTTGCTCCTATCGTAGTAGGAACAGTTGGACAAAGTATCAACTATCACTTAGGTTTCTCTCTTGCCGCTATTGGTATGGTATTTGCTCTATTTGTTTATTGGTATGGACGAATGAAGCAATTCCCAGAAATTGGAAACAAACCTTCCAATCCATTAACGACAGCAGAGAAAAAAGGGTTAGCAATCAAATCAGTTATTGGTTTTGTTATCTTAGCTGTTGCTGGAACATTACTTTACCAAGCAAGCCCAGCTAAATTCGTTGATAACGTCATCAATATTCTATCAATGGCTGGTATCTTCATCCCATTTATCTACTTTATCTTGATGTTCGCATCTAAAAAAGTTTCAAGTACAGAACGTAAGCAATTGTTGGCTTACCTTCCATTGTTCTTGTCTTCTATCGTTTTCTGGTTAGTTGAAGAACAAAGTGCGACAGTTATTGCTGTCTGGGGTGAAACTCGTACAAACTTGCATCCAACAATCTTTGGTATTAACTTTTACATTGACCCTTCATGGTATCAATTGCTTAATCCATTGTTCATCGTTATTTTGACACCATTATTTGTTTGGATTTGGAACAAAATGGGTGAACGTCAACCATCAGCGGTTACAAAATTTGGATTAGGATTGTTGTTAACTGGTGTGTCATACATGATCATGGCTTTGCCAGGTATGTTGTATGGAACAAACAACCGTGTAAGCTTTATCTGGTTGGTAGTAATGTTTGCCGTTCAAATGGCTGGTGAGTTGTTAGTTTCTCCAGTTGGTCTATCTGTTTCAACTAGACTTGCACCACTTGCATTCCAATCACAAATGGTTGCACTTTGGTTCTTGGCAGACTCAACATCACAAGCAGTGAATGCTTTGATTACACCATACTTTACTAAAGACACAGAAGTAGCATTCTTCGGTATCTTAGGACTTGTATGTCTTTGTATTGGTGCTTTGTTGCTACTTATCAAAAAACCAATTTTGAACTTAATGCGTAATAATTAATCTTTTAGGAACTCTTTCTCTTATGAGAAGAGCTTCTATGTCAACTGTAGGAGGTGGCAAATCCTAAAAAGAGTGAGGACAACATGTCCTTGCTCTTTTTGTTTTTTTATTAGCCGATATATTTCAATTTGCCACGGAAGTCTTCTAGGGTTTCATAACCTTTTTCTTCCATGATAGCTTTAAGTTCTTCTGTGATGCGGGCAAAGGCAGCAGGACCTTCTTGGTGAAGAATTGTTCCTAGTTGAACCATACTTGCACCACACAAGATGTGTTCAAACGCGTCACGACCTGATTTGACACCACCAGTTCCAATGATTTGGATAAAAGGATTTAGGCGGTTGTAAAAGGCATGGACATTAGCAAGGGCAGTTGGTTTTACATAATCACCACCGATGCCACCAAAACCATTTTTAGGTTTGATAACAACAGTTTCATCGTCAACCACCAAACCATTTCCGACTGAGTTGATGCAGTTAACGAAAGTTAGTGGAAATTGATTGAAGATAGCTGCCGCACGGTCAAAGTGTGCGATGTCAAAATATGGAGGCAGTTTAACTCCAAGAGGTTTTGTAAAGTATGTGAAGATATCTTTTAAAATTCGTTCAGTTGTTTCAAAATCATAAGCGATTTGTGGCTTACCTGGGACATTTGGACAAGAAAGGTTTAGTTCTACAAGTCCTTGGTAGTCAGATTCTTGAACTGTTTTTAAGATAGTATGTGTTTCTTCTTCAGACATACCAACAAGTGACAAGAAGTGATTTTTACTATTTGGTGTGTTTTGGAGTTCAGTAACGTAGTCAAGATAATATTGGAAACCATTGTTTGGTAGTCCCATAGAATTGATTGAACCAAGAGCTGTATCAGCGTAACGCGGTTCGGGATTTCCTGGACGTGCAGCCAATGTTCCAGTTTTTGTGACGAAAGAGCCTGCAGTAGAAGCCTCAATTTCAGCTAATTCTTCTCGAGTCATACAATAAACGCCAGCAGCGTTCATCAAGCAGTTGTCAAAATCGAAAGCTCCAATTTTTGTTGCAGTTGAAACCATAAAGTCCTCCAAAAATCTATTATCACACAATAGTGAATTTTCTGATATTACAAGAAACATTTTACTATTTCAGTAACCTGAAAGCAAGTGTTTTTCCGAACAATCTTGAAAATATTATAAAAAAACAGAAAGATTTTTCTTAATTTTGGATACTTTTTATGTTTTTTCTCTTGTTAATAGACTGAAAAAATGAAAAATACCTTTCGAATTAAACAAAGTTAGTTCATGCTTGCATAGTTTTTGTGAAAGTGATAAATTGATTACAGTAGAACATTTGAGCAGTTGTTCAAGTGTTTTATAAAAGATATTGGAGATAATTAAGATGATTGAGACTAATGAATCACAAAAATTGCTAAAAGGTGATTTGCTAACGGATGTTTCCAGCTTTTTTAAGGCGTTAGGAAACACGACTCGTTTGCAAATTATTTCTTGTTTAAGTAAGGGAGAGTTAAAATCTAGTGAATTAGCAGAAATTTTAGAGATGACGCCATCAGCGATTTCACATCAGTTGACTATGCTAAAAAATCTCAAGATTGTTTCTGTTCGACGCGAAGGGAAAAATCAGATTTATACCCTTGCTGATAAGCATATTAGCCAAGTTTTGGAGTCTGTTGTAGAGCATTATCAGGAGGATTAATCATGTCACATAAACATAAAAAGAAGCTCGCTCGCATCTTGCTAGCAGCGCTAGTTTTTCTTGTCGTTTTCCTTTTGGTTCGCTTGAACCATCTGGGCTTAGTAGCTCAAGCTTTTTTATATGCCATTCCATTTTTAATGGCTGGTTATGATGTTTTGAAAAAAGCTTTGGTAAAAATAAGTCAAGGGAAAGTCTTTAGTGAACATTTTTTGATGTCACTAGCGACACTTGGAGCATTTGCTCTTAGTTTTATGACTGGTGAGGCTGAATTTGCCGAAGCAGTATTTGTAATGATTTTCTACCAAGTTGGTGAATTCTTTGAGCATATTGCTGAAGGTAGCAGTGAAAAATCAATTTCAGAACTACTAGATTTGCGACCAAATCTTGTTCATTTGGAAGAAGGTGGTCAAACAGTTGATGTTGATCCGAAAACCTTACAAGAGGGTCAGGTGATTGTGATTCAACCTGGGGAGAAGGTTGCGATTGATGGTATCTTGGTTTCTGGTGAGTCTTCGGTTGATACAGCAGCTTTGACAGGAGAAAGTTTACCGCAAAGTGTTCAGGCTGGTGACCAAGTTCTCTCAGGGATGATTAACATGACTGGTGTGATTCGTGTTAAAGTTTTGCATCGTGTTGAAGATTCTACTTTGAGTAAGATTTTAGATTTGCTTGAAAATTCAACAGCTAAAAAATCAAAGAGCGAACGTTTTATGACTAAGTTTGCAGAAGTTTACACGCCAACGGTAGTTATTGCTGCTTTGATTTTAGCTTTCTTACCGCCAGTATTTTCAGGTGATTTTGTAGGGAATTTTCCAGAGTGGCTGAGCCGTGCGCTTACTTTCCTTGTTATTTCTTGTCCATGTGCTTTGGTCATTTCTATTCCGCTTAGCTTTTTTGGCGGTTTGGGAGCAAGCTCAAAAGTTGGAGTTCTCATTAAAGGCTCAAACTATCTTGAAAGTTTAGCTTCACTTGAAACGTTGCTTTTTGATAAAACAGGGACTTTGACAGAAGGTGTTTTTGAGGTAACAGCTCTTCATTCAGATGATATTAAGAAAGAGCATTTACTACACTTGGCTAGTCACGCGGAACGTTTTTCAAGTCACCCGCTTGCTCAATCACTTCGTGAAGCTTATGAAAAAGAAGCAGATGATTGTTCGATTATAGATGTGACTGAAAAATCTGGTTACGGTATTAGTGCTAAGGTAAACGGTCATGATGTGGCTGTCGGAAATACTAAATTTATGGATAGCTTAGGAGCTAAATGGAAACCTTGCCATGAAGCCGGAACGATTGTTCATGTGGCTATTGATGGTGCTTATGCTGGACATATCGTTATTTCAGATTGTGTTAAATCTGACACTAAAGAAGCTCTACAGCAACTTAGAAAAGCTGGTGTGAAAAATCTTGTCATGTTAACGGGAGACCGCCACGAAGTTGCTGAAAAAATTGCTGGTGACTTGTCTATGACAGATTACAAAGCGGAGCTATTGCCAGCCGATAAGGTCAGTGAACTGGAAGGCTATTTGGCGAAAAAATCTCCTCGTGCCATAGTCGGATTTGTTGGTGATGGCATTAATGATGCTCCTGTACTAGCTAGAGCTGATGTCGGTATCGCCATGGGCGGACTTGGTAGTGACGTAGCCATTGAAGCAGCAGATATCGTGGTTATGAATGACCATTTGTCAAAAATTGCGCAGGCTATCAAGATTGCACGCCAGACAATCACTATCGCTAGAGAAAACATTGTTTTCTCAATCGGTATCAAAGTTTTAGTCTTGATACTCGCTAGTCTAGGCTTAGCTAATATGTGGCTAGCTATCTTTGCCGACGTTGGTGTGACAGTACTTGCGACCTTAAATGCCATGCGAACAATGAAATTGACATAGAAAATTTTTTGAACTATAATAGCCTTAATCATATAGAAAGCTACCATTTTCGTTAGAAAGTGGGGGTGGTGTGACCAGCAATTGAATCACTCTTTTTAAGAATCAATTGCTGGTCATTCCATTTTTTTATTTTGAAAAAATGAGAGTAAACGGTTGGTAAAGGCAGACTCTTTTACAGAAAATTAGCAATTATACTAGCTTTTTTAGAGCTTTTTGGGTAGAATAGTAAGAGTAAACGACTTTTGTCGTAATAATAATTGGTTAAAATGCTGAGCTAAAAATAGTTTAATGATTTGCTATTCTGGTAAGGGTTAAGATCTATTTTTCGCTGTGTATTTATAGCCTTTGGACTATTTTAAAGGAGACTTTATCTAATGGTAAAATTAGTGTTTGCACGTCACGGGGAATCTGAATGGAACAAAGCTAACCTTTTCACTGGTTGGGCTGATGTTGACCTTACAGAAGAAGGTACTAAACAAGCTACTGAAGCGGGTAAATTGATCAAAGAAGCAGGAATCGAATTCGATGTTGCTTTCACTTCAGTTCTTAAACGTGCTATCAAAACAACTAACCTTGCTCTTGAAGCTTCTGACCAACTTTGGGTTCCAGTTGAAAAATCATGGCGCTTGAACGAACGTCACTACGGTGGTTTGACTGGTCAAAACAAAGCTGAAGCTGCTGAAAAATGGGGTGACGAACAAGTTCACATCTGGCGTCGTTCATACGATGTATTGCCACCAGCTATGGCTAAAGACGATCAATACTCAGCACACACTGATCGTCGTTACGCTAACCTTGATGACAAAGTTATTCCAGATGCAGAAAACTTGAAAGTTACTTTGGAACGTGCCCTTCCATTCTGGGAAGATAAAATCGCTCCAGCTCTTAAAGATGGTAAGAACGTCTTTGTAGGTGCTCACGGTAACTCAATCCGCGCTCTTGTAAAACACATCAAACAATTGTCAGATGACGAAATTATGGATGTTGAAATCCCTAACTTCCCACCACTTGTATTCGAATTTGACGAAAAATTGAACGTTACTGACGAATACTTCTTGGGTAAATAATCTGATAAGAGATTATAAGGCGTAAAGTCCTTGATATGAAAGCATTCTAGGCTAGTCCCTAGGGTGCTTTTTTTGAATTTGTTACCCTTTTTGTTATCAGTTCGGAGAAATTCTGTTTTCGTTCAATTTGTGGTATGATTAGTAGTAAGTATTATATTTTGTAAAGGGGACTTTTATGAAAGCAGCAGAACGCCGTCAAAAAATTATTGATATTTTGAGTCAGACGCAAGTTCCCATTTCAGCAAGTGTTTTAGCAGGTCAACTTGGTGTGAGTCGCCAAATTATTGTAGGAGATGTGGCTTTGTTGAGAGCAGCTAATCATGATGTCATTTCTACGCCACGAGGTTATGTCTTATCTCAGGCACTTTACTCACACCAGTTTATCGGGAAAATTGCTTGTCAACACGGTCCAGAGCATACTAAAGAAGAATTGGAGAGTGTCATCTCAAAAGGTGGCATTATGGTTGATGTGGAAGTTGAACATCCAATTTATGGGATGCTGACAGCACCTCTTAATATCAAAAGTCAGGAAGATATTGATAACTTTATGGAGAAGGTTGAACATTCAAATGCTACACTCCTTTCATCTTTAACGGATGGTATTCATACACATACCTTGTCATGTCATTCAAAAGATGAATTTGAAGAAATCAAATCTGACTTGTCTGATAAGGGCTTGCTTTTGAAATCAAACTAAAACAGCTACAGGTGTCTTGACACCTGTTCTTTTTTTCTTTATAATAGGCTAGGTCAGTTAGCTACTTTCAAAAAAACGTGTGTATTGCTTGTTAGTTAATTGATTAAAGCTATCGTCATACCTGAGTGATAATTGGGGATCATTCAGGTATTATCATATATAAAAGGAGTTGTCATATGAGACGTCATCAAACTAAGTCTCTTGCTTTTACAGCTATTTTAGTTGCCTTTGGGATTTTAATTCCTTTGGTTATGCCGGTTAAGGTTGTCATCGGTCCAGCTTCATTTACACTAGCTAGTCATGTGCCAGTCTTTATGGCTATGTTCATTTCACCACAAGTGGCTGTTTTAGTCGCTTTGGGAACAAGTCTTGGATTCTTGTTAGCAGGTTTTCCAATTGTCATCGTTTTGCGAGCTGTATCGCATTTGTTGTTTGCAGTAGTTGGTGCTGTCATGATTAAAAAACGCCCAACCTTGCTTGAAAAGCCAGTTTTGACATTTGGATTAGCTATTTTCTTAAATATTTTACATGGTTTAGCAGAATTCATCGTTGTTCTTGCTTTAACAGCTGGTGCACATACAGGAGCAGCTTATATTTGGTCTTTGGTAGGCTTGATTGGGTTAGGTTCTCTCGTTCATGGAACAATTGATTTTTACATTGCGTATTTCCTTTGGAAATTCTTACGTGATAAAGTTGGCGTTGATTTTTCAGTTGATGCTAAATAGAGTGAAAGGAGTGTTAAATCACTCCTTTTTTGGTGTGCTTTTTTTCTTGAAAAGTGGGGATGTAAAAAAGTGAAAAGTTTTACATTTTGTGTCACACCCTTTTAAGTAAATTGTGATAAAATATAAAACGAAGCTTTTAATTGTGAGGAAAGAATGTCAGTTAAGAAGAGATTGAGCAAAATCAAAATTGCCAAAAAAACAACCAGTATTACAAAACGTATTTATTTGATTTTTGCAGTTATCGTCGTCTTATTTTCAATTATTATTTTAAGATTGGCACAGATGCAAATTTTCAATAAATCTTTTTACGATGATAAGTTAAATTCATCAACTACCTACAAGGTAACGTCCTCAAGTCCTCGTGGTCAAATTTTTGATGCCGCAGGCAATCTATTAGTATCAAATAATGTTAAACAAGTCGTTGCTTTCACACGTAGTAATACCATCACTGCTGAGGAAATGAAAAACTTGGCAAAAACGCTATCGACCTTGGTTGATTTTACAGAAACAAATGTTACAACACGTCAGAAAAAAGATTATTATTTAGCTGATTCAGACACTTATGCTAAGGTCGTCAAGAGTCTTCCAAATAATCAAAAATATGATAATTACGGTAATAACTTAACAGAATCTAAGGTCTATGCCAATGCTGTTAAGGCTGTAACGGATGATGAGATTAATTATTCAGAAGACGAATTGAAGTTGGTGTACATTTTCAGTCAGATGAATGCTGCTTCAACATTTAGCACTGTTAATTTGACGACTGGTGATTTGACAGACGATCAAATTGCTTATATCACAGCTAATCGTTCAAAATTATCAGGAATTTCTATTGCGACTGACTGGGATCGTCAAACATCAACAGGTTCTCTATCAACCCTTATTGGTACAGTTTCTTCAAAACAATCAGGTTTGCCAGCTGAAGAAGCAGAAGAATATCTAGCTAAAGGTTATTCGATGAATGACCGTGTCGGAACATCTTATCTTGAAAAAGCTTATGAAGATGATTTGCAAGGAACACACACAGTTCGTGAAATCACTACCGATAAAAATGGTAACGTTGTCTCAAATGATGTTACTAGAGAAGGTAAATCAGGTAAAAACTTGAAATTGACTGTCAACTCTGATTTCCAATTAGGTGTTGAAAATATTTTGAATCAGTATTACGGAGCCTCAATCGCTGCTGGTTTTGCCACTTATTCTGAAGGGGCTTATGCGGTAGCTTTGAATCCGAAGACAGGTGCTATTTTAGCTATGGCAGGTTTGTCACATGAAACTGGTTCGTCAACAACAACTCTAGACGCTCTTGGAACAATTAATGACCTCTTTGTTCCAGGGTCAGTTGTCAAAGCTGCAACTATCAGTTCAGGTTGGGAAAATAATGCGATTTCTGGTAACCAAGTTATTGCTGACCAGTCAATCAATCTTGCTGGCTCTCCAGCCATTAAATCATGGTTCACAGGTAGTGGGGCAACGAATATCACAGCAGTTCAAGCCCTTGAGTACTCTTCAAATACTTACATGGTTCAAGTAGCTCTTAAAATGATGGGGCAAGAATATTATTCTGGGATGGCACTTGCCACAACTGGAACAAAAAAAGCTATGGAAGAACTTCGTGCTACCTATGCCGAATATGGTTTAGGAACAAGCACTGGAATGGATTTGCCAGAAACAACGACTGGTTACCTCTCAGAAGATTACAGCCCTTTTAATGTCTTAACAGAAGCCTTCGGTCAGTACGATTCTTACACACCAATGCAACTGGCTCAATACGCAGCTACTGTGGCAAATGGTGGTAATCGTGTAGCACCGCATATCGTTGATAGTATTTACGATAATGATGGAACGACAGGGCTTGGAATTTTATCTAAGACAATTGAGACAAATGTTTTGAACAAGGTGAATATTTCAAGTAGTGATATGGCTCTTCTTCAACAAGGTTTCTATCAAGTGGTAAATAGTACAAGTGGTTATGCAACTGGTACTCACATGAGAGGAAATGTTACTATCGCTGGTAAAACAGGTACTGCCGAAACTTATGCTATTGACGCCAATGGTAATGCAGTGACAACAGTTAACTTGAGTGTTCTTGCTTACGATTACTCAAAAAATGATGATTCTAAAATTGCGGTTGCGGTTATCATCCCTCACTTGACAAGTGATGATAATCACCCTAACCAATTAATTGCGCGTGACATTATTAACTTGTACATGTCAACATACGCTAATAAATAAAAAAGAAGTTCGAGTCGGCGAAGGTCGGCTCGTGACTTTATCAGAAGAAAGGAGAAAAAATGCTTTATCCAACACCGATTGCAAAGCTAATTGATAGTTTTACAAAGTTACCAGGAATAGGGATTAAAACGGCGACACGTTTGGCCTTTTACACGATTGGTATGTCTGATGAAGACGTGAATGAATTTGCTAAAAACTTGTTGGCTGCAAAACGAGAATTAACTTATTGTTCAGTGTGTGGGAATTTGACTGATGAAGATCCTTGCCAAATTTGTAATGATCAGACACGTGATCGTTCAGTGATTTTGGTGGTTGAGGATTCAAAAGATGTCTCAGCTATGGAAAAAATCCAAGAATATCACGGACTTTATCATGTCTTACACGGACTTATTTCACCGATGAATGGTGTCGGTCCTGATGATATTAATTTGAAGTCATTGATTACACGTTTAATGGATAGTGAGGTTAGTGAGGTTATTATTGCAACCAACGCCACCGCAGATGGTGAAGCAACATCTATGTATATCTCACGTGTCCTAAAACCTGCAGGAATCAAAGTAACACGCTTGGCGCGTGGATTAGCGGTAGGTTCAGATATCGAATATGCCGATGAAGTTACCCTACTTCGTGCTATTGAAAACCGAACAGAATTGTAGAATACGAGAAAAGCAGCGGAAGGCTGCTTTTAGATTATTGATTAGAATAAAAGGACTATGGTTTTGAAAAGAAGTGATAAATTAAAAAAACAAAAAATACGATATTTTTTGTTCTGTTTATTTAGTTTAATATTTGCAATATTAATATTTCACTTAAATCGTTTAACATTATTTACTTCGGATGACTTTACATATCATTATGTTTATCAAGGGTATTTGCCAACCAGTCATCCTAAACGTATTCATGGTATATTATCAATTATAGAATCTCAAATTAATCATTGGAAAATGTGGAATGGAAGATTTGTTGCTCATACAATGGTCCAATTTATTTTACAATTCAAAAAAATCTATTTTGATATTATTAATACACTGATTTATTTAATTTTAATATGGCTCATTATTCTCATAGGGAAGACCAAAGAAGTAGGTAAAATTAGGCCAGCAGTTTACATATTATCATTTATATATTTTTGGTTTTATCTTCCAGAAATTGGAAAATCTGTTTTATGGATTTCAGGTTCATGTAATTATTTGTGGACAAGTGTTATTTATCTTACTTATTTTTTATGTATTATATCAATAACAAATAAAGAGGTTCCACTCTTTAAAGGCTTTGAAATAGTTCTATTAGGTTTTTTAGCTGGAGCAAGTAATGAAAATTCATCGCCAGCGACTTTATTAATGGCATTTATATATCTAGCAATTCATTACCCTTATAGGAGTAAAGGAACAAAGTATGGTATAGCAAGTTTATTTACCGGTGGTCTAGGCTTCTTGTTAATGTTAAAATCTCCGGGATCACAAAAACGAGGTGCAATGACATTAACAATTGATATTGTTAAAGATAATTTTAAAATGATTTTTGATAATTTAATTCATAATTATTGGTTTATCTACACTTTAATTATTTTATTCATTATCCTTTTAGTTGTTAAAAAGGTAAAGCTTTCCAAAAATACGATTGCTTTATGGACTATCCTTTTTGTAGGACACTTTTCATCAGCATTTGCTCTTATAGCCTCTCCTGAAACTCCTAAACGAACATTGTTTGGTTCGGTATTATTTTTAGGAATAATTTTGTTCAGTTTAATTAATGTATTGTATCGGGAATTTAATCAAAAAGGATTGGCTGTTTTTGTAGCTCTTTTGAGTTTTCTATTTCTCCATAGCTATTGGATAGTAAATGAAGATTTAACAAATTCATTTAAAGAGGTTTCAAATCAATATAGTAGACTCTACAATTCTCCTAAAAATAGTGATGTTAGAATACCACTATTAAGTACTCCCAAAACAGACTATAATGCTTATCTCCTAACATCTAATGTGAAAATTGATTCGAACGATTGGTTTAACCAATGGATGTCGGTTTATTTTGATAAGAAAAGTATTACTGGTTATTAATCTTTTTGCTTTTCATTGAATTTATCGGCTTTTCGTTATATAGTGGTGTTAAGTAATAAAAACCACCTCATTATCATCCTTATAATCCTTAAACTTTCCTTGTTATATTATCTTCCATCTTATGGCTGTAGGAGTTTGAAAGGCGGCTTCTTTTGTGGTATGATAATTAGGAAATTGTAATAGAAAAGGAATTGAACTTGAACTGAGATTTGGCTTATTTTGTGAGGCTTCTTGGTTCGATGAAAAATGTTATTAAGTGTATTAAAACTTGGTACCTTTTTTCTGTTCAGGTAATTAAAGTTTATGGCAAAAGAAACGCTTGTTTTACTTTATGGTGGACGTTCTGCGGAACGTGAAGTATCTGTTTTATCAGCTGAAAGCGTCATGCGTGCGATTAATTATGATAAATTCTTTGTGAAAACTTACTTCATCACAAAATCTGGTGATTTTATTAAAACACAAGAATTCTTTAGCAAACCTGCTGATGATGAAAAATTGATGACTAACGACACAGTTGTTGAAAGTCAAAAAATTAAACCAAGTGATATTTATGAACCTGGCGCAGTAGTATTCCCAGTTCTTCACGGACCAATGGGTGAAGACGGTTCTGTCCAAGGTTTCCTTGAAGTTCTTAAAATGCCTTATGTTGGAACTAACATTTTGTCATCAAGTGTTGCAATGGACAAAATTTCAACAAAACATGTCCTTGAATCTGCAGGAGTTCCACTTGTTCCTTACGTGACTTATGTTGAAGGTTCTGATCTTGATGCAGCCGTAGCAGAAGTAAATGACAAATTGACATACCCTGTCTTTGTTAAACCAGCTAACATGGGTTCTTCAGTAGGTATCTCAAAAGCTGAGGATGAAGCAGCACTTCGCTCAGCTATTGATTTTGCTCTTAAATATGATAGCCGTATTCTTATCGAAACTGGTGTTAACGCTCGAGAAATCGAAGTTGGAATTTTGGGAAATGCTGATGTGAAAACAACGCTTCCTGGTGAAGTTGTTAAAGACGTTGCTTTCTACGATTACGATGCTAAATACATCGATAACAAAATTACCATGGATATTCCAGCTCATATTGATAGCGACATTATGGAAGAAATGCGTGGCTATGCAACAACAGCTTTTCGTGCTATCGGTGGCTGTGGTTTGTCACGTTGTGATTTCTTCTTGACAGAAGATGGTCATGTTTACCTTAATGAATTGAACACAATGCCTGGTTTCACACAATGGTCAATGTATCCACTTCTTTGGGAAAACATGGGACTTGCTTACTCAGATTTGATTGAAAAATTGGTTGAGCTGGCTAAAGAGATGTTTGAAAAACGCGAAAGCCATTTGATTTAAAAATGAAAAGCACCGTTAGGTGCTTTTTTGCTGCAAAAAAAATACCTCAGAGATGGGATAACTCTCTGAGGTTTTTGATTTATAAATTAGCAAGCTTGCGTAGTTCAGGGATGCGCTGCAACCTTGGAACAACAAGCATGATGACGATAATACGAATTGGAATTTCAAAGATTTTTAACCAGCGACCTGCTAGATATTGTGCCCAAAATGGAACGTGAAAATAAATCTGAACAAGCAGTGGTGTGAAGATAAAAGTACTAATCAGCATGGTAACAAGTACGGCCAGAGTGACGTGAAGCCAATCTTTTTTATTTAACCATTTGAGCTCTTTTCCATAGAAGAAAAGTCCATAAAAAAATCCTTGAACAGCTTCCATCAAAGTCCACCAGATAATAAAGTTTCCTTGACCGCTTAAGAGATTATCAACGACATCAAGAATGGCAAAACTAATAAATCCCCAAATAGGACCAGCAACCATTCCGATAATGGCATTAACAATAAAAGTAAAGCTTACGACCAACTGTTCTGGAATGACTGGAATAGAAAACTTTCCAACAATGAATGCCAGTGCAATTAGCATAGCTAGGGTCACGAGTCGCTTTGATGTGAGTTTTGGTGTTTGAAAAATGTTTTTCATTTTTTGCTCCTTTTTACATTTGGAAACTGGAGCTGTTAAAAAAATAACAGCGGATGCAACGATTCACCGCGCAAATTGCTTCGTTGTGTGACGACATCCCATTCACACACACTTGACGCGAATCATCTACTCTGTGTAAGGTTTTATCTCCTTACAGGTTTATTGTATCACAAAAAAGATTCTTTTGAATATGACTTGGAAAATAAATGAAAATAATTACGTAAAAAGATTTAAAATTCTGAAATTAAGCGTATAATGAAGCTATAAAAATCAAAGGCTTTGCTGATAAAAAGCTTTTTAGTTAAGGAGAAAATGATGAAAAAACTAACTGATTTTTCAAAACAACTTAGTAAATGGTTTACCTTGGTTGTTATTATTTGGGCTTTCTTTAATTATCTCTTCCCTCAGACTAGTACCTGGGTTATCCCTAATACATCGTATTTGTTGGGAATTATTCTTTTTGGGATGGGGCTGACACTTCAGACTGAAGATTTTGTTCGTATTTCTAAACGTCCAATTCCTGTCATTCTAGGTACAGTGGCACATTATATTATTATGCCAAGTTTAGCTTGGCTTTTATGTCATCTTTTTCATTTAACAGGAGCAACAGCAGCTGGTGTCATTTTAGTTGGTTCTTGTCCTAGTGGAACCTCTTCTAGTGTAATGGCTTTTTTGTCAGGAGGAGATGTTGCTTTGGATGTTTCTATTGAAATTCTTTCAACACTTCTTGCGCCAATTATGCTTCCTTTATTGTTATCGATTTTAGCAGGGCAATTTATTGCTGTACCAGCAGTTAGTCTTTTTCTTTCAACTTTAAGAATTGTTGTTGTGCCAATCATTTTAGGGGTGTTAGTTCATACACTTTTAGGTAAAAAAATCAATGCCATTATTCAGTTGATGCCTCTAATCTCACAAGTAGCGATTCTTTTGATTATTGGAGCTGTTGTTTCTGCTAACCATGCTAATATTTTTACAACAGCAACAGCTTTAGTTATTCCTGTTGTTATGTTACACAATCTTTGTGGTTATGGGCTTGGTTTTGTCTTTTCAAAACTTCTTCATTTGAAAGAGACTCAACAAAAGGCCATTACATTTGAGGTGGGAATGCAAGACTCAAGTTTAGGTGCAACTTTAGCAATGAAGTATTTTGTTCCGCAAGCAGCTATTCCTTCAACAATTTTTTCAATTTGGCATAATATTTCTGGATCGATTTTATCTTCATGGTGGAAGAATCATTCTAAGGTCCATAAGGAAAATGCTTGAGAGCACTTTATTTTGTGATATAATAAGAGGAGCCAAAAGGCTCTTTTTATAATGGAGATAATAAAAAATGAAACTTAATTTACATGAAATCGCCAAGGTGGTTGGCGCAAAGAACACTATTTCGGATTTTGATGACGTTCCTCTGAGACAAATTGAATTTGATAGTCGCAAGATTGAAAAAGGCGATTTGTTCTTACCTCTAAAGGGTGCGCGTGATGGACATGACTTTATTGAAACAGCTTTTGAAAATGGAGCAGTTGCAACTTTTTCAGAGCGCGAAGTAGAAGGGCATCCTTATATTTTAGTTGACGATTGTTTAGAAGCTTTCCAAGCTCTAGCAAGTTATTATCTTGAAAAACAACGCGTTGATGTGATTGCAGTAACAGGGTCAAATGGTAAAACAACAACCAAAGACATGATTGCTGCTGTACTTTCAACAGAATATAAAACATACAAAACACAAGGTAATTACAATAATGAAATTGGTTTACCTTATACAGCACTTCACATGCCAGATGATACAGAAAAAATTGTCCTTGAAATGGGACAAGATCACATGGGTGATATTCATCTCTTGTCAGAACTGGCTAAGCCACATATCGGTGTTGTGACTTTGATTGGTGAGGCTCACTTGGAATTCTTTGGCAGCCGTGAGAAAATTGCCAAAGGTAAACTTCAAATCGTTGACGGTATGGACTCAGATGGTATTTTGATTGCACCAGTTGACTCAATTGTTGATCCTTACTTACCAGAAAGTCAAATGGTGATTCGTTTCGGAGACGGTGCTGAGATTTTTGTCAAAGATTTGCAAGAAAGCAAAGATTCGCTTACTTTTACAACCAATGTGATTGACCGTCCAATTACACTTCCTGTTCCAGGAAAATACAATGCTACAAATGCCATGGTAGCAGCTTATGTTGGTAAGTTATTAGCGATTTCAGATGATGATATTGTTGAAGCCTTAGAAAACATCGAATTAACACGTAACCGCACAGAATGGAAAAAAGCGGCTAATGGTGCAGATATCCTGTCAGATGTCTACAATGCTAACCCAACAGCAATGCGTTTGATTTTAGAAACATTCTCTAAAATTCCTGCTAATGAAGGTGGTAAAAAAATCGCTGTGCTTGCTGATATGAAAGAATTAGGTGAGCAATCTGTCGAACTTCACAAGCGCATGATTATGAGTTTGTCACCTGAAACATTAGACACTCTTATTTTCTACGGTGAGGACATTGCTGAACTGGCGCAACTTGCTAGTCAAATGTTCCCACTAGGTAAAGTTTATTACTTTAAGAAAACAGCTGATGAAGATCAATTTGATGACATGCTAAAAACAGTTCAAACTGTTTTACAACCAGCTGACCAAATCTTACTGAAGGGAAGTAATTCAATGCATCTCGCTAAAGTTGTAGAAGCATTGGAAAACTAGTGAGGTGGAGATGGTAGAGAAAAGTGTTAAGGAGGGAAATAAAGACTCGGTTGTTATCTACCGAGTCTTTATTTCCTTGAATGTTGTATTTTATTTTTAGCGTGGTTTTAAAACGTTACCCGTTTCCACAACAGGTCTTCCTGTTTATGTCTAGCCTGTCAATTATTGGTGGATTTGCTATTTATTTATGGAACTTCCGTCGAACAGGCTTTTCAATTGCAAAATTTTAGCTGGAATTTTTGCTCTCGCATTTATGATTCTTTTGCCCCCATCAGGCTATCTTGATACAGCAATAGATGATTTAAGCATGATTGTCTTCTTTTTATTGTCGGTAAGTGTTGATAAAGATGATGATAATTTAATCACTGCACTCTTTTATTTCAAGCTAGTCGTGGCTATTATGGTTTTATTAGCTTACAATGGACATCTTATTCATGATGTCTCTGGAATAAGACCGCATACAGAAATTGTAAGGCACTCTTATGGCTTTATGCATCCAAACTCACTTGGAATGTTTTTCATTACTTTAATTTATGATTTTTCACTGCTTAGAAAGCCTTATCGCTTTGATGGTGGAATAATCATGTTGTTAACAGCTTTGCTTGTCTTTTCAGTGACGAATTCAAGAACATCATTTTTCATTGCACTTGGTATTATCTTGTGTTATTTCTTGAAACCAATTTTATCGAAAATTAAAGTTTCAGGATATGTTATCATGCCATTTGTTATAGGAATGTTTGCGCCTGGCCTTGCTTTACCGAGATATTTTACACCAGATAATCCTATCTTTGTAACATTGAATCATCTATTTACTGGAAGAACTGGCATCGGTCATGCGTATCTGGAGCAATTTGGTCTCAATTGGATGCCAAGAAATATTCCAACATTTACAGAGATTAACGGTGTTCCAATGTATGATGATAGTTTCTATGTTGATGCGCTTTTGCGTCAGGGGATTATTCTTTTCTGTATGTACCCAATCTTTTTATTGGTTCAATTAAAAGGTAAAAAGTTCACGCTTTTCCATACCTTGCTTTTCTTGTTGACATTCTTTATTGGTACTATGGAACATTATGGAGCAAGTGTTGAAATCTGCACTATCTTATTGCTGAATTATTTTGCGGTTTCTGGTGATAAGCTAGATGAGAAATATTGAAATAGCGTTTAATTTTCGTTATAATAATAGAGTTATGGGAGTCCATGGCTCTATTTTTGTATTGCAGTGAAAAAGGAGTGGACCAATGTAGCCACTATAATCGTTAATGAGTGATACGTTTTTAAAGAGATAATTAAGATTAATAAGGAAATAAAATGACAATTCAAGATGACATTAAAAAACGTCGTACATTTGCCATCATCAGTCACCCGGATGCTGGTAAAACGACAATTACAGAGCAATTACTTTATTTTGGTGGAGAAATCCGTGAAGCAGGTACCGTAAAAGGTAAAAAAACAGGTAACTTTGCTAAATCTGACTGGATGGATATCGAAAAACAACGTGGTATCTCTGTCACATCTTCAGTGATGCAATTTGACTACGCTGGTAAACGTGTGAATATCCTTGATACGCCAGGGCACGAGGACTTCTCTGAAGATACTTACCGTACCCTTATGGCCGTTGACGCTGCAGTCATGGTTGTCGATTCAGCCAAAGGTATCGAAGCACAAACTAAAAAACTATTTGAAGTTGTAAAACACCGTAACATTCCAGTTTTCACTTTTATTAACAAACTTGACCGTGATGGTCGTGAACCGCTTGATCTTTTGGAAGAATTGGAAGAAGTGCTTGGTATTGCAAGTTACCCAATGAACTGGCCAATTGGTATGGGGAAATCATTTGAAGGACTTTATGACTTGTACAACAAACGTTTGGAACTTTACAAAGGTGATGAACGTTTTGCAGCACTTGAAGATGGTGACAAGTTATTTGCTAACAACCCATTTTACCAACAAGTTTTGGAAGATGTTGAATTGCTTGAAGAAGCAGGAAATGAATTTTCAGAGGAAGCTATCTTATCTGGTGATTTGACACCAGTATTCTTCGGTTCTGCCCTTACAAACTTCGGTGTGCAAACTTTCCTAGATACTTTCTTGAAATTTGCACCAGAACCACGTGGTCACAAAACAACTGAAGGTAATGAAATCGACCCTTACGATAAAGATTTCTCAGGATTTGTCTTCAAAATCCAAGCCAATATGGACCCACGTCACCGTGACCGTATTGCCTTTGTTCGTATCGTATCAGGTGAATTCGAACGCGGCATGAGCGTTAACTTAGCACGTACGAAAAAATCAGTGAAATTATCAAACGTGACACAATTCATGGCAGAATCACGTGAGAATGTTGAAAATGCCGTTGCTGGTGATATTATCGGGGTTTACGATACAGGAACTTACCAAGTTGGTGATACCTTGACAGTCGGTAAAAATAAATTTGAATTTGAACCGCTACCAACCTTCACGCCAGAGTTGTTCATGAAAGTAGCTGCTAAAAACGTTATGAAACAAAAATCATTCCACAAAGGGATTGAACAATTGGTACAAGAAGGGGCTATCCAACTTTATAAAAATTATCAAACTGGCGAATATATGCTTGGTGCTGTTGGTCAATTGCAGTTTGAAGTGTTCAAACACCGTATGGAAAATGAATACAATGCCGAAGTTGTGATGACACCAATGGGTAAAAAGACTGTTCGTTGGATTAAACCAGAAGATCTTGACGAACGCATGTCTTCAAGCCGAAATATCTTGGCTAAAGACCGCTTTGACCAACCTGTTTTCCTTTTTGAAAATGACTTTGCGCTTCGCTGGTTTGCGGATAAATACCCAGATGTTGAACTAGAAGAAAAAATGTAATAAAAACAAAAGAAGTTGAGCATTTTCTCAACTTCTTTTGTTGCTCTTCATGCCAAGATAAAAATAACTAAAGGTCTGAACTTGCGTGCTCAAACCTTTTTAGGAGTTAAAACAAAAACAGCCCTGACGAAACAGGGCTATCTTTTTGAGATTATGAAAAAGAAAAGTTTTAGGATGTTTACATTTTACCGGAGAAACCTTTAAAAAAACTTAAATGACTAATAAAAATAGTCTTTTACAGAAAATTCTAACAATAGGAGTTATGAAAACGTGTTATTTTACAAACTAGAATTAAAAAACGTTGTTATATCAATGTTTATAGCAAGTTATGCTATTTTTTAATATGTAATTTAATGTATTCTATAAATTTGCCATAGCTTTTTCAAAGAAACTGACCGCCTCTTTTTCTTTCTCTTTTGATAAGTGGCTATAAGTGTCCATAGTCATGGCTAAAGTTGCATGTCCTAAACGGTGTTGTAATTCTTTATAGCTGATACCAGCGTTCAAAAGTAAACTTGCATGAGTATGTCTGAAAGCGTGAAAAGTAAAGCGAGGTAGCCCCGCTTCCTCCAAGTGTTTTGTTAATATTCGTTGCAAACCGCTGAGAGTAGGATAATCATTAAAACCATTTGAAAAAACGTAATTAGCCATTTTAGCACCATATCCATGTTCCATAAAACATTGATATTGACGTGCTTTGTATAGTCGTAACATTAAAACAGTATTTCTATCAATTGGAACCCTTCTTTTTCCTGCTTTGGATTTAGGGGGATTTATTTTCATATTTCTAAAAGAAACTGTTTTGTTAATGTCAATATAGCCATTATCCAAGTCAATATCAGACCATTCAAGCGCCACCGCTTCCCCAATACGGCAACCAGAAGCTAGTAAAGTGTTATACAAAGTATTATAGTAGCAATTCTTGAAAGTGTCGGGTAGGCTATTCATGTAGTCCTTAAATTGTTTTAATTGGTTACCCTCAAAGTGTTTCGCTTGCTTTTTACTTTCTTTTTTCTTAATCTTTGGTACGATAACATTATCGGCAGGATTTACACTAATCAATTGTAAGTTAACAGCGTATTTTAAAATACGCTTGTTTATAGATAGAACAATCCTAAAAGAACCACGACCAAGACTTTCACTACTAGCCAATTTATTGACAAAGTTTTGAACCATTGGCAAAGTAATCTTTTCTACTTTCATATCTCCTAACACAGGTAGTATGTGTAAGTTTAATTTACTTACAGTTTGTTCGTAACTTTGTGGTCTTACTTCTAACTTGTGATTTTCTAACCATAACTCACTTAGTTCACGGTAATTTTTAACCGTTACACTCTTAGTACGAGTGTATCCATTATCTTTAAATTCGTTTATTTTGAACTCACGCTTTTGTTTGAGTTCTTTTTTAGTAGGTGCTGAAATAGTTGTATAAACTTGTTTGCCAGTCATGCAATCAGTACCCAGATAGACTTGCTCACGGTACACAGTTGTACCGTTTTTCTTTGTGATTTTCTTAATATTTGCCATTTGTAACCTCTCCTCTTTAACTACAGCAGGCAGGCTATAAAGGTTTTAGAGTTTGAGGTTTTAGAACTATTCAAAACAGCATGGCGAAGTGATGCACTAAATTGGTGCACCAGCTTATCTGTTTTAGAGCCATTCAAAATAACATGGTAGTAAAGTAGCAACTTCCAAATGTGACAACGTTGTCAGGTTTTAGAACCATTCAAAAAAGCATGGTAGTAAATGTAAATCGTTCAATGTTGAGAGATTTGGAATAGTTGCAAATGTGAGCATATAAGCTTAAGAATGTAGTAAAAAGTAGTAGATTGCTGACCTATGTAATATCTAGGACAGGTTAGAAATCATAGAAAATCATAGTGTAGAAACAGCTCAAAAATGAGCAAAAGCATTAAGCAATTTACAAAAACTAATCGTTATTGTTTGGGGTGGTTTTTTCTAAGCTTTCATAATTCATTTCCCATAGCGAGCTATATTTAAATAATTCAGAGAAATCTTTTTCTTTTTGTTGTCGCAATTCTTTAAGATTTTTATCCCTTATTAAAGAGCTTAAATAGAGGTCGTTGGCAATGCTATACGTATACATAATATTTTTAACTTTTTCAATCTCAGTATTTGATAAATACAAATCATGATATTTTAAGAATTCTATAAAATCAGTATTAAAACCTGATACCATTTTTTCAGTTTCTTTTTTCACTTTTTCGGCAGGTATAAACGTGGCTTGCGACAAAGGATAACCAGTCGTACTATAAAAATCATTTTTAATTTTTTCTTCAACTAGATAATCTTGTAATTTTTCTCCATATTGTTCAAGTTTATCTACTATAAAACCAATACTGTTACCGTCAATAGGACCGAGGTCGTAATAAATCTCATTATAAGCTTTAATTGTCATTTGAAAGAAACCTAGCAAATCTTCTAGAGTTTCTACGGGTGAATCACTACTTGAATTATAGTCATACAATGCAATTATTGTTTCTAAATCCATATTCAAAAAGCTTGCTACCTCACAAATTTTCAAGGTATTTTCTAGTTGTTCATTATTCAACTGTTCATTTTTTTTAGAAACACTTTCCTTGATTGCTTTTGTAATCTGTTCTGAACCGTAACGAGTTTCACTATATCCTAGTAGGTAAGAAATCTGAACGTTAAAATATTCGGCTAATAATTCGGCTTTTTCGGGTTTAATATTACTTTCACCATTTTCCCAATTTTGGATAGTTCGCAATGGGATACCAATTTCTTTTGAAAGATTTTTTTGTGTTAAACCTTTTTCTTTTCTTAATTCTTTTAGTCTGTTCATTTTTGTTATACCTCAAAATAGATTATATCATAAAAAAATAATAAAACACCAGAAAATAGCGCAAAATGTTTTTTAAATACTAGACAACACTAAAAAATAGTGCTATTATATTTCTTGTAATAAAAAAACACCAGAATATAGTGTGTTTTTTCAAGAAAGGAGTAAACAGACATGCTTATTACAAGTGATTATGCCAAAGCTATCCGCAGAAAACAAGCGGACATGCAACTTACAGCAAAACAAGCAAGCAAACAAATTGGTGTAAACCATATAACTTATAGGAAGTTACGTTCAGGCGGGGAAGTTAGAACAAAGACTTTTGAAAAGGCTATGGCTTGGTTAGTTAAAGACTATTAAATAAAAAAACGGTAAAAAATCCCAAAGTTCACAAATATTAAAGGAGAAACAACAGATGAATATTACAGAATTTAAAACAAAAAATACTGAACTACTTAAAGAAATTAAAGAACGCCTTGATTATAACAGCAATCGTGGGGGATTTGGTTTTTCAATAGATGGCGAACTACTTAAAGAATTGGTAGAAGCCCTTGAAAATGCTGAATAGGAGGAATTACATGGAAAAGATTGAACAATGGAACGGACATAGTATCCGATTTGTAGAACACAATGGCGAATGGTGGGCGGTATTGGCTGACATTGCTAAAGCGTTAGAGTTAAAACCTAAATATGTTAAAGAGCGTTTAAGTGATGAGGTTGTTTTAACCGACCACGTCTTAGATAGTTTAGGACGTAAGCAAGAAATGCTTATCGTAAATGAGTTTGGTATTTATGAGACTATCTTTTCTAGTCGTAAACCCGAGGCTAAAGCTTTCAAAGTATGGGTGTTTGAAATTATCAAACAGTTACGCAAACAATCTGGCTTAGAGGGCTTTCAAGCTTTTAGAATGCTAGATAAACAACACCAAAAGAATGCCATGACTTTACTTTCTAACGGTTTTCAAAAAGTAAATAAAGAGGCAAAGCCTAAAGATATGATAAAAGCCAACACTATTGCTAACAAAGCTATCTCAAATAAATATGGTTATCCTAAAATGGTGAAAAAATCAGAAATGACTGAATCAATGCTAAGAGATAGAGAGCAAGCGTTAGATGAAACAGTTGAACTAATGCTCATTAAAGAACGCTACGGCTTAAATATTAGTGTTGCTGATACTATCTACAGCAAGACAAGCTAAATAAAACGCAACAAAAAAAGGCTTGAGGAACGAACTCAAACCCGAACGAAATAATTAACATAACATAAAACTAAAACACTACAGCAGGCAGGCTATAAGGGTTTTAGCAATACTTTTTATGTACTCATTATAACATAGAAACAGCGTTATATCAATGTTTAAGGAGAAAGAACAATGGCAACATTTTATCATTTTGATACTGTAACAAATTTTGTAAGAGAACAAGAGTGTTTTGACATGGTTAAGGTAACCAAGGTAGAGGACTTAGCACCCGCAAGCGTTGACGGTTACTATTTAACATTTAACTTAAAACTAGATGATACAAGTAAGAAATACAAAGGCAAATTGTTGCGTGTGTTACTTGCGAGTAACTATCTTGATTATTATGACATTGAATTTACTAAAGAGAGCTTAACAGACTTCTTTAACGGTGTTTTGGGATATTAGAGAAGGAGGCAGGAAATGGGTGATAACATGAAACAAGAAACAAAAATCTATTTAACAGCAGGGCAATTAAAAAATCTTGGTGATAGCTTATCAGACATCATGAATAGACTAGAAATGACTAACAACAACATTGACGCTTTGGAAGTTGTTCAAAATAACAATGAAATAAAATTTGATTGGCTAGCCAGAAAGTTTTTATCAACTACTTATGAGCAAAACCGACAAATCAATAAGCTATTAAATGACGTTTCCTTTGCATTGTTAGAATGCGATAACGAGAAAGAATTAGAGGGGCTTAAATCATGATTTATCAAGAAATTAATTTACCCATTTGGGCACAGTTGCTTATTATGGCTGTTCTTATTCTAATCGGCATTGAAATAGCCAAAATCAAGCCCACAGAGGACGTTAAACAAGAAATCAAAGAAACACACACAGACCATGTGAGAGAGCGTTACGGGACTTATATTCAGTCACAAGGACATTATTATAACTAAGGAGACAGACCATGACAGATAAAGAATTGCATAACATTGCTGAACGTGTAATAAAGCAAGCGACACCAGAGGAATTAGAAGAATTCAAGCATTTAAACAAGCAAGAGAGTTTTAATTGGGTTATCCGACAAATTTTGAAATTGGAGGTATGAGGTTATGGAAATCAATTTATTAAGTAACGAAACAGAGCAAGCATTAGTTAGTGGTATTCTCGGTAAGGTAGGCACTTATTTAGAACGATACGAGGGCTTGGAGAACCCGTTAGGCATTATCTCACAACGTGAGGCAACCGAACGACTAGAAATCACTTACCCGACTATCAGACGTTGGGAAGCTAGAGGGCTAAAGCGTTACACGCCTCCTATTGCCGATACTAAGACCGTTTATTACAAAATCACCGACTTATTAGCATTCTTGGGGGTAAATGAATAATGTATCAATTAATCAATTTACAAATTAATAAGCAGGTTTTGCCTTTGTTTAACTTTCTAAAGGACAATCCAACACGAACCATAGCCAAAGACAATCATATCATGATGAACTACTACCAACCACCAGACCTTTATCTAGTGCCATTTAGCTATAAGGGTATCACGGTGACTGTAACCGCCACAGACAACCTAGAAAGCTATTTAGATGACGGTTGGCAGGTTGCTAGAGATTATCAGATAGCAAGCGTCCAAGACAAGCTAGCGGACGTGTTAGACGACTTAGAACATGAATACCTAACCAGACAGAGAGCAGGAAGCCCATTGCCTATTCAAGGGCTTGTGTTTGATTGGATAGCGTACGGCATAGCGAGCAGGGAAGAACTCATAGCCTTTGTTAAGTTATTCTACTTAAACGGCTATTCATACGAGCAAATCACACAGCTATATGCCAGCTTAACCAAGAGCAATAACCTTAATACCTGCTTTCTAAACACAATCAATACGATTTTTAAGGAGGGACTGAATGAGCGAATTTTTAAATCAGCTTGATGAAAAAGTGCCAGACGTAAAAACGTCTATGCCAGCACCAATCACAGCGGAGCAAGAAGAGACAGAGCCACCCAAGACCATGGCAGAGCTATATAATTTATTGTATCAGCTAGGTAGCGTGTGGCGGAAAGAAAACGCCTATATTGTCAAAGAGGGACAAAAAAACCAAAGAACAGTTACACCACAGCCTAATGTATCTACAGTTGCTAAAGTACTGAAAAAGCATTGTCATTTTACTTTCATTGGAGAGGGCGCAATTAGTGACGTTAGCAAGTTGTATATGTACCATTTAGACCTAGGTTACTATGTATCAAGTGATGATATATTTAGAAAGCTATTGTTAAAGTATGACAACCGCCTGACTTCTCATAGATTTTTCAATGAATTAATAGCTTATATCCGTACAGAGACCAAAATACAGCCACCATTAAGCGACTATCGCTATATTCCAGTTGCTAACGGCGTATATAATATCAAGACAAAGCAGTTAGAGAAGTTTAGTCCTAAATTCATTATTACAAGTAAAATTAAGACTTCTTACAATCCATTTGCCAAGAAGCCAATTTTAGGCGGTTGGTTTGATTTTGATAAATGGCTTGACACGTTGGCTTGTAATGATAAAGAGCTTGTAACACTCTTATGGCAGGTTATGAATGAGGCTATCAATCCGAACCGAACACGTAAAAAAATGGTGTTGCTTGTTGGTGACGGTAACAACGGTAAGGGAACTTTTCAAGCCTTGTTAGAAAACATAATAGGCAGGGAGAATATAAGCAATCTAAAACCCGACCAATTCGGGAAAGAATTCTATTTAGGGGCGCTTGAGGGGAAAGTATGTAATATTGGTGATGATATATCCAATAAGTATCTTGATGAAGTATCCGACCTCATGAGTATTGTCAGCGGTGACCCTGTACAGGTCAATAAGAAAGGCAAGCAACCAATAGAAGCACGCTTTAAGCTCTTGTGTATCTTTTCAGGTAACGACCTACCAAGTGCTAGAAACAAGACCACAGGCTGGTATAGGCGCTTGTGTATTATTCCATTCAATGCTGATTTTAACGGTGAGACAGAACGCCCTGAAATCAAGGACGAATTTATCAGAGACAAAACATTATTAGAATGGGTACTATTCCAGATTTTAAATATGCCTGATTTTGATAAATTCATAGAGCCTAAAGCAGTACAAGAGACGTTGACGGAATACAAGAACAACAACGATTATATTAAGGTCTGGGTTGAAAACTACTATATCCCAAGCGGTTGGCATGAAGTTAATCACGTACCAATGTTTATCGCACGGAACAAACTCAAAGAATTTGCCGAGGACATGGGCATAGATAAACCAAAGCTAGGACAATTCAGCAAAGCAGTTATATCAGAACTAGAAAGGAATACAGGCAACGAATACAAAGCTAAGAATGGCACGGTAGCCCAAGGATTTTATGACGTTCTAGACCCTCACGGCTTTCACCGTGATAGGTTTGTTAAAGGTGTTTGGGGAATTGGACTGATTGAAAAATAGCAGGTTAGCTTTTTCACAGACCAGAAACCTTATAATATCAATGGTTTTCATGGTTTGGGTTATTAAAGATTTTTACTCCTAACCCTATTCCTAACCCTCTCAAACCCTTGGTATTATTGACTTTATTATTATATAGGTTAGTAGGTTAGTTATTAAATATTAAGCAAGTAATAGTAATATATATATGCTCTCTTATAGAAAGAAAAGTAAAAAGTAAAACTAACCCCTAATCTGACACCGAAAACCCTTGGTACATAAGGGATTTGGCGGGTTAGCTAAAATCTAACCCAAACCTACCCCAAGACATTTTATTAAAAAATAAGAAAAATCAGAAAGGAAAATAAGAAAATGGATAATCAAGATATGAAAATGATTCACGGAAATAACATGGCTTTTGTGGATGAGTTTAACCCCGAACAACCAGAGGACTATTCTAAGAAATTCAAACAACCTTATGACAGCATTGTAAAAATTTAATTGGTGACATTCTTATATATAGTACGTCAGTACGTCACCAAACTACAAAAACAGAGAGGACAAAACAAAATGAAAATTAAACTATTCAACCGTGAATCAGTTTTTGATAGCTACTACAGTAATGGTATGACTAAATACAGACAAGAAACTAATGAGGAAATAGAAAACAGAGTAAATGAGTTCATTGCCGATAAGAAAGTAATTGATATTAAATACCAAGAAGCGACTTATGGCACTTATGAGGATATGAGTATACAGCTATCAATCATGGTTATATATGAGGAGGTAAAACAATATGACTGAACAAGAATACTTTGACTATTGCAGTAAAGAACTAACACGCTATGAGGCAAAACGTTATCAGTTTATGGGTATGGAGTGGGAAGATTTAAACAAAGCTGACCACACAAAACTGTTAGAGATTGGCAATAAGGTAATGAATGAGGATAGTTCCCTAGACCTGTACTTACTAAACAGAGATACGGATACACGGTTAAGAGTGTGGAACATGGTAGCAAGAACAGCATTACACTATGATAAGAAGTTCCCAACAGATAACAGACTACAGTTGTTTGCTGATAGCTTAGAAGAACACTTTAAGAGCATGGTTAACAGAGAGTTGCAACAAGCAGACATGAGCAGAATTAATCAGTTAGTTAGCCAGTTTGAAACAGAGTTACCAAAAGATAAACTTGAAAAGCTTAGGGTTGATATGGTGCTAGCAGGATTGGTTTAAGAATGGAACAAGTGTCAATTATATTTAGGAGGAACAAGGACAATACTTTAGGCGTTGTCCTTTTTGTTTATGATATAATACTGATGAGCAAGTTAACACTGACAACAAACATAAGAGCTTTACTATTCATTAGTAAGGCTTTTTGTTTGAATACAGTAAGATACAGTAGGATACAGTAGGAAACAGTCATCAATCATCACAGAGCAAGCGTGCATTCACAATCACACCGAACAGCGAACAAACTCCGAGAAACAGCCACAGGGTGGCTTATAACGGGTGTATAAACGTTCAAAAAATACCCCTTAAATTTTCATCGGGGTATATTGTTGTTCGGATATAACAACGCCGCCCTTTTTTGTGCGTGATTTTCCCTTTTTAAAATATTCAGCACGTCCGAGAACCCTCCTAAAAGCCCCTGTATGGCGTTTTAATACTCGGGAATATAATTATATTCAAGACGTTTTAAAATGACCCCCGCCCCCTATTTTTGGACAAGGAGAGCCACCACAAGGTGTTCGCTTGTATCGCAGACCAATTTTTCAGATTTTTAAGGGGTGTCATCATTTGCATTGAGTTTTGTTGCTATGCTATTTGTTAGGTAGCTAACAATATAATTAGTTCCGTTTTTAGATATCAAAAAAGACCATGGATAAACCACAGTCTAAAATTCCCTCTTGTAACTCAATGTATAAAAAGCCTACTCACACAAGCCCTTGTAAATATGTTAACGCTACTAATATCATAACATTTTCTATATTTTATTTTGACTTATGCCAATGAGTACATTATACCACTATTCAGTAATTTTTAGTAGTATAATAGAGGTAGCAACTTAAAAGAAATGCGAGGGGCTTTCATGGACTATAAAGAGTTAGACAACAAACTAAAAAGCATTAAGAAACTAGACAAAGAAATTAAGGTAGTCAACCTTGAAATACAGTATCTTGATAGCGGTATTTTTAAGCAGTCAACACTAACAGATACAAAGGTCAAGGCTAGCAAAACGCAAGATATGGCAGACAAGTATAACAGCTTATTAGAACGAAAAGAGAAACTTTCAAGGCGTATTGATACGCTTATGGCTGAACGTGATAGCGTTGTAAGTTTGATAGATGATAATTTGAAAGCCCCTGACCAGAGGACTATTTTAAGGCTTTTATATGTTATTGATATGACTGTAGATGATATAGCCGACTTTTTAGGTGTGACTGTAAAAACCGTTTTCGTGCATAGACGACAAGCCCTTGAGCAGTTAGCAAAACAAACAACGTCCTTACTAGGCTAGACTTTTTCTTGTTATCGTCAAGTAGAACATAAGGGGTATCCTAAAAATGGGATACCTCTTTTTTTATGCAAACAAAAAGCCGTGGACTAAACCACGGAAAGAAAACCACAATATATCTATCTAAGTACAATAATATTATAACATATTTTGAGGGTATCTCCCACTTACAAACTAATCAAAGTAATAAAAAAAGCGAAAATCGCCCCAAAATACCCAATACGGAAAGAGAATCGCTGAATGGTAACGAGAACAAAAGCCCGAACTATTTTTATTTTATCATAAAAGCACCCGTTAAGGTGCTAAATTCCTGCCTGCTGAACTCATAAAAAATAATGTATTTTAATATGTAAGGTGTATTAAATTAGTATTTTCGTATATTGGAGCATTTTATATATGATAGCGGTAAACGTTGACATAATGAGCTTTATTTGTACTTATATTTTTGGGCTTTGTTGCCCAATGAAAACGTGTTATTTTGATAAATGAACCTGTTTCCTATCTTTTTAACTTGGAATGTGTTAAAATAGATAAGTTGTTAAACAACGAAATTAAAGTTTAATAAGGCAGCTTCGCACTGCCTTTTAGAAAAGAGAAAAATTTGAAATTTACAGAACTTAACTTATCGGAAAATATCCTTGCTGCTGTAGAAAAAGCAGGCTTTGTTGAGCCATCTCCAATCCAAGAATTAACGATTCCTTTGGCTTTGGAAGGTAAGGATGTTATCGGACAAGCGCAAACCGGAACAGGGAAAACAGCAGCCTTTGGCTTGCCAACTTTGGATAAAATTGATACAAGTCGTAATCTTGTCCAAGCCTTGGTTATTGCTCCAACACGTGAATTAGCAGTTCAAGGTCAAGAAGAATTGTTCCGTTTTGGTCGTGAAAAAGGTGTTAAAGTCCGTTCAGTTTACGGCGGTTCAAGCATTGAAAAACAAATTAAAGCCCTTCGTTCAGGTGCCCACATTGTTGTTGGTACGCCAGGTCGCTTACTTGACTTGATCAAACGTAAAGCTTTGAAACTTGAAAATGTTGAAACATTAATCCTTGATGAAGCTGATGAAATGCTTAACATGGGATTCTTGGAAGATATTGAAGCAATCATCAGCCGTGTGCCAGAAAGCCGTCAAACTCTTCTCTTCTCAGCAACAATGCCAGAGCCAATCAAACGTATTGGTGTAAACTTTATGAAAAATCCTGAGCATGTTAAGATTGCTGCTAAGGAATTGACAACTGAATTGATTGACCAATACTATCTTCGTGTCAAAGAAAATGAAAAATTTGACACAATGACTCGTCTTATGGACGTTGATCAACCCGAATTGTCAATTGTTTTCGGTCGTACTAAACGTCGTGTTGATGAGTTGACACGTGGTTTGAAATTGCGTGGTTTCCGTGCAGAAGGTATCCATGGTGACCTTGACCAAGGAAAACGTCTTCGTGTTCTTCGTGATTTTAAAAATGATAACCTTGATATCCTTGTTGCAACTGACGTTGCGGCACGTGGACTTGATATTTCAGGTGTTACACATGTCTATAACTACGATATTCCACAAGATCCAGAGAGCTATGTTCACCGTATCGGTCGTACTGGTCGTGCTGGAAAATCAGGTCAGTCTATCACTTTCGTTTCTCCAAACGAAATGGGATACCTTGCAATCATTGAAAACTTGACTAAGAAGCGCATGAAAGGTCTTAAACCTGCAACAGCAGAAGAAGCCTTCCAAGCTAAGAAAAAAGTTGCCCTCAAGAAAATTGAACGTGATTTTGCTGATGAAACAATTCGTGCAAACATTGAAAAGTTCAAAGGCGATGCTGTTAAATTGGCTCAAGAATTCACACCTGAAGAATTGGCGCTTTATATCTTGAGCTTGACAGTTCAAGATCCAGATACTCTTCCAGAAGTGGAAATTGCGCGTGAAAAACCATTACCATTTAAACCATCAGGTTCAGGCTTTGGTGGTAAAGGCGGACGTGGTCGTAACGATCGTAACCGTGGCGGACGTGATAATGACCGTCGTCGTGGTGGCTATCGTGGAGATCGCAACCGTGATCGTGACGATCGTGATGGCGGACGTCGTGACTTTAAACGTAAGTCTAACAAAAAACGTAAAGACTTCGAAAATAAAGATAATAAACGTCCACACCGCACATCAAGTGAAAAGAAAAGCGGCTTTGTTATCCGTAACAAAGGGGAAAGATAATAGTAAAACGCACTCTGCTTGAGCAGGGTGCGTTTTTGGTTAAGCTTTGTGTTCGTTAATATAATCGAGTTTTTGTTGTCGTGTTTTTTGTTTAAAATAGCTTTCTGCGGACATGGCGGCTTCTTTGCTGTCAAAGCTTTCTTGGTAAATGAGTTTGACAGGTAAGCGGCTTTTTGTGTATTTAGCGCCTTTACCTGCATTATGCGTTTTGATGCGGCGTTCTACATCAGTAGTGTAGCCAGTGTAGAGCGTACCGTCTGCGCACTCAACTACGTACATATAAGCTCTTTTAGTCTTTCTTTCCGTTTTTTCCATAATAGATTTCAAAAATATCGTCGGTATACTCGCCATTTTCTTTGTGAACAAAGAGTGGCGGAAGGATTTTGAGACCATCGGTTGAACCATCTTTGATAGCTTCAATTAAAAGCATATTAGCATCTTTTCCCATTTTTGGGTAAACGAATTGGATGCGTTTTGGTGCTAGATTGTAGTGTCTCATGGTATCGATGATGTCTAGAAAACGATCAGGCCTGTGCACCATAGCAAGTCTTCCATTTGATTTTAGAGCGTGTCTTGCAATGTCACAAATTTCTTCAAGGTTTGTTGTGATTTCGTGTCTCGCAAGAAGATAATGCTCAGAGAGATTTTTCTTAGAAGTCTCTGAAACCTTGAAATAAGGAGGATTGCAGAGAATTAAGTCAACACCAGTTCGCGGAACGTGATTTAACAAATTTTTCAAATCATCATGAATCATTTGAACTTGGTCTTCTAGGTGGTTCAAGTGAATTGAACGCTCTGCCATGTCAGCTAAGCGCTCCTGAATTTCAACTTCGATAATTGGCGCTTTAGTGCGGGTGCTGGCAAAAAGTCCTACGGCGCCATTTCCAGAACAAAGGTCAACAATCAAGCCACGTGATGGGATTTTTGGAAAACGTGACAGCAAGACACTATCGATAGAATAGCTGAACACATCTTTATTTTGAATAATTTTGACATCTGTCGAAAAGAGCTGGTCAATACGTTCGCCAGCTTTTAAAATTGATTTAACCATGACACTTATTATAGCAAATTTTAGCTTTTCTCACTAGTTAGGTAATGATTTTTCGGCTCAAGCATGGTACAATGTTAAAGAATGATTGAAGAAAAAGGAGTAAATCTGTGTTTTATACTTATTTACGAGGATTAGTGGTTTTCCTACTTTGGATTATCAATGGAAATGCTCACTATCATAATGAGGACAAAATTTTAAGTAAGAATGAGAACTATATCTTGGTTGCTCCGCACCGTACTTGGTGGGATCCGGTTTATATGGCATTTGCTGCTCGTCCGAAAGAATTTATTTTCATGGCGAAGAAAGAATTGTTTACGAATCGTATCTTTGGTTGGTGGATTCGTATGTGTGGTGCCTTTCCAATTGACCGTGAAAATCCAGGGCAAAAAACTCTTAAATACCCTATTAACATGTTGAAGAAAAGCAATCGTTCACTTGTGATGTTCCCAAGTGGTAGCCGTCATTCAACCGATGTTAAAGGTGGGGTTGCTGTTATTGCTAAAATGGCGAAGGTTAAGATTATGCCAGTCGTTTATGCAGGACCAATGGAATTAAAAGGGCTTTTGACTGGAGAACGTGTGGATATGAACTTTGGTAATCCAATTGACATTTCTGACATCAAACGCATGAATGACGAGGGGATTGAAGAAGTGGCAAATCGTATTCAAACAGAATTTGACCGTTTGGATGCTGAAAATGCGACTTATCATACCAACAAGAAACCAAATCCATTAACTTACATTTACCGTATTCCTCTTGGACTTGTGGCGATTATCGTTGTTCTGTTGACATTGCTCTTTAGCTACATTGCAAGCTTTGTTTGGGACCCAGATAAGCACCGTAAAATGAAATAAATAAAAAAAGCTCGGATCTTCCGAGTTTTTTTCGAATAATTAAGTAAGGGCTCCCCAGGAGCCTTTTTCTAATGCTTAAAAGGTGAGGTAATAGGATGATTGAAGAGATGAAAGAAAGACTTTTGGAACATAAGACGGTAGCAGCGGTTTTAGGAACAGTGCTTGTTATGCTTGTGGCATTCTTTGCTTGGTCTAGTATGACTAGACCGAAAACACAGCTACAGAGTGATTTACCTGCACTTTCTAGTAGTATCCAAGCAAGTTCAAGTTTTGAACCAAAAAAGACAAAGACTATGACGTCTCATTCTCAAGATGACTCTGGCAAGATTTTTATCGATATCAAGGGTGCGGTTAAAAATGAAGGTGTTTATGAATTATCATCAGGCAGCCGTGTTATGGATTTGGTCAAAAAAGCTGGCGGATTTACAGATGATGCTGATAAGAAGTCAGTCAATTTAGCTGAAAAATTAGCTGACGAAGCAGTTGTCTATGTGGCAAAAATTGGTGAAGAAGTCACACCAGCAAGCACACCTTCTCAGGCTAAACCAACGACAGCTAGCGGGGTACAAGGTGATGATTCAGCGCAAATCAATCTTAACACCGCAACTACGGAAGAACTCCAAACCATTTCTGGCATTGGGGCTAAACGTGCGCAAGATATCATTGATTATCGTGATGCCAATGGTGGTTTCTCATCCGTTGATGATTTGAAAAATGTTTCTGGCATTGGTGACAAGACTTTGGAAAAATTAAAATCTGAGGTGACTGTTGATTAAGTATCTTCCCATTAAGCCAATTCAATTGGCTTTTTTGCTCACTTTACTTTATTATTTTTGTTTTGAAAAAGTGGTGTTATGTCTGATTTTACTCCTGTTAGCCTTGCTGTTTTTATGGCAACAGTATGGTTGGAAGGCTTGGTGTCAGGTTTCACTGTGCTTGGCTTTCTTTGCGATATTTTTCCTGACTAAGGCTAATCAGACAGAACAGGTTTATCAAGCGGCGCCAGCTCATTTAACAAAAATCCAGATGATTCCTGATACGATTTCGGTTAATGGTGATTTATTATCCTTTCGAGTTAAGGAAGCTGGGCAGATTTACCAAGTTTTTTATACCTTGAAGTCAGAAAAAGAGCAGGAATTTTTTAAAAATCTTAATCAAACAATGCTTTTATCAGGGCAGGTGGATTTAGAAGAGGCAACGCCACAGCGGAATTTTGGTGGTTTTGATTACCGCACTTACCTTAAACATGAAGGCATTTATCGGATTGCTAATCTTTCTTCGATTACTGAAATGAGACAGCAGAGCTCTTTAAGTTTTTTTGAACGACTACATGAACTTAGAAGACAGGCGATTGTCAGTATTCAAAGGAATTTTCCTGCTCCCATGCAACATTACATGACTGGCCTTTTGTTTGGATATTTGGATAAGTCTTTTGATGAGATGAGTGATGTATACACGAGTTTAGGGATTATTCATCTTTTTGCTCTGTCTGGTATGCAGGTAGGCTTTTTTGTGGCACTTTTTCGTTTTATTTTTTTACGTCTTGGGTTACGGCGAGATTATGTGGATATACTGCAAATCCCGTTTTCACTTGTATATGCTGGCTTGACAGGCTTTTCGGTATCAGTGATTCGTAGTTTAATTCATTCTGCCTTTGCAAATCTTGGTATTAAAAAATTAGATAATCTTGCCTTTACTTTAATGACCCTTTTTATTTTGATGCCAAATTTTCTACTGACGACGGGAGGCATTCTTTCGTTTACTTACGCTTTTATCCTGAGTTTTATTGATTTCGATGAGCTTAATCATTATCGAAAAATCCTTACAGAATGTTTGGCGATTTCGCTGGGAAGTTTACCGGTTTTGCTATATTTCTTCTCAGTATTTCAACCCTTGTCGCTGCTTTTAACAGCTATTTTTTCACTGGCTTTTGATACGCTTATCTTACCTGTTTTGACCTTTGTTTTTATTTTATCACCTCTGGTTAAAATTACCGCGTTAAATCCATTTTTTGTTTTTCTAGAAACTATCATCAAATTTAGCAAGTCGCTGGTTGGTACCCCACTCGTTTTTGGCAGACCAAGTCTAGGAATTTTGTTGTTATTACTTTTGACAATAGGGCTTCTCTATGACTGTTATCAACGTAAAAAAGTGGCTATTTTCCTTCTTAGCTTAATAGCTCTGCTATTTTTCCAAATCAAGCATCCGCTGGAAAACGAAGTGACGGTGGTTGACATTGGGCAGGGAGATAGTATTTTTGTGCGTGATGTTAAAGGGCATACGCTGTTAATTGATGTCGGAGGAAAAGTGAGTTTTAGTGAGAAAAAATCGTGGCAAAAGCGCTTAGCTGATAGCAATGCTGAGCGGACACTGATTCCTTATCTGAAAAGTCGAGGAATTGGTAAAATTGACCAGTTGGTTTTGACGCACACGGATACTGACCATATGGGTGATATGCTGGAAGTCGCAAAAGAGCTGAAAATTGGTCAAGTCCTGGTGAGTCCAGGAAGTCTCACAAAGCCAGATTTTGTGGTTAAACTTCGACAAATGAAGACGCCAGTTCGCGCAGTTTCTGCAGGAGATAACTTGCCAATTATGGGAAGTCACTTGCAGGTGCTCTATCCAATTGAAGTTGGTGATGGTTCTAATAATGATTCGGTGGTGTTATATGGCAAGCTTTTAGGTAAAAATTTTTTGTTTACAGGAGATTTGGAAGAAGAGGGCGAGCAACAGATGATAGCAACTTATCCCAATCTGCCAGTTGATGTTTTAAAAGCAGGACACCATGGTTCAAAAGGTTCATCAAGCCCAGAATTTCTAGAGCATATTTCACCGCAAGTTGTTCTGATTTCCGCAGGACAAAATAACCGCTACAAGCATCCTCATCAAGAAACGCTTGAACGCTTTCAAGCACAAAACATGACTATTTACCGTACTGATGAACAAGGTGCTATCCGCTTTAGAGGGCTGAAAACTTGGCACATTGAAACAGTGAGGTAAAAGAGTGAAAATTAGCCAAAGAAATACATATTAATTTCTTACCAGTTTTAATTGAAGTATTAGAGTTAAAATTGAAAGCATACTAAAAACAGTAGTCGATTGACTACTGTTTTGCTTTGCAATTAAATCGGTATAAGTATATACTATGTTCTATACAAAGGAGATTTAGTGATGACAGGAGTTGAGCGAGAAGTTGATTTTGTTAAAGAAATCGAGAAATTAAAAACTGTGACGCGTTTTAATAGGACATTGGATGGGCGATTTGAAAATAGTGCGGAACATTCTTGGCAGGTTGCATTAGTAGCAAACTTTTTTCAAGATTATTTTCCTGAAAAATTGGACATAGGAAAAGTGACTTTAATGCTTTTACTCCATGATTTGGGAGAAATTTACGCAGGTGATACTTGGGTGTATGATACCACAGGCAAAGCCGTATCTCATGATAAGGAATACTTATCGTTACAGAAAAGTTTAGCAGTCTTACCAATCATTCAAGGCGAGAAATTTACAGAATTGTGGCTTGAATTTGAAAAAGGAAATAGTCCAGAATCAAGATATGCTAGAATTATTGATGCTTTGGTACCGCTGATTAATCATTTGGTTGTTTCAGAAGAAGGTTATAATCCCGATAAATTAACGGCTGATAGAGTTTTGGTTAAGAAAGCTTTCATTAAAGAAGATTCAGAAATTTTGTGGCAATTAGCAAAGGAATTAATCGAAAAAAGTGTTGAAAAGGGACTATATGACTGAAGGTGAAGAGTTTGAGTAACGCCAAAAATGATTTGGAATTGAAATATCAGCTATCTGAAGAAGTTTTGAGTATTTATAAAGAGAAAAAGGCGTGCTTTGTCTCTGTGGGTGAATGTCTTGAAACAGATATTACGGTTGATCTACCTAATTTTGAAAGCAAATCTAAAGGAATAGTCATTCGCTATCGCATAATAAGTGTTGGGAGATACTTGTTGACGATTAAACTCAAACGTCAAAATAATCATTGCAAAGAATATGTAGAATTAGAGTATTCTAGTGATTCTGATGATAGTCTTGCTTTTTCTGATATTCAATGTTTATTCCAAAAGGAATTGGGTGTAGTACTTCCTCGGATTATTCTAGAAGGAAAAGATGTGTCTGAAAATTGTATTTATTTGATAAATCAATTGTACGATTTGGGGTTCACACGTTGTCGCATGTTTTCTCAGAAGAAACGTCATAAGTACAAAAAAGAAAATACGGCTGTTTGTTTTGATCTTTTTCCTAGTCATGTTGGGGCTTTTATTGAGCTAGAAGCTTTTAGTGAGGAGAAACTTATAGCTTTAAAGGAATTAATGGCTTTACCTGAACATTGTCGCATTAGCAAGAACTACGGTAAGATTATTCAAGATAGCTTGAAAAAGCAGGGATTGGATAGCGATAGAAGTAGAATTTGTCTTTTTGATGAAACATTAAGGCAGTTTGCTTATAAAAAATTCCATCGTTAACTTTCGCATGAACCATGAGTTTTTCTCATGGTTTTTTGTTATAATATCTTTATGATTGCAATCGAAGAAATTGATAAATTACGAAAAGAAAATCTTAGCTTGATTACGGTGGTGACGGGTGAGGATTTGGGACAATTTTCTCAGCTAAAAGAGCGTATGATGGAGCGCGTGGGATATGATAAGGATGATTTGACTTATTCTTATTTTGATATGGCTGAGGTTGATTACCAAGATGCTGAGATGGATCTTGAAAGCTTACCGTTTTTTGCAGATCAAAAAGTGGTTATTTTTGATAATCTGCTTGACATCACGACGGCTAAAAAATCTTATTTGGATGATAAGGAACTCAAGCGTTTTGAGGCATATTTGGAAAATCCCTTGGATACGACGCGCTTGATTATTTTTGCACCAGGTAAATTAGATGGTAAACGTCGTTTGGTCAAAATTTTAAAACGTGATGCACAGATTTTTGAAGCAAGTGAATTAAAAGAAGCAGAGCTAAAAACGTATTTCCAAAAATTAGCTCACAAAGAGAACTTAGTTTTTGATTGTGGTGTTTTTGAGGCTTTGCTTTTGAAATCCAATTATGATTTCAGTGAGATTTTGAAAAACATTGCTTTTTTGAAATCTTATAAAAAAGATGGTCATATCACGGCAGATGATATTAATCAAGCCATTCCCAAAACGCTTCAGGACAATATTTTCGATTTGACGCAGTTTGTTTTGAATGGTAAAATCGATGAGGCGCACGAGCTGATTCGTGATTTGCGTTTGCAGGGTGAAGATGAGATTAAGTTGATTGCGATTATGTTAGGACAGCTCCGTATGTTTTTGCAAGTCAGCATCTTAGCCAGCCAAGGTAAAAATGAACAGCAGATGGTAGCAACATTGTCAGAATATCTTGGACGACGTGTTAATCCTTATCAAGTCAAATTTGCTGTGCGTGATTCACGTACATTATCAATGACTTTCTTGAAGAAAGCCTTAGCTGTTTTAATCGAGACAGATTATGCTATTAAAACTGGGACTTATGATAAGGATTATTTGTTTGATGTGGCTATTTTAAAAATTGCTCATGAGCATCATTAAGCGGACTTAAAAAAAGCGGTCAAATAATTTGCTAGCTAGATTAAATTTTTATATAATGATGATAACAAATAACAAAAAGAAAGAAGGTAACTAGCATGGCTATTATTTTACCGGAACTACCATACGCATATGATGCACTTGAACCATACATCGATGCAGAAACAATGAGATTGCATCATGACAAACATCACGCTACTTACGTAGCAAATGCAAATGCTGCTCTTGAAAAACACCCTGAACTTGGAGATGATTTAGAAGTTATCTTGGCAGATCTTGACAAGATTCCAGCAGATATTCGTCAAGCGGTGATTAACAATGGTGGTGGTGCTCTTAACCACTCACTTTTCTGGGAATTCCTTTCTCCTGAAAAACAAGAGCCGACAGCAGATGTTTTGGCTGCGATTGAAGAAGCTTTTGGTTCATTTGATGAGTTTAAAGCTGTCTTTACAAAAGCTGCAACAACACGTTTCGGTTCAGGTTGGGCATGGCTTGTCGTTAACAAAGATGACAAACTCGAAGTAATCTCAACAGCTAACCAAGACAATCCAATTTCAGAAGGTAAAAAACCAATTCTTGGTCTTGATGTTTGGGAACATGCCTACTATCTCAAATACCATAATGTTCGACCAGACTATATCAAAGCTTTCTTTGATATTATCAATTGGGCGAAAGTTGCTGAATTATACCAAGCAGCACTTGCTGATTAATTTTTATTATCATAGCACTCTCTAATCTAAGAGGATAGGCGGATGTCTATCCTCTTTTTATGTTTAAATATGATATAATATCAGGGAATAGGGAGGAATTTTGCATGTCAGGACATAATAAATGGAGCAAAATTAAAAATAAAAAAGGTGAAGCAGACGCTAAACGCGGTGCGATTTTTAATAAATTGTCACGTGAAATTTTTGTAGCTGCTAAAGCTGGTGGTGGTGATCCATCAATGAACGCCAGTCTTCGTATGGTTTTGGATAAAGCGCGTGCGGCTAATATGCCAAAAGATAATATCAATCGCGCCATTAAGAAAGCGACAGATGTTGGTGATACAACTAACTACGATGAAATTACTTATGAAGGTTATGGACCTGGTGGGGTAGCCATCCTAGTTCACACGCTAACTGACAACAAAAAACGTACAGATGCTAACATGCATACCATTTTCACTCGTAATGGTGGTAATATGGGCTCGACAGGTTCTGTTGCCTACATGTTTGAACGTAAAGGTTACATTGTCATTGATCGTGAAAATTTGGACTTGGACGAAGACAGCATACTTGAGTTAATTTTGGATGCTGGGGCAGAAGATTTGAAAACATCAGATGATGCCTTTGAAATCTTCACTGAATCAAAAGAATTTCCAGCTGTTAAAGAAGCTTTGCAAGCACAAAATCTTGAATTCGCGCAAGCTCAACTTAGCATGATACCACAAAACTACATTAGCCTTGATGCAGAACAAGCAGACATTTTGGAAACATTGGTTGATAAACTCGAAGAAGACGATGACGTTCAAGATGTTTACACCAACATGGCTGATTAATAATGAAAAAAGAACTTCGAATTTTTTCGAAGTTCTTTTTAAGTAATTTTGTTATTTAACAAACATGGCATCGCCAAAGCTAAAGAAGCGGTAACGTTCATCGATGGCGTGTTGATAAGCTTCTAGGACGAATTCACGTCCGGCAAAAGCTGAAACCAACATCACAAGCGTTGATTTTGGCAAGTGGAAGTTTGTTGAAAAGGCATCAACCACTTTAAAGTCGTAACCTGGTTTGATGAAGATGTTTGTCCAACCACTGTCAGCTTTGATTTCGCCGTTGAATTTTGAACCGATGGTTTCAAGGGTACGAATTGATGTTGTTCCAACTGCAACAACACGTCCACCAGCAGCTTTTACGTCGCGAAGGGTTTGGGCAGCTTCTTCAGATAAGCGGTAGAATTCAGAGTGCATTTCGTGTTCTTCGACATTGTCAACAGAAACTGGACGGAATGTTCCAAGTCCAACGTGAAGTGTCACGTAGACAAGTTTCACGCCTTTGGCTTCGATTTTTTCAAGCAATTCTTTGGTGAAGTGAAGTCCAGCAGTTGGAGCGGCAGCAGAACCATTTTCTTTGGCATAGACTGTTTGGTAACGGTCTGGGTCATCCAATTTTTCGTGAATGTATGGTGGCAATGGCATTTCACCAAGGCTTTCCAAAACTTCAAGGAAGATACCATCGTAGTCGAATTCAACAATACGTCCACCGTTGTCCAATTCTTCTACAACTGTGGCAGTCAAGCGACCATCACCAAATGATACTTTTACTCCCACGTGCAAGCGTTTAGCTGGTTTTGCCAAAACTTCCCATTGGTCGCCTTCAGTATTTTTCAAAAGAAGTAATTCAACGTGACCGTGTGTGTCTGGTTTTTCACCGTAAAGACGAGCTGGGAGAACGCGTGTATTGTTCATGACAAGAGCGTCACCAGGATTTAGCTCATCAAGAATGTGGTCGAAGTGTGCATCAACCATCTCGTGTGTTTTGTGGTCAATGACTAAAAGTTTAGAACTATCTCGTTTTTCAAGAGGTGTTTGGGCAATTAACTCCTCTGGTAAATTAAAATCAAAATCGTCGGTATGCATAATCTAACATGTTTCCTTAATATTATATTCTCAACTAATCATTATAACACAATAAACATTTTCCGTCATATGGTCTTGTTTTAATTGTAACAATTCTAAAGAGATGGTATAATAAAAACAATAAAGAAAATGCTTAAAAATTAATGGAAAGTGATGAAAAAAGAGGAAAGAAAAAATTGGAGACTACGCAAAATCAATCGTCTATGGTGGCATGGACGGGATTGTGATGACATTTGCGGTTGTTGCAGGAGCAGTCGGCGGTAACTTAGGAATTACGCCGATTGTCATTCTGGGCTTTTCAAATCTTCTGGCTGATGGCTTTTCAATGGCGGTTGGAGATTATTTGAGTTCAACAACTAAAAAATCGGTAGTTAAAGGTAAGGCAGTTAAGAATGCTGGAGCAACTTTCTTTTCATTCATCTTTTTTGGCTTGATTCCTCTTTTGTCTTACCTTTTGATTAATGTTTTTAGCATTTTTAGAGTTCACACTTTCATGATGGCTTGTATTTTGGTGCCACTTGCCCTAACCCTTTTAGGCTTTGTCAAAGCTTTGATAACCAAGAAAAGCAAACTCAAAGAAATTTTTAGAACCGTCTTGATTGGTTTAATCGCTGCGCTATTTGCTTACTATGTTGGAAATTTCCTAGGACAGATTGCAGGAACAAGATAGACATAAAGGTCTGAGATTAATTATCAGGCTTTTTTTATTTCTCAAAATATTTTTCTTGACAATAATTGGTATATACCATATAATAATTTTAGATAAATAGTATATACCAAAAAAACCAGAATGGGGAAGTGTCATGAAAGTAATTCGTGTTAATAATCAAATTGAAGGTGGTAAAACAGCATTTGCTTTGTTAAAAGGAGCTTTGGAAAATGGTGCTAAAACTTTAGGGCTTGCAACAGGTAGTACACCACTTAGTTTCTATAAAGAAATTGCAAATAGTAATCTTGATTTTTCAGAAATGACAAGCATTAACCTTGACGAATACGTTGGTTTGGCTGCAGATAATGACCAAAGTTATCATCATTTTATGCAGGAAAATCTTTTCCAATATAAGCCATTTAAAGAAAGCTATTTGCCAAACGGTCTAGCTGAAGATTTGCAAGTAGAAGCAAAACATTATGATCAAATCATCGAGGAACATCCGATTGATTTTCAAATTTTGGGAATTGGTCGTAATGGTCATATTGGATTTAACGAGCCAGGGACTCCGTTTGACATGACAACACATATCGTTGATTTAACGCAGGATACGATTGAGGCAAATAGTCGTTTCTTTGACAGCATGGAAGAAGTGCCAAAACAAGCTATTTCAATGGGAATTCACTCAATCATGCAATCAAAAATGGTTGTTTTAATGGCTTATGGCAAGGATAAAGCTGACGCTATCAATCAAATGATTAATGGTCCAATCAGCGAAGAGTTGCCAGCTAGTGTTCTTCAAAATCACCCAAATGTTGTAGTAATTGTTGATGAGGCTGCAGCGAGTGAATTAGACTAAAAAATTGCTTCAGAACATGGTAAAATAGGAGCATGCGTTTAGATAAATTATTAGGACAAGCAGGGTTTGGTTCGCGAAATCAAGTCAAAAAGCTCATCAGAAGTCGTCAAGTTTATGTGGATGGCAGGCTAGCTGAGGCAGACAATCTCAATGTCGAACCAAGTTTGCAAGAAATCATGGTATCAGGAAAGCGGCTGGAGCAGTCAACTGAAAAATATTTCATTTTAAATAAGCCAGCAGGTGTTGTTTCTGCGGTGTCTGATAAAGAACATCAAACGGTCATTGATTTGATTGCTGAAGCAGACCGAGTGCCAGGACTCTATCCAGTTGGGCGTTTAGACCGCGATACGGAAGGGCTACTTTTGATTACCAATAATGGTCCTTTGGGGTTTCGCATGTTGCATCCAAAATATCACGTTACAAAGACTTACTATGTTGAGGTTAATGGTTTGTTAGCTGAAGATGCGCCAGCCTTTTTTGAAAATGGAGTGACCTTTGATGACGGAACGGTTTGTAAACCTGCTAATCTTGAGATTATCGAGGCAAGTTCTGAAAAAAGCTCCGCTTATATCTCGATTGCAGAAGGAAAATTTCATCAAGTTAAGAAAATGTTTTTGGCTTATGGGGTCAAGGTCATTTACCTCAAACGAATGACTTTTGGTGACTTTGAACTTGGTGACTTGCCAAGGGGACAATACCGAGAATTGAATACGAAAGAAAAAGAAATCTTGAAAAATTATTTGGATTAATCCGGTGGTTTTTAGGATTTTTTTCGAATAAAGAAGTAGGAGGTTTAATATGCTGTCTGCTCTTGATGAAAATGGTCGTTTGGTCTCCTTGTTAGATGAGATTCCTAAAAAACAAGCTTTTACTTGTCCAGCCTGTCATTCACCAGTTCGACTGAGACATGGTCAGATTATGCGTCCGCATTTTGCGCATGTTTCTTTAGAAAATTGTGACTTTTATAGTGAAAATGAAAGTGATGAACATTTGCAGTTAAAAGCAGGACTTTATCAGTCGCTTTCGCAAAGTGAAAAAGTGGTCGTTGAGGCTGTTTTGCCAGAGCTGCATCAGGTTGCAGATATTTTGGTCAATGATAACCTTGCTCTGGAAGTTCAGTGCTCCAGATTATCAGAAAAGCGTCTCAGAGAACGCACGGCTTCTTATCACAAGGCTGGTTTTAATGTTTTATGGCTTTTGGGAGAAAAACTGTGGCTTGGCAAGCGTTTAACGCCGCTACAGCGACACTTTCTTTACTTTTCGCAGAATATGGGATTTCATCTGTGGGAGTTAGATGCTAAGAAAAGGCTTGTTCGACTACATTATTTAATTTATGAAGATTGGCATGGTAAAGTGCATTATTTGACAAAAAACTGCTCGTTCTCAGAAAACTTAATGGCATTTTTCAGACTTCCTTATCAAAAACAAAAACTCTCAACTTATGAGGTTAAACAAGATTCAAATCTATTAAGCTACATTCAAAAACAACTATCTTCTCGAAATACTTCTTGGTTAAAGCGCCAAGAAAAGGCTTATTTGCAAGGGAAAAATCTTCTCACACTGCCTTTGTCAGCTTTTTTTCCGCAAGTTAGGCCCCCAGAAACTAAGGCTGGTTTTTGTCAAATTTCACAAGACTTATCAGACTTTTATGAGACCTTCAGGTGTTATTATCAAAATCAAAGTGAAAAAGGTGTTCAAAAACTTTACCCACCAGCTTATTATGGTAGAATGGTTAATAATATCAAGAAAAGGAGAACATAATGTCAGATAATCGTAGTGATATTGATGAAAAATACAAATGGGATTTAAGCACTGTTTTTGTGACAGATGAAACATGGGAGGCTGAATTAGCTAAGTTAGATGCTGATTTAGAAGATGCTAAAAAATACAAAGGTCACTTGACACAATCAAGTAAGAATTTGCTAACTATCACGGAGCATTATCTTGATTTGTCACGCCGATTGGAAAAAGTTTACGTCTATGCATCAATGAAAAACGACCAAGATACGACAGTGGCAAAGTACCAAGAATACCAAGCCAAAGCTACAGCACTTTATGCTAAATACAGCGAAGTCTTTGCTTTTTACGAACCGGAATTGATGCAATTATCAGCTGAAGACTTTGCGGCATTTGTTGCTGAAACGTCAGCGTTGTCAGCTTATGCGCATTTCTTTGAACAACTTTTCAAACGTCAAGCACACGTCTTGTCACAAAAAGAAGAGGAGCTCTTAGCTGGTGCACATGAAATCTTTGGTGCCGCTGGTGAAACTTTTGAAATTCTAGATAATGCCGATATTGTTTTCCCAGTGGTTTTAGATGATGAAGGTAATGAAGTTCAGTTAACGCATGGTAATTTCATTAGTCTTTTGGAATCAAAAAATCGCGACGTCCGAAAAGCAGCTTATGAAGCGATGTATGCCACTTACGAACAATTCCAGCATACTTACGCTAAGACTTTGCAGACAAATGTTAAGGTTCATAACTACGATGCGCGTGTTCACCACTTCAAGTCAGCACGTGAGGCAGCACTTTCTGCTAACTTCATTCCAGAAACAGTTTATGATACATTGATTGACCGTGTAAATGCGCATTTGCCATTGCTTCATCGCTATGTTGAGCTTCGTAAGAAAATCCTTAAATTAGATGATTTGAAAATGTATGATATCCATACACCATTGTCTGAAATGGATATGAGCTTCACTTATGAGGAAGCTTTGAAAAAAGCAGAAGAAGTTTTGGCTGTCTTTGGTAAAGATTATTCTGAGCGTGTTCATCGTGCTTTCACAGAACGTTGGATTGATGTTCATGTCAATAAAGGAAAACGCTCAGGAGCTTATTCTGGTGGGGCTTACGATACTAATGCCTTTATGCTTTTGAACTGGCAAGACACCCTTGATAATCTGTTTACTTTGGTACACGAAACTGGGCACAGCCTTCATTCAACATTTACACGTGAAAACCAACCATATGTGTACGGTGATTACAGTATTTTCTTAGCTGAGATTGCTTCAACAACTAATGAAAATATTTTGACAGAAACACTTCTAAAAGAAGTAGATGATGACAAGGCTCGCTTTGCGATTTTGAATCATTTCTTGGATGGTTTCAAAGGAACAATCTTCCGTCAAGCACAATTCGCAGAGTTTGAAGATATGATTCATAAAGCAGATCAAGCTGGTGAAGTATTGACAAGCGAATACCTTAACAATCTTTATGCAGACCTAAATGAAAAATATTATGGTCTTAGCAAGGAAGACAATCCAGAAATTCAATACGAATGGGCACGTATTCCGCACTTCTACTACAATTATTATGTCTATCAATACGCAACAGGTTTTGCTGCAGCAAGCTATTTAGCTGATAAAGTGGTTCATGGCACTCAAGCTGATATTGATCGTTATCTTGATTATCTTAAAGCAGGAAATTCTGATTACCCACTAAACGTCATTGCAAAAGCAGGTGTGGATATGACAAGTAGTGATTATTTGGATGCAGCCTTCAAGATTTTTAAAGAACGTCTAAATGAATTGGAAGCTTTGGTCAAAAAAGGAGCACACCTTTAAAATGCTTTATGAGGTTGGATATTCCAGCCTCGTTTTTTATGTTATAATGGAAAAAATTTTGGAGGTGCTAGTATGGAAATTAGGAGACTAGATGTTAATGATGAAGCGGCTTACCGAGCTTATCAAACAGCTTTGGAAAATGATGATAACCCCTTTATTACGACACGTGAGATTGGTGATTTTAAAACCTTTGTGGAAAATAGCAGAGCGCAAGAAACACAAGCTACTAATCCTGATTATTCAACGGTGACGACCTATTATGCCTTTGTGAATGGAAAAATTGCTGCGCATATATCTTGTCGATGGCAGCTGGAAAAAGGTAATCTTGCGACGATTAGTGGACATATCGGCTATCAAACCTCACCAGAATTTAGACGACAAGGTATTATGACAAAACTTCTTAACTTTGCTCTTGAGCAATATGCCAAACGTAGCATCAATCCTGTGCTTATCACAGCGCGTGAGGACAATATTGCCAGTCGTAGAACCATTGAAAAAGCTGGCGGTATTTTGGAAAATATTATTGACCTAGAAGATTGGCATCGTCTAGCATGTTATTGGATTAGATTGGAGAAATAGATTGACAACTTTGATTTGGGATTTTGATGGAACTTTGGTGGACTCATATGAGGCAATCGGTGAAGCTTTGAAAGTCACTTATGCGCATTATGACTTGGTTTTTGATGAAGAATGGGTTATGGATTTTATCATTAAAGAATCCGTAAAAGCTTTGCTTTTTCAAGTGGCGAAAGAGCAAGAATTAGATTTTGCGGAGTTATCAGCCTTCTTTAAAAAAGAGCAGGAAGCGCGTGACCATATGATAAAACCAATGCCACATTTGGCAGAGGTGCTTAAACAGACAAAACAAATGGGCACGACTCATTTTGTCTATACGCATAAAGGAATTACAGCTAACGATGTGCTAGAAAGACTTGGAGTGCGTCAGTATTTCACAGAAGTAGTGACTTCAGCAAACGGTTTTGCTCGTAAACCAGAACCAGAAGCTATTAATTATCTTATTGAAAAATATGTCTTAGACAAAGCTGACACCTTTTATGTAGGTGACCGCAGAATTGATGTTGAAGCTGCAGAGAATGCTGGTATTAAGTCCATTAATCTTGGACAACCGTCATCAAAAATGAATCAAAAGATTGCTGATTTGTCAGATATTGTTACCCTTCTTAAGCAGTAAAATAAAATGCTGCCTATTCACATCGGCTTTATTTTGTTATATAATAAGAGTTATGGTTAAATCATATTCAAAAACAGCAAATCACAATATGCGACGTCCTGTTGTCAAAGAGGATGTCGTGCGTTATATGCGAACACGTCAAAAGCAAAATGATGGCTTTTTAGCGGAATTAGAAGCTTTTGCACATCAAGAAAATATCCCGATTATCCAGCACGAAGTAGTGGCTTATTTCCGTTTCTTGTTGCAAACTTTGAAGCCTAAGAATATCTTGGAAATTGGGACAGCGATTGGTTTTTCAGCGCTTTTGATGGCAGAAAATGCACCAGAAGCTAAGATTACAACACTCGATCGTAATCCAGAAATGATTGCTTTTGCTAAGGAAAACTTTGCAAAATACGACACTCGCAAGCAAATCACTTTGGTTGAAGGAGATGCAGTTGATACCCTCTCAACCCTTGAGGGAGAGTATGACTTTGTTTTCATGGATTCAGCAAAATCAAAATATATTGTCTTTTTACCAGAAGTGTTAAAACACTTAAAAGTTGGTGGTGTTGTTATCTTTGATGATGTTTTTCAAGGCGGTGATATTGTTAAACCAATCGAAGAAGTGCGTCGCGGACAGCGTACAATTTACCGTGGCCTTCAACGACTTTTCGACGCAACGCTTGACAATCCAAATCTGACAGCAAGCCTTTTGCCACTTAGTGACGGGCTGTTAATGCTCCGTAAAAATGCAGAAGACGTAGAACTGTAAAATTAAGCAACATTTAAGTTATTGTGGTATACTAATGGAGTTAAAGACAAATTAAGGAGTTTAATATCAATGGCTAACAAAGAAAAATCAGGATTTTCAAAAATGATCCAAAGCAAGGCTTTTAAAGGTGTTTCTATTGCCGTAGCGTCAGCTCTTATCGGTGCTGGTGTAACTTACCTTGCTACAAACAACAATTCTGAAACTAAAGCTCTTGTTACAATGAAAGGTAACACAATTACAGTATCAGACTTCTACAATGCAGCTAAAAGCACATCATCATCTCAACAAACAATGTTGAACTTGGTTTTGTCACGTGTCTTTGAAGATCAATATGGTGATAAAGTTTCTGACAAAGACGTTACCAAAGCTTATAACACAACAGCTTCATCATACGGTTCATCATTCTCAAGCGCTCTTCAAGCAGCAGGATTGACAACAGATACTTACAAACAACAAATTCGCACATCAATGCTTATCGAATACGCTGTTAAAGAAGCTGCTAAAGACAAATTAACAACTAAAAACTACAAAGACGCTTATAAAGACTACAACGCAGACACAACTGCTACAGTTATCGCATTAACTGACGAAAATAAAGCAAACTCAGTTCACAATCAAGCAACTGCAGACGGTGCTGATTTTGATAAAATCGCTAAAGAAAACACAACAGCTAAGAAAACTGAATACACATTCGATTCAGCAGACACTGAATTGCCATCAGATGTTATGGCAGCTGCATTCAAACAAGACGAAGGGTCAGTATCAGATGTGATTAAAGTGATGAACCCATCAACATACTCATACACTTACTACATCGTTAAAACAACTAAGAAAACAGAAAAAAATGCTGACTGGAAAACTTACAAAAAACGCTTGAAGAAAATCATCATGGCTAAATACCAAAATGATACAAGCTTCCAAAACCAAGTTATCGGTAAAGCACTTGATAAAGCTAATGTGAAAATCAAAGATCGTAGCTTCGCAAGCATTCTTTCACAATATGCTACAAGCACATCTTCATCATCTTCAAAAGCTTCATCAAGCTCAAGTGAAGCAAGTTCTTCAGAAGCTAGTTCAACTGAAGACTCTTCAACAGCAGAATCAAGTTCTACAGATTCAGCTGAATAAGCTACTTGACCAGATGCCTAAAATACAGTACAATTAAAAAGATTGAGAATCATTTTTAAACATTCAGATTCAGAAAAGTGGCGGTTGCTGCGAGCCATGGATGAAGTTAAAAATGTGCTACTCATGTTTTCTAATTGTCAGAAGTGGTAACCGAGTTACCATGGTCAAATACAAGAAAAAACAATTTAAGAGATAAATGAAGAATGACAGGTTCATTGAAAAGAGGTGGTACCGTGGCTAACGTCACCCTCTGTGAAATGGAACTTGTCGTTTTTTTCTCCTTTGAACGAGAGCAAAAGATGATTTCAATCTATGGCAAGCATTAAAATCGCTTAGTAAGAAGAAAAGGAAAGATGTAATGAAACAATTGACTAGTGCGCAAGTGCGCCAAATGTGGTTAGACTTCTGGAAATCAAAAGGTCACTCTGTTGAACCTTCTGCAAACTTGGTCCCTGTAAATGACCCAACTTTGTTGTGGATTAACTCGGGTGTTGCCACACTTAAAAAATATTTTGATGGATCAGTAATTCCAGAAAATCCACGTATCACAAATGCTCAAAAAGCTATCCGTACAAACGATATTGAAAATGTTGGTAAAACAGCTCGTCACCACACAATGTTTGAGATGTTGGGTAACTTCTCAGTTGGTGATTACTTCCGTGATGAAGCTATTACTTGGGGATTCGAATTGTTGACAAGCCCAGAATGGTTCGACTTCCCTAAAGATAAACTTTACATGACTTATTACCCAGATGATAAAGATACTTACAATCGTTGGATTTCACTTGGTGTTGAACCAAGCCACTTGATTCCAATCGAAGATAACTTCTGGGAAATTGGTGCTGGACCTTCAGGACCAGATACTGAAATCTTCTTTGACCGTGGAGAAGACTTTGACCCAGATCACGTTGGTATCAAACTTCTTGCTGAAGACATTGAAAATGATCGTTATATCGAAATTTGGAACATCGTGTTGTCACAATTTAACGCTGATCCAGCTGTTCCACGTTCAGAATACAAAGAATTACCACACAAAAACATTGATACGGGTGCTGGTTTGGAACGTTTGGTTGCCGTTATGCAAGGGGCTAAAACAAACTTTGAAACTGACCTCTTCATGCCGATCATTCGTGAAATCGAAAAATTATCTGGTAAAACTTATGATCCAGATGGCGACAACATGAGCTTTAAAGTTATCGCTGACCACATCCGTTCACTTTCATTTGCTATCGGTGATGGTGCTCTTCCTGGTAACGAAGGTCGTGGATACGTGCTTCGCCGTTTGCTTCGTCGCGCAGTTATGCACGGTCGTCGCCTTGGTATCAACGAAACATTCTTGTATAAATTGGTTCCAACTGTTGGTAAAATCATGGAATCATACTACCCAGAAGTACTTGAAAAACGTGAATTTATCGAAAAAATCGTTCGTCGTGAAGAAGAAACATTCGCACGTACAATCGATGCTGGTTCAAACATGCTTGACCAATTGTTGGCTGATTTGAAAGCAGCTGGTAAAGACACTGTTGAAGGTAAAGACATCTTCAAATTGTACGATACATACGGATTCCCAGTTGAATTGACTGAAGAATTGGCTGAAGATAAAGGATTCAAGATTGACCACGCTGGCTTTGAAGCTGCTATGAAAGAACAACAAGAACGCGCTCGCGCAAGCGTTGTTAAAGGTGGTTCAATGGGTATGCAAAATGAAACATTGTCAAGCATCACTGAAGAATCAGTCTTTAGCTATGAAGAAGAAGTTCTTGAATCTACATTGTCAGTTATTATCGCTGATAAAGAACGTACTGAAGCTGTTTCAGAAGGTCAAGCTTTACTTGTTTTCGCTAAAACACCATTCTACGCTGAAATGGGTGGTCAAGTAGCTGACCACGGTGTTATCAAAAACGATAAAGGCGACATCGTTGCTCGTGTGATTGATGTTCAAAAAGCACCAAATGGTCAAGCTCTTCACACAGTTGAAGTACTTGCAAGCTTGTCAGTTGGTACAACATACACACTTGAAATTGACGCTAAACGTCGTCACAGTGTTATTAAAAACCACACTGCAACTCACTTGCTTCACGCAGCTCTTCACCATGTTATCGGTGAACACGCTACTCAAGCTGGTTCTCTTAACGAAGAAGGTTTCTTGCGCTTTGACTTCACTCACTTTGAAGCTGTTACTGCTGATGAATTGCGTCAAATCGAAGAAGAAGTTAACCAACAAATCTGGAATGCTATTCCTGTTATCACTGTTGAAACTGACATTGACACTGCTAAATCAATGGGTGCTATGGCCTTGTTCGGTGAAAAATACGGTAAAAATGTACGTGTTGTAACAATTGGTGATTACTCAATTGAACTTTGTGGTGGTACACACGTTTCAAATACAGCAGAAATCGGAATCTTCAAGATTGTTAAAGAAGAAGGTATCGGTTCAGGAACTCGTCGTATCCTTGCTGTAACTGGTAAAGAAGCATTTGAAGCATACCGTCAAGAAGAAGAAGACCTTAAAGCAATCGCTGAAACACTTAAAGTGCCTCAATTGAAAGAAGTTACTAAGAAAGTTGTTAGCTTGCAAGAACAATTGCACAAATTGCAAAAAGAAAACGCTGAATTGAAAGAAAAAGCAGCCGCAGCACAAGCTGGTGACGTCTTCAAAGATGTTAAAGAAGCAAACGGTCTTCGCTTTATCGCTAGCCAAGTAACTGTTTCTGATGCAGGTGCCCTTCGTACATTTGCTGACAACTGGAAACAAAAAGACTACTCTGACGTTCTTGTATTGGCAGCAGCTATTGGCGAAAAAGTCAATGTTCTTGTAGCAAGCAAATCAAAAGATGTTCACGCTGGTAACTTGATTAAAGCTTTGGCACCAATCGTATCAGGTCGTGGTGGTGGTAAACCAGACATGGCCATGGCAGGTGGTTCAGATGCTGCTAAAATCGCTGACCTTCTTGCAGCAGTAGCAGAAAATCTATAAGATGACATCAAAAAATATCTTTCTAAAACTCGCCATTGCCTTAATCAGTGTAACAATCATAATCCTTGCTGGAGTGCTTATTGTCAATAGCATCCAAGGAAAGGTAAACTGGGTACTTATTGTCATTCTCTTTGCACAAGCAAGCCTACTCAGTAGCCTGATTAAAACCTTGCAAGAAAGAAAATAAAATGAAAGCTCACCAAACGGTGGGCTTTTTTGCTATGGTTAAAAAATCTTATGATAAAATGGTAATATCATTTAGGAATTCCAGAGATATTCAAGAATAAAAGGGAGATATATGAGAAAATTACCTTCGCCAGTTTGTGTAACATTTTTGTTCTTACTTTTGTTGATGATAATATTTCCATCAGTACGAGAAACATTTATCTTAAGTTATATTAGCATTATGTTGGCTATTTTATTTCATGAATTTGGTCATTTTGCAGTTGGTTATATTAATGGCGTAAAACCACAGCATCTTATTGTTGGTTTTATTAAATTTGATTTTGAAAGAGGATTCCACATTCAATTTAATAATAACTGGATTTACTATGGGGGATTTATCGCTATAAGGTAGCAAAGTATCCAGAAAAATCAATGTTAAAGTTACTAGTTGGAGGTCCATTAGTTAGTTTACTTGGTTCATTTGTCTTGTTTTCACAGTTGGAATTTTTGAAAGCATTTGGATATTCTAGCCTATTATTATTTATAGCAACGGCAGCTCCAATAAACTTTTCTGGCTTATGCAACGATGGTTTTAAGGCATATAAATTGTTAATGAAAGATGACTTATTTCTTTTATATCAAAGAGTATCTAATCAATTATTGCAAGATTACAGCGTTACGACTTTTGATGAAGTTTCAAAAGTTTGTAGCACTTTAGAAAACAAAAATATTCCTGACTATATGATAAATACTTTTTTATTGTATCTGATTTATGCTTGGTTATTGCAAGGAGAAATGTTGCAGATTAGAAATAGTTATCAAAGATTGACAGAGATAAAGCCAAGTAATCAGTTTAATCGAAATTATTACTATAGCCTTCTAGTAAGTTTAGAAGCATTAGTGTATAAGAGGGTGTCTAGTGACTTATTTGCTAAAGTCAACTTGGAGAAATTAGATAAGATTAGCCAAAAACGTCTGCAATATCTATCATGTTTTTATTTAGAAAATAGTGAAGATATAAGTGAGAAAAAAATCGCTTTTCAAGAGGTGTTATCATCATATAGTGAACAAAAATCAGTTTTAGTTCAAGCTGAAAAACAGTTTTTAGTATAAAGTATTCAAAGCTCACCTGATGGTGGGCTTTTTTGGGGTTATAGTTTTTAACTATCAAATCTATTTAAAATAACTATTTTACGAGGAGAAGGGAGACTGCTATAATAGTCACTAAGATTTCAGAAAATTTTCAACAAAAGATAGAATCGAGGAAATCATGAAAGTTTCATTAATTCAGATGGCTATTTACGAAGCTGAGCCGAAGAAAAACATTGAGAATGTCTTAGCTTGGTTAGAAAAAGCAGCGCTTGATGAGCCTGATGTGATTGTCTTGCCAGAAATGTGGAATACAGGTTATGCTTTGGAGCAAATAGCAGAGCTTGCTGATGAGAATGGTCAAGAAACTAAAAACTTGCTTAGAAAGTTTGCGAAGGATCACCAGGTTAATCTGGTAGCGGGTTCTGTGGCAACGAAAAAAGAAACTGGGTTTTTTAACACAACTTATGTTTTTAACCGATCTGGTCAGGTGATTGCTGATTATGATAAGGTTCATCTTTTTGGCTTGATGGGAGAAGATCGTTTTTTGCAGGCTGGCAAAAATGAGAATCTTTTTGAACTAGACGGTGTAAAAGCAGCTAGTGTTATTTGCTATGATATCCGTTTTCCAGAATGGGTGAGAACCTTGATGTCAAGCGGAGCCAAGGTTTTATTTGTCTTAGCTGAGTGGCCGAAAGAGCGTGTCGAACAATGGGAGATTTTACTTCGTGCGCGTGCAGTTGAAAATCAAGCTTTTGTAGTGGCTGTTAACCGTGTTGGTCAAGGAGCGTTGGACGATTTTTCTGGGCATTCATTGGTTATTGACCCGCTAGGAAATGTTATTTTGCAAGCGCCAGATAATCAAGAAGGTGTTTTTTCGGTAGATATTGACTTATCAGAGGTTGAAAAAGTTCGTGGGCATATTCCTGTTTTTGCTGACCGAAAACCAGAGTTGTATCATTAAGGGGGGAGTTAGGATGTTTTCACAATCAGATATTTTACAAACATTGCCAAAACAATTTTTTGCTAGTCTTGTTGCTAAGGTCAATGCAAAAGTGGCAGAAGGTTATGATGTGATTAATCTTGGTCAAGGAAATCCTGATCAGCCGACATACGATTATATTGTTGATGCTTTGATTGAAGCTGCTAAGAATCCAGGATCCCATAAATATTCACAATTTCGAGGCAATGCTAATTTTAAAGAAGCAGCTAGTCAGTTTTATAAGGATAATTATCAGGTGGAACTTGATAGTGAGAAGGAAATTTGTGTCCTTGGTGGTGCAAAGATTGGTCTGGTTGAGTTTCCCTTGGCCTTGATGAATCCTGGTGATTTGCTTTTGCTGCCTGACCCAGGCTATCCAGACTATTTATCAAGTGTAGCGCTAGGAAAAATTGAATATGAAACCTTTCCTTTAAAAGAAGAAAATAACTTTTTGCCAGATTTGTCAGCCATTCCTGAAGAAGTGGCAAAGCGTGCTAAATTTATCTACATCAATTACCCTAACAATCCTACCGGAGCTGTGGCGACGACTGAATTTTATGAAGAACTGGTCGATTGGGCGAAAAAATACGAGGTCGGTGTTGTTAGCGACTTTGCTTATGGGGCTTTGGGAGCAGACGGTTACCAAAATCCAAGTTTTTTATCAACACCTGGAGCAAAAGAAGTAGGTATTGAACTTTACACATTTTCGAAAACTTTTAACATGGCAGGTTGGCGTTTGGCATTTGCTGCAGGAAATGCTGAGATGATTGAAGCTCTTAATCTCCTACAAGATCACCTCTTTGTTAGTATTTTTCCGGCTATCCAAGACGCTGGCGCGGCTGCCCTTTTAGACAAACGTGCGAAAGCAGCAATCGCAGAACTCAATCACAAATATGATGAACGTCGTCACACTTTTGTCAAAGCTGCTGCTAAAATCGGCTGGCACGCCTTTGAGTCAAAAGGTTCGTTTTATGCTTGGATGCCGGTGCCAGAAGGTTATAACAGTGAAAGCTTCGCTGATTTACTCTTAAACGAAGCTCATGTCGCAGTCGCACCGGGAAAAGGTTTCGGACAAGCAGGAGATGGCTACGTCAGAATCGGACTCCTAGTTGAACCAGAACGCCTTGAAGAAGCAATTGAAAGAATTAGTCAGCTGGGATTGTTTGAAAAATAATGAAAGTACGAATGAAAATTCGTGCTTTTTTTATATTTTATGCAAAAAATACTTGACTTATGAATAAATATACTATAAAATTGAATACATATTTATTCAAGGGGTGTATATTATGAGAGTGTCGATTGTTGGTATCACTGGATACAGTGGTCTAGAATTAGTTAAATTATTGAATAATCATAAAAAAGTAACGATTGCTTCGATTCATGCAACTAAGGAAATCGGTCGACGATTATCAGATTTATACCCTTACTTAGTTGGTGTCTGTGACTTGGTTATCGAAGGATTTGATGCCGAGAAAATCATGGCAAAATCAGACTTGGTATTCTTTGCAACACCAAGTGGGGTCGCAAGCAAGTTGGCACAGCCTTTTGTGGAAGCTGATTTTCCAGTGATAGATTTGTCAGGGGACCATCGCTTGCCAGCCTATCTTTATGAAAAATGGTATAAAAAAACACCTGCTAGTGATGAAGCGTTGAATAAATTTACATATTCTTTGGCTGAGTTTACAGATGTTAAAGGTAAAAAATTCATTTCAAACCCTGGTTGCTACGCGACAGCAACAGAATTAGCTTTGATACCTTTGCTAAAAGCTGGTGTGGTTGAAGAAGATTCTATTATTGTGGATGCCAAAAGTGGTTTGACAGGTTCTGGTAAGGCACTTTCTGAATCAAGTCATTTTGTTAATGTGCATGATAATTACGTGACTTACAAGTTGAATCGTCACCAGCACATTCCAGAAATTGTGCAAGAGTTGAAGTTGTTCGATGACAAGGTTAATCACATTCAATTTTCAACATCGCTTTTGCCAGTTAATCGCGGTATCATGTCAACGGTTTATGTTAAGTTGAAAAAGCCACTAACAAATGCTAATCTCTTTGCGATTTATGAAGATTCTTACAAGGATACGCCTTTTGTTCGTGTGCAAGATGATTTACCAAAATTGCACAATGTTATTGGCTCAAACTTTACAGATATTGGTTTCCTCTACAATGAGGTCACAAATGTCTTAACCATCGTTTCAGTTATTGACAATTTGATTAAAGGAGCGGCTGGGCAGGCTGTTCAGAACCTCAACTTGATGAATGGTTGGGATGAAACAGAAGGATTATTGATTTCACCAAATTATTTATAGTCTAGAAAGGTTATGAAATATGAAAGTTATTGAAGGAAATGTAGCAAGCCCACTTGGATTTTCAGCAGATGGATTACATGCAGGGTTTAAGAAAAGAAAACTTGATTTTGGTTGGATTGTATCTGAAGTGCCAGCTAGCGTTGCTGGGGTTTATACGACAAATAAAGTTATTGCAGCGCCACTAATTGTGACACGCCAGTCTGTTAAAAAAGCTAAGAAAATGAAAGCTATCGTTGTTAACTCAGGTGTTGCTAATTCTTGTACTGGTGTCCAAGGGATGGAAGATGCTTACACGATGCAAAAATGGACAGCTGAAAAGCTTGGTGTTAAACCTGATTTGGTCGGTGTGGCATCTACTGGTGTTATTGGTGATTTGTTACCAATGGATACTCTTAAAACTGGTCTTTCTAAACTTGTTGTTAATGGGAATTCAGATGATTTTTCAAAAGCTATTTTAACAACAGATACTATGGTTAAAACAGTTGCAGTCACAGAAAAATTTGGACGTGACGAAGTAACCATGGCAGGTGTGGCAAAAGGTTCAGGGATGATTCACCCTAACATGGCAACCATGCTAGCTTTCATCACTTGTGATGCTAATATTTCAAGTGAAACTTTACAACTAGCCCTTAGCCAAAATGTTGAAACGACATTTAACCAAATTACAGTTGATGGTGATACATCAACAAATGATATGGTTCTTGTTATGTCAAATGGTTGCACTTTGAACGAAGAAATTTTGCCAAATACGCCTGAGTTTGATAAATTCTCAGCCATGCTTAATTACGTGATGCAAGAATTGGCTAAAATGATTGCCAAAGACGGTGAAGGGGCAAGCAAACTTATTGAAGTAAATGTTAAAAATGCTCCAAATGCCCTTGATGCTCGTATGATGGCTAAAAGTGTTGTGGGTTCAAGCCTTGTGAAGACGGCTATTTTTGGTGAAGATCCTAACTGGGGACGCATTTTAGCGGCTGTCGGTTATGCAGGTGTTGATGTCCCTGTAGATAACATTGATATTTATTTAGGTGATGTTCCAGTCATGCTAAAATCGAGTCCCGTTGAATTTGAAGCAGAAGAAATGCAAGATGTTATGCACGAAGATGAGATTACTATCACTGTTGATTTGCATGCGGGTGAAGCACAAGGAAAAGCTTGGGGTTGTGATTTGTCATACGATTACGTGAAAATCAATGCTCTCTATCGTACATAAAGGGATAAGACTATGAAAGATACAATTGTGATTAAAATTGGTGGCGTTGCTAGCCAAAACTTGTCGCAAGACTTTTTAGCACAAGTCAAAAAATGGAAAGATGCCCATAAAAATTTGGTCATTGTGCATGGTGGCGGCTATGCTATTAATAAATTAATGGAAGATAACCAAGTACCAATTAAAAAAATCAATGGTCTTCGTGTAACCAGTCAATCTGATATGAAGTTGGTCAGCTATGCTCTTCTTCACATGGTTGGTGAAAATTTGACTAAAAAACTAAACCAATCATCTATTGATAGTATTCAGTTGCTATCAAATATCAAACGAGTGGTGACAGCTGATTTTCTTGATAAGGAAACTTATGGTTATGTTGGTGATATCTCACATATTCAGACACCGATTTTGGAGCAATTGCTTGATAATCAAATGTTGCCAGTACTTGCTTCAATTGGTTATTCAAAAGAAGGCGATATGCTCAACATCAACGCTGATTATTTAGCAACAGCGGTTGCGATTGCCTTGAATGCTGAAAAATTGGTTTTGATGACAGATGTGAAGGGTGTTTTGGAAAATGGTGAAGTGCTTGATAGCCTGACTTCGAAAGAATTTCAAGAAAAGATCGATCAAGGAATTATTACTGGTGGCATGATTCCAAAAATTGAATCAGCTGTCAATACCGTTTTAGCAGGTGTTGGTGAAGTATTGATTGGCGACAATCTTGTAACAGGAACTTCAATCATCAGCTAAAACTTAATGCAAATGGGAGAAAGAAATGACGAAACTATTTCAAAATTATAAACGTGCAGCAATTGAATTTGTTAAGGCGCAAGGAAATTATCTGTTTGATCAAGATGGTAAAAAATACCTTGATTTCTCAACAGGAATTGGGGTAACCAACCTTGGTTTTCACCCACAAGTTAAGGCAGCTCTTCTAAAACAAGCAGAAGAAATCTGGCATATGCCTAACTTGTATCATAATTCTTTGCAAGAAGAAGTGGCCGGCAAATTAATCGGTGACAAAGACTACCTGGCTTTCTTTGCTAATAGCGGTGCGGAAGCAAATGAAGCTGCCATTAAAATCGCTCGTAAGTCCACTGGTAAGCAAGAAATTATCACTTTTGTCAATTCTTTCCATGGACGTACCTTTGGATCCATGTCAGCAACTGGTCAAGATAAAATCAAGACTGGTTTTGGTGATGGTGTGCCACATTTCAGCTACGCTACTTACAACGATTTGGACAGCGTTAAAGTTTTGGTAACGGAAGATACGGCAGCTGTCATGTTAGAATTAGTTCAAGGAGAATCAGGTGTTCGTCCAGCTGACAAAGCCTTTGTGACAGCTTTGAGTCAATTCTGTCAAGAAACAGGAATTTTACTGATTGTTGATGAAGTGCAAACTGGTATGGGACGTACTGGTAAGCTCTTCTCATTTGAGCATTATGGTATTGAACCAGATATTTTCACCTTGGCTAAAGGTCTTGGAAATGGTGTTCCCGTTGGTGCCATGATTGCCAAAGAAAAACTTGGTTCAGCCTTTTCATACGGTAGTCATGGTTCAACTTTCGGTGGTAATAAATTAGTCATGTCAGCAGCCTCAAGCGTACTGGATATTATGCTGGCTGACGGTTTCTTACCACAAGCACTTGAAAACGGTAATTATTTGCAAAGGGAACTGAAAAAAGTCTTGGCTGACAATCCTAAAGTGACTGACGTTCGCGGTCTTGGCTACATGATTGGGATTGAAACCAGTGAAAACCTAGCAGACTTGGTTGAAAAAGCGCGTGACAAAGGTTTGATTGTGTTGACAGCAGGAACCAATGTCATTCGTCTCTTGCCACCATTAACCTTGGCAAAAGAAGAAATCGACCAAGGTGTAGCCATTTTGGAAGATGTTTTTGCATAAAATTGTTTGAGGCTGAGACCAAGTTCTCAGCTTTTTTAGGTTGACAAATTGTGTGCAATTGTATAGAATTTTCTAATAATAGAAGAGGTGAAAAAATGGCTAAAAAAGTTCTTGTTGTTTCAGGACACCCTGATTTGAAAAATGATTCTTTGGCAAATAAAACCATTTTAAAAGAAATTAAAAAGCTATACCCAGAAGTTGAATTGGATATTTTGAGCAATTTGTATCCTGATTATCAGATTGATGTGGCTGCTGAGCAAGATAAGCTTCGTTGGGCGGATGTCATTGTTTTCCAATACCCGCTTTATTGGTACATGACCCCATCTTTGATGAACAAATGGATTGAAAAAGTTTTTGTGCATGGTTTTTCTCACGGGTCAAATGGTAATGTCTTGAAAGATAAATACTTGATTGCATCTTTGACGACTGGTGCAGGCGAAGCAGCTTATAGCGCTGGATCTGGCACAACGATTGAAGACCTTTTAGCACCAATTCGTTTGACAACTAAATTGACGCAGCTTAACTTTGTTGGTTATGTTGTCACACATGGTGTGTCTTATTCACTGCGTGAGGACGCTGACAAAACCCAAGAAATGATTGCAAAATCTCAAGCACATGCTAAAAAACTGGTAGAAATGATTGAAAGTTTGTAGAAGTAGCAGAAAATAATAAAAATGATTGACAGCACTTCTAATTCGTGCTAATCTAAAACAGAATTGAATAGTTTTCTTCGGGGCAGGGTGCGATTCCCGACCGACGGTGATGTTGTCTCGTTGATTGCTATTTGCTTTTATTCATTGTTGATACCCCTTGCCTAATACCAGTTATGTCTGCGAGGCTGTCGCCTAAACTAAAAGCAAATCATCAATCAACTTTGTTTGGTTTGATATCCAAGCGAGATAGTTAAGTCCGTGAGCGCAAGCTGATCTGGTGCAATTCCAGAACCGACAGTATAGTCTGGATGAGAGAAGAATTGATAGAGTGTCAAAAGGCAAGCTCTTGCTTTTTGGAATACTTTTTTACTTGTCTTTAATTCCCCGTGGTGTAAGCTGCGGGGATTTTAGTTTAGTAACTTTATAGTATTGTCAGAATTTTTTGATAATACCTTAAGTGTTATCCCGATGAAAATAACTAGCTAGGCCATTCTAGTTTAGTGATTTTTATCGGGATTTTTTAGTCTAGAAAGGAGGACGATTATGGATAATTATTATATGTCGCAGGCAATTGCAGAAGCTAAAAAAGGTTTTCGTCAAACTTATACCAATCCTTTAGTTGGCGCAGTGATTGTTAAAGATAATCATGTGATTGCTCGCGGTGCGCATTTGCAGTATGGGCACGAACATGCTGAAAAGAATGCTATTTTACATTGTCAAACTCCTGAAGAACTAGTCGATTCAACGCTTTATGTAACATTGGAACCTTGCCATCACAGGGGAAAACAGCCCCCCTGCACTCAAACAATTCTAGCAGCTGGCATCAAAAAGGTGGTGGTTGGTCAACTTGATCCCAATCCTTTGGTGGCTGGGAAAGGGCTAGCTTTTTTGAAAGAAGAAGGCATCGAAGTGGTGACTGGTGTTTTAGAAGAAGAGGCTAGAGGCCTTAATTCTCACTATAATTTTTACTACGAAAACCAGCGACCTTACGTGGTTTTAAAACAAGCGGTTAGCTTAGATGGAAAAATAGCGGTGCTTGGCAAACGCACAGCTTTGACGGATGCCGAAACTAATCGCTTCGTTCATGATGAACGCGATGATTATCAGTCTATTTTGGTTGGTGCTGACACTGTCTTGATTGATAAGCCACGTTTACTGGGAGCGGGGACAAGTTTGTATCCTATTGTCCGTGTGATTTTAGATGAAGCTGGTCGTGTTTTTGAAAGAAGAGACTTACAGATTTTTACGGATGATTCAGCTCCAATTTTGATTTTTAGTAAGCATAAGGTCACAGATTTACCTAGTCATGTGAAGGTGATTGATTTGCCTGAGTTCTCGATTGCAAATATCTTGCGGGTACTTTATGATGAAAAGATTCAATCAGTTTATGTCGAGGGCGGAGCGGCTGTTCATGATGCTTTCTTGAATAGCGGACTTTGGGATGAAATCATTTCTTATGTGACGCCTAAGCTTATTGGAGGAAATGGCAAAGCAGCAATATCAAGTTTTCGTTTGGTAGAAGAAGTGCTAGAGTTGCAAGATTTTTCATGTCAAAAAATTGGAAATACAATCAGATTGTCAGCGAAAAGGAGAACGTGATGTTTACAGGATTAATTCAAGAACAAGGGCGCATTAGTCGAATGGTTAAACACCAGCATAATATTAAATTAACTTGTAAAGTATCTCGAAAATTGCTAGCAGATTATAAAATTGGTGATAGTATGGCAATCAATGGTGTCTGTCTAACTTGCGTAGCAAAAGCAGGTGATATGTTTACGGTAGATATCATGCCAGAAACCTTTAGACGAACAATTTTCTCAACTTGTCGTATTGGTGATTTGGTTAATTTAGAACTAGCCATGTCAGCCAATGCTCGTTTTGAAGGGCACCTTGTGACGGGGCACGTAGATGGTGTGGCAACTCTTGTCCAGAAAAAGAGCGATGAAACTGCTCTGGTACTCAGCTTTGCTTTTCCAAAAGAACTTGAAGGGCAAATTGTCGCACAAGGTTCAATCGCAGTCAATGGGGTTAGTCTAACGGTGGTGTCTGTTGAGTCGGGACAATTTAGCGTGTCTTTGATTCCGCATACGGCAAAAGAAACCAACTTGGCTAGTCTTAAAAAAGGCGACAAGGTCAATATCGAGACTGATATTTTAGCAAAATACATGCAGGCACAAGTGTCAAGGATGAAAGGAGAATAAATGTTTAGGGATGTTGAAAAGGCTCTTTTTGATTTGAGAGCAGGAAAATTAATTATCGTGGTTGATGATGATGACCGCGAAGCTGAAGGGGACTTGGTTGGCCTGGCAGAATTAGCGAGCCCAGAAAATGTGAATTTTATGACCAAGCATGCGCGTGGCTTGATTTGTGCACCAGTGTCTGAGGAGATTGCTAATCGTTTGGAACTTGTTCCAATGTCAGAAGAAAATACAGATGCGCATGGCACAGCTTTTACCATTAGCGTAGACCACAAAGAAACGTCAACAGGAATTTCAGCTTTTGACCGCGCTAAGACTATTCAAGAATTGGCGTCGTCAACAAGTAAAGCAAGTGATTTTCACAGACCTGGTCACATGTTTCCATTGGTGGGACGAAGTGGTGGCGTTCTAGAACGTCGTGGGCACACGGAAGCAAGTCTTGATTTGGCATGTTTAGCTGGTGTGAGAGAAGCGACTTACATTTGTGAGATTTTAAAAGATGATGGCACGATGGCTCGCAAAGTTGATTTGCATGATTTTGCTAGCAAGTGGAATTTGACCATGATTGAAGTGGGTGATATTGCGCGTTATGTGAGCTTTCAAGATAGTCCTAAGGTAAAGTTGCCATCAAGTTATGGTGACTTTGACCTTCAGTTATTTGAAGATGAAGAAAAGCGCGAGCATGTTCTCTTGTCAAAGGGAGATTTGACGACAGATGAACCGCTTTTACTGCGTTTGCACTCAGAGTGTTTGACTGGCGATATTTTTGGGTCTTTGCGTTGTGACTGTGGAGAACAGTTGCATGCTGCCATGGAAAAAATTGACCAAGTTGGGCGCGGAGCTATTTTGTACCTTCGTCAAGAAGGTCGAGGCATCGGTTTAAAAAATAAACTGAAAGCTTATCAGTTGCAAGAAGAAGGTTTGGACACTTATGAGGCAAATCTTGAGCTTGGCTTTGCCCCAGATGAGCGTGATTACCAGATTGCAGCGGATATTTTGAGCTTTTTAGATATCAAGCAGGTTAAACTCTTAACTAATAATCCTGACAAGTTGGAGCAGCTTGAAATGGCAGGTATAGAAATTGTAGAACGCTTGCCCTTGCAGATGCCAGCCCACCAAGAAAATAAAGCTTACCTACAAACCAAACAAGAAAAATTTCATCATTTATTACACATCGTATAAGGAGAATAATTATGACAACATTTGAAGGAAAATTTATCGGAAAAGACTTGAAAATCGCTATCGTTGTGGCGCGTTTTAATGAATTCATCACCTCAAAATTATTAGGTGGTGCAATGGACGGTCTAGTTAGAAATGAGGTGGCTGAGGATGATATCGATGTTTATTGGGTCCCAGGCGCTTTTGAAATTCCGTTTATGACGAAAAAAATCGTTGCCAGCGGTAAATATGATGGTGTGATCACCCTTGGTAGTGTCATTCGTGGGTCAACAAGTCATTATGATTTGGTCTGTAACGAAGTGGCTAAAGGGGTTGGACAAATCAATCTCACTAGCGATATTCCAGTTATGTTTGGTGTGATTACCACTGAGGATATCGAGCAAGCTATCGAACGTTCTGGTTCAAAAGTAGGTAATAAAGGTAGCGAATGCGCTCAAGGTGTGCTTGAAATGATTAATTTAGCAAAACAAATGTAATAGAAAAAAAAGCTAAGGCGATTTGTCTTAGCTTTTATGGTGTTAAACTTAGAAAATGAAGGGTTTATTTCTTCACCAAGAAGAGTTTTCCTTGTGTTGGGATGATGATAGCTAGTGCTAAAATGACGAAGACTAGAGTTAAGAGTCCAGCAGTGCCATTGACGCTGAGAGAATAAAGGTAAGGTGACATGCCTTTTGGTGCGTAGCTTCCCCAGAAGATAAAGCCAGCGACATAGTGCCAGAAGTAGCGGACAAAAACAGCAAGTGTGGCACCGATAGTAGAGTAAATCAAAGCACGTCCTTTATTGTCTTTAGAAAGAGCATTTTGAAATGGCGCAGATAAAAATCCAGCTAAGCCCATTGAGATAAAGGCAATGATGTATTCGATGATAACTTGTGACAAAGCCAAATACCAAACTTTACCTAAAATGAAGTGAAGCAAGCCCCAGATAAGACCAGCTAGAGTTCCGTACTTTGGACCGCGACGTAGGGCAAAAAGGACGACTGGCACAGCACCGAATGAAGGGGTGAACCAGCTAGCAAAATCTGGAATATAAGATAAAGCCATAGCAAAAGCAGCAACCAATGCAGTCTCAATTAAAGTAGACAATTGAGAATTCTTCGACGACATAAAAAAGCTCCTTCTAACACAAAGGAGCTTTTCTGATAATATGTTCAATGCTATTTTAATCACGTTTAAAAAAGTCATATCACAATCCCTACGCTCGTCCTAACGAGATCAGGTTATCAGGATTTCGCAAATGCGATCTCAGCCGATGGCACTCCTTTGTGAATTCAATTTGTATATAGTCTAGCATGAAAGAAACTTTCTTGTCAAGACAGTTCGAAAATATTTTTTGAAAATCCTAATAAAGGCCATAATTGTAATCATCATCTTGCATAGCTTCAACAGAACCAAGAAGGTATCCGTTTCCGACCTGACTAAAGAAGTCGTGGTTTGAAGTTCCTGTTGAAATACCATTCATGACGATTGGGTTGACGTCATTTGCGGTATCAGGGAAAAGCGGGTCTTGCCCTAAGTTCATGAGAGCTTTGTTGGCGTTATAACGTAAGAAAGTCAGAACTTCCTCAGTCCAGCCAACTTGGTCATAAAGTGTTTTGGTGTAATTTTCTTCATTTTCATAGAGTTGATAAAGTAAGTCATACATCCAATCACGCAGGTCATCTTGCTCTTTCTCAGATAATTCATTGAAACCAAGTTGGAATTTATAGCCAATGTAAGTTCCGTGGACAGACTCATCGCGGATGATTAGCTTGATAATTTCAGCGACATTTGCCAATTTATTGTTGCCAAGATAATAAAGAGGGGTGAAGAAGCCTGAGTAAAAGAGGAAGGTTTCAAGAAAGGTTGAAGCGACCTTCTTTTGTAGCGCAGTACCATTTTCATAAATATCATTGATGATTTTGGCTTTTTTCTGTAAGTATTCGTTGTTGTTCGTCCATTCAAAGATTTCTTCGATTTCTGATTTTGTGTTAAGTGTTGAAAAAATGGAAGAGTATGATTTGGCGTGGACAGATTCCATAAATTGGATATTGTTGAGGACGGCTTCTTCGTGAGGTGTTCTTACATCTGCACGAATCGCTTCTACACCAGATTCGGATTGCATGGTATCAAGGAGGGTTAATCCGCCAAAAACTTTACCGACCAAATCTTTTTCTTGGTCAGAAAGCTTGCGCCAATCATCGAGGTCGTTTGACAGCGGAATACGCGTATCAAGCCAGAATTGTTCGGTCAACTTTTCCCAAGTTGATTTGTCAATCACATCCTCAATCTCATTCCAGTTAATGGCTTTATAATATGTAGTCATGTTTCTGATTTCTCCTAAGAGTAGTTATAAGAAAGTCAGCCAGAAGACTGGCATTTCAAATAGTGATTCAAGTTATGTTTTTTATCCTGTTTGGGTTGTAACGCCTACAGAGATAAAACAAAGTGTTCAATAAAGTCACGACACGAAACCAAACGACTTGATAATAGTCATTTGATGAAGTTAGTAAGTGAACTAGGGAATCCGCCATAGCGGTTGCCGTCTTGTTATTAGGAACTTTAGGACCAATAACAAGTGTTCAGTTAAATCACACAGCTTTCGCATTGGTTTGATCCAACTTCTTCCCCATCATCAGTGAAAGTACGGATGTAATAAATTGATTTGATTCCTTTATTAAAAGCATAGTGACGTAAGATAGAAAGGTCACGAGTGGTTTGTTTGCTTTGCGTTTTCCACTCGTAGAGTCCTTCTGGAATATCGCTGCGCAAGAACAAAGTGAGGGACAATCCTTGATCGACATGTTCAGTAGCTGCAGCGTAAACATCGATGACCTTACGCATATCCATGTCGTAAGCAGACGTGTAATAAGGAATTGTATCTGTAGACAACCCAGCTGCTGGGTAATAAATCTTACCGATTTTCTTTTCTTGACGTTCTTCGATACGTTGCGTAATGGGATGAAGCGATGCTGAGACATCGTTGATGTATGAAATCGAACCATTTGGAGCAACGGCAAGACGATTTTGGTGGTAGAGTCCATCAATCATCACAGCATCGCGAAGCTCAGCCCAATCTTTGCCACTAGGAATAAAGTGCTCAGCAAAGAGTTCCTTGACGCGGTCAGATTTTGGTACAAAGTCACCTGTGATGTATTTATCAAAGTAACTTCCGTCCGCGTATTTTGACTTTTCAAATCCTACAAATGTCTGCTTACGCTCGCGAGCAATCTGATTAGACTCGACTAAAGTCCAGTAATTGAGCAGCATAAAGTAGATGTTTGTGAACTCGATAGATTCTGGACTTCCGTAGTGAATGTGATTTTGGGCAAGATAGGTGTGAAGTCCCATAGCGCCAAGTCCAAAAGTGTGGGCTTGTTCATTGCCGTGCTTGATTGTTGGCACTGACTCGATTGATGATGTGTCAGAAACGAAAGTTAAGGCGCGTGTCATGGCTTTAATAGAGCGGCCAAAGTCAGGAGAAGTCATCATATTAACCACATTGGTTGAACCAAGGTTACATGAAATATCCGTTCCCATTTTGACAAATTCTTGGGCATCATTGATAATGCTTGGCTTTTGAACTTGAAGAACTTCAGAACAGAGATTTGACATGATGATTTTGCCATCGATTGGATTAGTACGATTAGCGGTGTCAATGTTAATCACGTAGGGATAACCAGACTCTTGTTGGAGTTTGGAAATTTCAGTTTCCAAATCACGCGCTTTAATTTTGGTTTTGACAATGTTGGGATTGGCGACCATTTTGTCGTACTCTGCTGTGATATCGACGTAACTGTATGGCACACCGTACTCACGCTCAACACTATAGGGGCTAAAGAGGTACATGTCTTCATTTTTACGGGCCAATTCGTAAAATTTATCTGGGATGGTGATCCCAAGCGAAAGGGTTTTGACGCGCACTTTTTCGTCAGCATTTTCCTTTTTAGTTGATAAAAATGCCATGATATCTGGGTGGAAAACATCGAGATAAACAGCACCGGCACCTTGGCGTTGACCAAGTTGGTTAGAATATGAAAAACTATCTTCAAAGAGTTTCATCACTGGGACAACACCAGAAGCTGCGCCTTCGTAGCCTTTAATTGGCGCGCCAGCTTCACGCAGATTTGAAAGGTTGATGCCGACACCACCACCGATGCGTGACAATTGTAGGGCTGAATTGATAGAACGTCCGATAGCATTCATATCATCCGTCACAGAAATCAAGAAACACGATACAAATTCGCCACGACGACTACGTCCCGCATTCAAAAAAGAAGGTGTCGCAGGCTGATAACGTTGGTTTATCATCTCAAGCGCTAAATCGCGTGCCAGCTCCTCATTTCCGTCAGCAAAATAAAGGGCATTAAAGAGCACACGGTCTTCGATGCTTTCAAGGTATTGACTACCGTCGTTTGTTTTTAAAGCATACTGTTGGTAGAACTTGTAAGCTGCCATGAAAGATTTGAAACGAAACTTGTGAGCTTGCAAGTCTTTAGACAAGTTTTCAATAAAGTCTGGTGAGTATTTACCGATGAATTCAGCTTCGATGTAATCATTGGCAATTAGATAGTCAATTTTTTCAGTGATGCTTTCAAATGTCATGGTGTTTGGAATGACATTTTCAAGAAAGAAAGCTTTAAGAGCTTCTTTATCTTTATTTAACGGGATTTGTCCATTAACTGGACGGTTGATTTCATTATTAAGGCGAAAGTAAGAAACATCGCCGAGATTTTTAAGACTCATAAATAAAGTAAGTTACCTAGTTCATAGATTGAGTAAGGTAATTCCTTTCTAATTCAAAATGGAAGGACGGTTAAATAATTTCTTTTAGTTTATTTGGTTGAAATCCTGAAAAGGCAATTTCGCCAGCTTTGATAACTGGAGCGGCTGTAAAACCAAGACTTTTAACGTAATCAATCATATCTGGACGTTCATCCATGTTAATTTCTTGGAATTCAGCGCCCGCTTTTTCTAAAAGTTTTTTAGTCATTTTGCATTGCATGCAATTATTTTTTGAAAAAAGTGTAATTTTATTAGCCATTAGGCTTTCCTCCATAAATCGTTATTTTTATTTTTTTTAATTAGAATAGCCAAAATATATCAAAAAAGCAACCAAAAAGTCTTACGAAAGTACCATATGTAGTGGTTAGTGATTGTCGTTTATACAAAATGTAGTGATATCAAGACTTAACAGCTTTTTTATTTTTAAGTAACACATCATGTTAGGAAATCTAACACACACCTGTAAATTAATGTTGACAAAATTTTCTGAATTTTGTATAATTAAAAACAATATTATTATAATCGGGGGTCCGTACATGACAGAGTTCTTATCTAAATTTTCTTTCAAAGAGAATGACTATTCTTACCTAAATCTTGAAGAAGCCGTTTCTCATTATGGAGGAAATATCAAAAGAATCCCTTACACTATTCGTATATTACTTGAAAGTTTACTCAGAAAGTATGATGGAGTAGATGTTACAAAAAGTCACATTGAAAATTTAGCAACTTACAATCCTAAAAACATCCAAGGCGAAGTCCCATTCAAACCAAGTCGTGTTATCCTACAAGATTTCACTGGTGTACCAGTTGTTGTCGACCTTGCCTCAATGCGTGATGCCATTGTCTCAAACGGTGGTGATGCAGAACTTATTAATCCTGAAATTCCTGTTGATTTGGTTATTGACCACAGTGTTCAAGTCGATTTCTTTGGCTGCGATACAGCTTTAGAAGATAACATTAATATGGAATTTAAACGTAACAATGAGCGTTACGAATTTTTGAAGTGGGCTGAAAAATCATTCGATAATTACCGTGCTGTTCCACCGGCAACAGGGATTATTCACCAAGTTAATATTGAGTATTTAAGTGATGTTGTCATTGAAAAAGATGGCACGCTTTACCCAGATTCAATGTTTGGTACTGATAGCCATACAACAATGATTAATGGTATTGGTGTTCTTGGTTGGGGTGTCGGAGGTATCGAAGCAGAAGCAGCGATGCTTGGTGAAGCATCATTCTTCCCAGTTCCAGAAGTTATCGGTGTTCGTTTGACAGGTAAACTTCCTAAAATTGCAACTGCTACCGACTTAGCTCTTAAAGTGACACAAGTTCTTCGTCAAGAAAAAGTTGTTGGTAAATTCGTTGAATACTTTGGTGACGGTTTATCAAATCTTAGCCTTGCCGAACGTGCAACTATTGCCAATATGGCACCAGAATACGGTGCAACTTGCGGATATTTCCCAATTGATGATGAAACGCTTAATTATATGCGTTTAACAAACCGTAAAGAAGACCATATTGCTTTAACAAAAGAATACGTCAAACACAATAATCTTTTCTACGATCCAGAGCATCAAGCAGAATATACTAAAGTCGTTGAAATTGATTTATCAACAATTTCACCAAGTATTTCTGGACCAAAACGTCCACAAGATTTGATTGATTTGACACAAGCCAAACAAACTTTCCAAGAAAGCTTAGTTCGTGAAGCTGGTGTTCAAGGCTTTGGTTTGACAGCTGATGAAATCAATAAAAAAGTAACCGTTCATTTTGATGACCAAGATATTGAGATTCAAACAGGACACGTGGCTATCGCAGCTATCACATCATGTACAAATACCTCAAACCCTTACGTCTTGATGTCAGCTGGTTTGCTTGCGAAAAATGCTGTTGAACGTGGTTTACGCGTAGCTCCGACAGTCAAAACATCACTTGCCCCTGGTTCAAAAGTGGTGACAGGTTATCTTCGCAACTCTGGTTTGCAAACTTACCTAGATACACTTGGCTTTAACATTGTCGGTTATGGTTGTACGACATGTATCGGTAACTCAGGTAGCCTTCATCCAGAAGTGGTAGAAGCTATTACAGAGACAGACTTGTTAGCATCTGCTGTTTTATCAGGTAACCGTAACTTTGAAGGACGTGTTAATCCACTTGTCAAAGCAAACTTCCTTGCTAGCCCACCACTTGTTGTGGCGTATGCACTTGCTGGAAATACTAACATTGATTTGACAACAGAACCGATTGGTTTTGATCAAAATAATGAACCAGTCTACCTTAAAGACATTATGCCAACAAATGATGAAGTGGCAAAATATGTTGACCAATTTGTCACACGTGAGTTGTTCGAACATGAGTATGAACATGTCTTTACAGATAGTGAAAAATGGAACCAAATTCCAACAAAAGAAAGTAAAATCTATCATTGGAATGAAGCGTCAACATACATCCAAAATCCACCATACTTTGATCACTTAGGTGATGATTTGGCTATCAAACCACTTAAGAACCTTAAACCATTGGCTAAATTTGGCGATAGTGTTACAACTGACCATATTTCACCAGCAGGTAACATCGCTAAAAACAGTCCAGCTGCTAAATATTTGACAGAACATGGTGTTGATTACCTTGATTTCAACTCATATGGTAGCCGCCGTGGTAACCACGAAGTCATGATGCGCGGAACATTTGCCAACATTCGAATTCAAAACCAATTAGCCGACGGTAAAATTGGTGGTTATACAAAATACAATGGTGAATTAATGCCAATCTACGATGCAGCCATGCATTATAAAGAAGATAAGGTTGATACTTTGGTCATTGCTGGTAAAGACTATGGTATGGGATCAAGTCGTGACTGGGCTGCCAAAGGGTCAAATCTTCTTGGAGTTAAAGCTGTTCTTGCTGAAAGCTTTGAACGTATTCACCGCTCAAACCTTGTCATGATGGGGGTTTTACCATTGCAATTCTTAGAAGGTGATACAGCTGAAAGTCTTGGATTAACAGGTTACGAAACATACGATATTAACCTTTCAGAAAATCCTGGTATTCACGATATTGTTGATGTGATTGCACGTGATGAATCAGGTGAAAAACACTTTAAAGCCATGGTACGTTTTGATGCGGATGCTGACATCCGTTACTACAAAAACGGCGGAATTCTACCAATGGTTGTTAGAAAGAAATTAGGGGGTGCATAATATATGACAGGATCAAGTGGATTAAAAGATTTAATCGCCTGTAATACCCGTATTAGTTCGATTATTAATGATAATTTATCTTATGCAGGTTACAATATTTCAGAATTGATGGACAATGATGCTAGTTTCGAAGAAGTGATTTACCTTCTTTGGAACCTTCATTTGCCAAATAAAACAGAGCTTGATGATTTTGTAAAATTACTTCGTGATAACTATGAAATCAGTGACGCTGTTGTGCAATGTATTATGATTCAATCACGTAATCATTTGCATCCGATGAGTGTTCTTCGTTCAACAGTTAGCTTGCTAGGTGTTTACAACGTTAATGCAGAAGATAACTCAGAAGAATCAACTTACGAACAATCTATTCAATTAATGGCAAAAATGCCAACGATTATTGCAGCTTTTGCTCGTTTGCGTGAAGGAAAAACACCAGTAGCACCACGCAAGGACTTGTGCTTTGCCGCCAATTTCCTTTATATGCTAAATGGTGAAGAACCAACAGAATTGCAAGTTAAAGCTTTAAATCGAGCTTTGGTTTTACATGCTGATCATGAATTAAATGCCTCAACATTTGCCGCCCGTGTCTGTGCGTCAACTTTGGCTGATATTTATTCTTGTGTAACAACGGCGATTGGTACCCTTAAAGGACCTCTTCACGGTGGCGCTAATGAACGTGTTTTCGACATGCTGACTGAAATCCGTGAAATGGGTGATACTAAAACTTATCTAAAAGAAAAACTTGATTCACAAGAAAAAATCATGGGATTTGGCCACCGCGTTTATAAAACACAAGACCCACGTGAAAAATATCTTCGTGAAATGGCTCAAGCTTTAACAGAAGGAACTGAAAATGAAATTTGGTTTGATTTGTCTCGTGAAATTGAAGATTACATGAAACATACTAAAGGTTTGATTCCAAATGTCGATTTCTATTCAGCGACAGTTTATCATGTGCTTGGTATTGATAGTTCAATCTTTACGTTGATTTTTGCCATGAGTCGTGTTGCTGGTTGGATTGCTCATATTCAAGAACAACAAAAACATAATAAATTGATTCGTCCACGTTCTCGTTATAAAGGTGAACTTGGTTTGAAATATGTTCCACATGAAGATCGTTAAAAAAGATTACGAAAGGAAAAAGGAAAATTATGGCTGATAAAATCACTTTAGAAAATGGCCAATTGGTCGTTTCTAATCATCCAATTATCCCTTTTATTGAAGGGGATGGTGTTGGACGTGATATTTGGAAAAATGCGCGTGCTGTCTTTGATGCTGCTGTTGAAAAAGCTTATCAAGGTCAAAAAAAAGTTGAATGGCATGAACTTCTAGCTGGTAAAAAGGCGCATGAAGCAACTGGGAAATGGTTACCAGAAGAAACGCTTGATACGATTAAAGAAGATTTGATTGCTATTAAAGGTCCTCTAGAAACACCAGTTGGTGGCGGGATTCGTTCACTAAATGTAACGCTTCGCCAAGAATTGGATTTGTATGCTTGTGTTCGTCCAGTTCGTTATTTTAAAGGAATTGAAAGTCCACTTAAAGAACCAGAAAAAACAAGTATTACTATTTTCCGTGAAAATACTGAAGATATTTACGCTGGTATTGAATGGGAAGCTGGCACACCTGAAGTGAAAAAAGTCATCGAATTCTTGCAAAATGACATGTCTGTCAGCAAGATTCGTTTTCCTGAAACAAGTAGCATTGGTATCAAACCTATCTCAAAAGAAGGTAGTGAACGTTTGATTCGTTCTGCAATTGAATACGCTCTTGCTAATCAACTAACAAACGTCACAATTGTTCACAAAGGAAATATTCAAAAATTTACCGAAGGCGGCTTCCGCAAATGGGGTTACGAACTTGCAGAACGTGAATACGCTGATGAATTAGCAAGTGGAAAATTGGTTATGAATGACATTATTGCCGATAACTTCTTGCAACAAATTCTGCTAAATCCTGAAAAATTTGATGTCGTAGCTTTGACAAACCTTAATGGTGACTATGCGAGCGATGCTCTTGCTGCTCAAGTTGGTGGAATTGGTATCTCACCAGGTGCTAATATCAACTACGTAACTGGACATGCAATCTTTGAAGCAACTCACGGAACAGCTCCTGATATTGCTGGAAAAGACATTGCTAATCCATGTTCTGTTCTTTTATCAGGTTGCATGCTATTTGACTATATCGGATGGACAGAAGTTGCCAGCTTGATTTCTCAAGCAATTGAAAAAACATTTGCCAAAGGTCAATTTACAGCAGATTTAGCACAAGGAAAAGCCGCTTGCTCAACAAGTGAATTTGCAGCTAAACTTATTGAAAATATGTAAAAGCTCGCCTAGAACAAGTCTTGTTCTAGGTTTTTTGTTATAATGAGAATAGTTTGAAAGTTAGAGGTCGACATTTTATGGGCTATTCTATAACGGATATTATTTTTCTATTTTTTATTTATTCATTTATCGGTTGGCTATGGGAGACTATTTATTGCTCCATCCATGACAAAAAGTTTGCCTATCGTGGCTTCTTAGCTGGACCTTATTGTCCAGTTTATGGCTTTGCGGTGACGACGGTTTTAATTGGCATAAAACCATTTCAAGATAATCTTTTAGGGCTCTTTATCGGTGGAATGGTTATTGCGACCGTTTTTGAATTCCTTGCTGGTTGGTTTTTGGAGCATTTCTTTCATATGAAACTTTGGGATTATAGCCATTTATTTGGTAATGTTAAAGGTTGGATTGCTCCTGAAATTTCACTTTTTTGGGGAGTTAGTATTTTGATACTTGTTAAATTTGTCCAGCCGACGGTCATGGCTGTTATCAATCGTTTGAACGGCTGGTTTGCCCTAGTGATTGTTTCTATCATGACAGCGGATTTGATTTGGACAGTTATGGATACTGTGAAATTTCAACAAGCAGCAGCAACGGTTGAAAAATATGTTCGCTCTGAACAGGAAAGATTGCTTCGATCTGTTAAAACAGAATTTGACGACTGGACTAAACAAAGAGAAGCTTTCAGCAAACGTTTGGAGAAATTTAGACTTCAGCTAAATGAGAATTTAAAAGTTAAGGGTGTTCAGCCATTTCGTTTTAACCAACGTCGTATGTTGCGGAACTATAAAAATCTTAGCTTGACAACAGCACCATTCTTTAATGAAATTCGTAAACAAACAGCAGCCCTAAAAAAGAAAAAAGCTGAAAAGAAAAATTAATCAATAAATGGAAGCGAGTTCAACTTGTTTCTATTTATTTTTGAAAAAAAACAGGTAATTTTACAGCCTGAAAGTGCCGTTTTTCCTTAACTTTTCAAAAAATAAGACGCATACAAGGTGTGTAACTATTGAAATAAAAAAGGGTTTATGCTATAATCATAGCTTGTAAGGGTTATCATAAGGTAATCCGAAAAAACACAAATAAAAGGAGAACCATAATATGGCTTCAAAAGATTTTCACATTGTTGCAGAAACAGGTATTCACGCACGTCCAGCTACTTTGCTTGTTCAAACAGCTAGCAAATTCGCTTCAGACATCACTCTTGACTACAAAGGTAAAGCAGTAAACCTTAAATCAATCATGGGTGTTATGAGTCTTGGTGTTGGTCAAGGTGCTGACGTAACTATCTCTGCTGAAGGTGCGGACGCTGATGACGCACTTGCAGCAATCGAAGAAACAATGACAAAAGAAGGATTGGCTTAAGAAAATGACAGAAATGCTTAAAGGAATTGCCGCATCTGATGGTGTTGCTGTTGCTAAAGCGTATCTACTCGTTCAACCTGATTTGTCATTTGAAACTGTTACAGTTGAAGATACAAGTGCAGAGGAAGCTCGCCTAGATGCCGCATTGAAAGCATCACAAGACGAGCTTTCTATTATACGTGAAAAAGCAGTAGAGACACTTGGCGAAGAAGCAGCTGCCGTATTTGACGCACATTTAATGGTTCTTGCTGACCCAGAAATGATCAGCCAAATTAAAGAAACTATTCGTGCAAAACAAACTAACGCAGAAGCAGGACTTAAAGAAGTGACTGATATGTTCATCACTATCTTTGAAGGAATGGAAGATAACCCATACATGCAAGAACGTGCCGCAGATATCCGCGACGTTGCTAAACGTGTATTGGCTCACCTTCTTGGTGCTAAACTTCCAAACCCTGCTACAATTGATGAAGAATCAATCGTTATTGCACACGATTTGACACCTTCTGATACTGCCCAATTGAACAAACAATTTGTTAAAGCCTTTGTTACAAACATTGGTGGACGTACAAGTCACTCAGCTATCATGGCTCGTACACTTGAAATTGCCGCTGTTCTTGGAACAAACGATATCACTAGCCGTGTTAAAGATGGCGATATCATTGCTGTAAACGGTATCACTGGTGAAGTGATCATCAACCCAACAGATGAACAAGTTGCTGAATTTAAAGCTGCTGGTGAAGCATATGCTAAACAAAAAGCTGAATGGGCTCTTCTTAAAGATGCTAAAACAGTAACAGCAGATGGTAAACACTTCGAATTGGCAGCTAACATTGGTACACCTAAAGACGTTGAAGGTGTTAATGCTAATGGTGCAGAAGCAGTTGGTCTTTACCGTACAGAATTCTTGTACATGGATTCACAAGACTTCCCAACTGAAGATGAACAATATGAAGCATACAAGGCTGTTCTTGAAGGCATGAATGGTAAACCAGTTGTGGTTCGTACAATGGATATCGGTGGGGATAAAGAACTTCCTTACTTCGACCTTCCAAAAGAAATGAACCCATTCCTTGGATTCCGTGCACTTCGTATTTCTATCTCAGAAACAGGAAATGCAATGTTCCGTACACAAATCCGTGCACTTCTTCGTGCATCTGTACACGGACAACTTCGTATCATGTTCCCAATGGTTGCTCTTCTTAAAGAATTCCGTGCTGCTAAAGCAATCTTTGATGAAGAAAAAGCAAACCTTAAAGCTGAAGGTGTTGCCGTTTCAGATGATATCCAAGTTGGTATCATGATTGAAATCCCAGCTGCAGCTATGCTTGCTGACCAATTTGCGAAAGAAGTTGACTTCTTCTCAATCGGAACAAACGACCTTATCCAATACACAATGGCTGCTGACCGTATGAACGAACAAGTTTCATACCTTTACCAACCATACAACCCATCAATCCTTCGTTTGATTAACAACGTTATCAAAGCAGCTCACGCTGAAGGTAAATGGGCTGGTATGTGTGGTGAAATGGCCGGTGACCAAAAAGCTGTTCCACTTCTTGTCGGAATGGGGCTTGACGAGTTCTCTATGTCAGCTACGTCAATTCTTCGTACACGTAGCTTGATGAAGAAACTTGACACTGCTAAAATGCAAGAATACGCTAACCGCGCTCTTACAGAATGCTCAACAATGGAAGAAGTTCTTGAACTTAGCAAAGAATATGTTAATGTTGACTAATTAACATGAGAAGGCTTTTAACGTAATGTTAAAAGCTTTTTTTGATGTTAAAAATCAGGAAGTCTTAATTGAATTCATTTGAAATGTTACTATTTTTTCTAATGAAAAAATATACAATTATCGAATAAAACAAAAAGTTATTCAATTGAAAAAATTCACTAAATTCTGATATTACAAGCACATAGAGGTATTACAATGGAATTATAAAAATTATTTATAAGTTTTATAATTATAACTATTTGACACCGCAAAGTTTTTGTCTAAATTTTCAGAATTTTTTCGTGTTAAAATATTGAAAAAAGCTAAAAAAGTGATAAAATGGAGTTATAACATTTAAAAGGAGATATCGCTTGACTAAACAATATAAAAATTACGTCAACGGTGAGTGGAAACTTTCTAAAGAAGAAATTAAAATTTACGCTCCCGCAACTGGTGAAGAACTTGGTTCTGTTCCTGCAATGAGCCAAGAAGAAGTTGACTATGTTTATGCATCAGCTAAAGCTGCTCAAAAAGCATGGCGTGCACTTTCATATGTAGAACGTGCTGAATACCTTCACAAAGCAGCTGATATTTTGATGCGTGATGCTGAAAAAATCGGTGCTGTTCTTTCTAAAGAAATCGCTAAAGGTTACAAATCAGCTGTCGGTGAAGTTATTCGTACTGCTGAAATCATTAACTACGCTGCTGAAGAAGGCGTTCGTCTTGAAGGTGAAGTTCTTGAAGGTGGTAGTTTTGATCCAGCAAGCAAGAAAAAAATCGCTATCGTTCGTCGCGAACCAGTAGGTTTGGTGCTTGCTATTTCGCCATTTAACTACCCAATCAACCTTGCAGGTTCTAAGATCGCTCCTGCCCTTATTTCAGGGAATGTTGTTGCCCTTAAACCACCTACGCAAGGTTCTATCTCAGGTCTTCTTTTGGCTGAAGCATTTGCTGAAGCTGGACTACCTGCAGGTGTCTTCAATACAATCACAGGACGTGGTTCAGTTATCGGTGACTACATTGTAGAACATGAGGCTGTTAACTACATCAACTTTACAGGTTCTACACCAGTTGGTGAACACATTGGTCACTTGGCTGGTATGCGTCCAATCATGCTTGAACTTGGTGGTAAAGACTCAGCTATCATCCTTGAAGATGCTGATCTTGACTTGGCTGCTAAAAACATCGTTGCTGGTGCTTATGGATACTCAGGACAACGTTGTACAGCTGTAAAACGTGTTCTTGTTATGGATAGCATTGCTGACAAATTAGTTGAAAAAGTTTCTGCACTTGTTAACAACTTGACTGTTGGTATGCCAGAAGATAACGCTGATATCACTCCACTTATTGATACAAAAGCAGCTGATTACGTTGAAGGTCTTATCAAAGATGCTCAAGAAAAAGGTGCTAAAGAAGTTATCTCATTCAAACGTGAAGGTAACCTTATCAGCCCAGTATTGTTTGATAATGTAACAACTGACATGCGCTTGGCTTGGGAAGAACCATTTGGTCCAGTCCTTCCATTTATCCGTGTAAACTCAGTTGAAGAAGCTATCGAAATCTCAAATAAATCTGAATACGGTCTTCAAGCTTCTGTATTTACAAACAACTTCCCATTGGCATTCAAGATTGCTGAACAACTTGAAGTGGGTACTGTTCACATTAACAACAAAACACAACGTGGTACAGATAACTTCCCATTCCTTGGTGCTAAAAAATCTGGTGCTGGAACACAAGGTGTGAAATATTCTATTGAAGCTATGACAACTGTCAAATCTACTGTATTTGATATTGCCAAATAATAGATAAAAGGTTAGAACATTGTTCTAGTCTTTTTGTTTTTTCAGAAATAGGCGTAAGTAGACTTGTGCTTTTTTTGAAAATTTTTAGAAATTATTTCTTTTTTTTCTAATATTTTTACACTTTTAATTGTGAAAACGCATACTTTTTTGGTAGAATGAAATTAACCATACAATAGGAGGTAGAAAATTGTAACACGTAATCAATTTTCAACTTTAGAAATGCGCAAATCAAGTCCGTATTTTTCTGCATTAAAAACTATTGTCGAAACAGCATTTTATGAAAATCAGGTTCACCCGATTAAAACCTTGGAAGAAGCTTATCAGTTGGCTTCAAATGCTGCAGGTACAGTGATTTTGGATATGCCTGTCATTCATACTAAGGAATTGGGTCTACCTTCCTATACTCGTGTGTTGTTAACAAATTCTGCTGCAGTCGTTTGACGAACAGCTAAAGCTCGTCGAATTTTTGGCCAAGACGAAGAGGAAGATGAGCGTTTGTTATCCATTGTCAGAAGTGCTGTCTATCAAGCACATCGTCGTCAATTTTACAAAGCTGATGCTATTGTTGGGTTAGATGAAAAATTCATGGTACGCGCCCATTTGATGGTGCCAGAAGAAGAAGTCAATAATCTCTATTCATGGTTATTGAATTTCCAAATTCTAGATGAAGAATTCAAAAATCGTTTGAAAGTTTCTAAGGTCTACAATGAAGATGATATTTTTGTTTTCTTTGATCCTAAATGGTCTCATCCAGCTTATCCAGATGGTCTAGTTTATTTTGATACTAACCATAACTGTGTTGCTATTTTGGGACTTAATTACTTTGGTGAGTTGAAAAAAGCTACCTTGACACTTGCTTGGGGGACAGCGGCCCGTAATGGCTACGTTTCTTGCCATGGTGGCTTGAAGATTTTCCAAGGTAAGGAAGATGGCAATGACTATGTAGCATCATTCTTTGGTTTGTCTGGTTCAGGAAAATCTACCTTGACCCATGCTAAACATAATGGTAAGTATGATATCAAAGTTTTGCATGATGATGCTTTTGTTATTTCAGAAAAAGATGGTTCATCTATTGCGTTGGAACCTTCATATTTTGATAAAACTAATGATTATCCAACAGGACACCCAGAACAAGATTTCTTAGTAACAGTACAAAATTGTGGGGTTATTTTGGATGAAAATGGTCGTAAGAAATTGATGACAGAAGACATTCGAAACGGTAATGGTCGAACGGTTAAATCTCGTTTTGCGACACCAAATCGTGTTGACCATATCGAAGAGCCGATTAATGCCATTTTTTGGATTATGAAAGACGATTCTCTACCTCCATTGATTAAGGTTAATGACCCTCTAATGGCAGCTACGATGGGATGTACCTTGATGACTAAACGGTCAAGTGCTGAAAATATTGAAGGAAATAAACAAACACTTGTCATCGAACCATTTGCCAACCCATTTAGGGTTTATCCGCTCGTTGAAGATTATCAAAAATTCCGTTCACTATTTGAAGGAGATGTTGATTGTTACATCATCAATACTGGTACTTACATGGGACAAAGTATTCCGAAAGAAGTTTCTTTAGGTATTATTGAAAAGTTAGTTGATGGTGATGCTGAGTTTAAAGATTTTGGACCAATCGAAGGTTTCCAATATTTGGATTTGGCAGAATACCCTGTTCATCATTTTGACAGCAAGTATAAACAACTCATCCGTTCACGTATGCAGTTCCGTTTGAATTATTTGCTTTCATTCAACCAAAACAACCCAAAACTTGCTTTGCCAGTAGAAGCCATTTCACGTTTGGAACGAGTGATTAACAATCTAAAATAAGGTCATACTCTTACAAAACTATTTATTCGATGAAAAAGTATCCCTAGCGGATACTTTTTTGATATTTTTAATAAAAATACAATTTTTGTATCATAA